>ERZ773067.1473-NODE-1473-length-12600-cov-2.949781_pt1 | contig 12600 bp, 10 predicted proteins | sample MGYA00580622_ERZ773067 | MGnify/ENA primary metagenome ERZ773067 (study PRJEB29015, sample SAMEA2737998) | human oral metagenome | biome: human oral; feature: human-associated habitat; material: dental | place: China | collected 2113 ...
ATCATCCCATAGTCGCAGACCGAAAGTGTTTATCCTACTGTACTATGCAGAATAAGAGGTCTGTGACCTATGGCGTGAACAATTTGGGCTTAGTAACACATAACCCTGCTTGAAAGGAGTCACCTATGGATATACAAGATGTAATAACTGAAATTGATAAGATGTCGGCTACATTTACCAAGGTATCTGATGAAATATGGAAATATGCAGAATTGTCCGTAAAAGAATTTAAATCAGCAAAGCTTTATGTAGATGTGTTAAAAGAACTGGGTTTTGAAGTAGAGGCTCCTTTTGCAGGAATAAAGACAGCCTTTAAGGGAGTGTATGGAAGCGGCAAGCCTGTCATAGGTATTTTGGCTGAGTATGATGCTCTTTCGGGACTTTCTCAGAAAGCAGGTGTAGCAAAGCGAAGTGAAGCAGTAAAAGGCGGGAGCGGACATGGCTGCGGGCATAATATGCTTGGAGCAGGTTCACTGGCGGCAGCTTACGGAGTAAAAAAATATCTGGAAGATAAAAAGGGTAAAGGAACTGTTATCTTCTATGGATGCCCGGGAGAAGAGGGCGGGGCTGCCAAGGCTTTTATGGCAAGAGATGGTGTATTTAGCGAACTTGATATAGCTCTTACCTGGCATCCGTCCGATTCTAATGAAGTTGTAACAGGAACCTGTAATTCCTGCATACAGACCGAATACAGGTTCAAGGGAATAGCGTCTCATGCCGCGGGAGCACCTGATTCAGGACGTTCAGCTCTGGATGCGGTTCAGCTTATGAATCTGGGTGTTGAATTTATGAGAGAGCATATGCCGGATTCGGCAAGAATTCATTATGCAATCACAGACGGAGGCGGCGCTTCTCCGAATGTAGTGCAGCCCCATGCCAGGGTACTTTATATGGTACGCAGCAAGCTTGCAAAAGATGCGCTTGCACTTCAGGAAAGAGTGGATAATATAGCTAAGGGAGCGGCTCTGATGACCGGTACAAAGCTAACCAAGGTATTTATAGACGGCTGTTCCAATACAGTACCGAATAAAGTTCTGGAAGAAGTACTGTATAAAAATTTTGAAAAAATCGGAGTTCCAAAGCATACAAAGGAAGAAAAGGAGTTTGCGGCTAAAATCTGCAAGTCATATGAGATAGTAAGTGACAGGCTGCCAGGCTCCTGCACCTATGAGTCAGAAGAACAGATGAAAAAGGTTGAAGAGCTTTCAAAAAACGGAAGCCTTACGTTAAATGATTTTCTTATGCCTTATATGCACAGTAATAAACAGAGCATGGGCTCTACAGATGTGGGAGACGTGAGCTGGCTTGTGCCTACAGCCCAGATTCATGCGGTTACATTTGCAAGTAATTCGCCGGGACATAGCTGGCAGAATGTATCCTGTGGCGGAAGCTCCATAGGGCATAAGGGACTTTTAGTAGCAGGAAAGGTTCTGGCAAGTACTGCTATCGAATTATATGAGAATCCTGATATTATAAAGAAAGCTAAAGCCGAGTTTGAAAAGAAAACAGAAGGCGGATATTTCTGCCCTGTACCTAAAAAGGCTGTGCTTAAAGCAGTTGAATAAAAGAATTAAACTTAATAATAAGCATCTTTACTGTCATATGTTTTGGTTTTGCCTTATTATGATAGTTACAAATGCTACCAGAGATATCTATATCTTTAGTAACCGTAATTTTATAGTATTTGTACAGAAAAATAAGGTCTGTAATTAGTTAAGAATTGATTGATAATTCAAACTAATTACAGACCTGAATTTTCGTAAAATCTAATTACAGCTCTTTAACCCAAAGTCCGTGAAGGTTGCAGTATGCATATACTCTGAGAGCCTTGTCATCAACTATCTTGAAAACAGCCTTTGGCTCGTCGGTAGCCTTAAAGTGCTTCATCTGTCCGCCCTTTTCGGTCTCAACATATACCCATTCAATATTGTGCTCTTCTGTCATTGGATGAACTACGCTGCCTACAACAACAGTGATTGTATCGCCGTCAACACTGACTTCAGGGACATGCTTCTCAACAGCAGCTTCCTTTGAGTTTGGCTTTAAGTACTTAAGCTCCTCAGAGAAAAGCTTATGCTCATGCTCGTGATCGCCCTTTCTGATTACCTGTACCTCAAAGTCACAATCCTTACAGACATAAAATCCTAAATTTTCCATTGTAAAATCCTCCTTGTATTGTTTGATATGAGCGCAAAATCCGCTCAATTTAATATTATACTTAAACCATAAAAAGTCAACTGAATTTATAAAATAGCTTAATAAATTAGTTTTATATTAGGTTTTGTAAAATTATATCACATACAATATAAATTGTCCAGATGTAAAATAAAAAATATTTCTCAATATTTCGTAATCTCCTGACGGTTCCATGATACATATATATTTTGTAACTTATGACCCAAGATATCATTAAGTTTTTCAAGGTCAACGCTCTCATTTTCAAACAATATTTTCCCCTTCGTTTCATTCATATGAGTAATAGCCAAAGAAGGTTTGATATTTATATTTTTAATATCTTCAATAACCGGTATCAGAAAGTCGTCGGGGCTGCCGTGACTTGCATATCTGATATCTCCCTGCCACTCGTTAGGCAGGTTTGTCATATCTGTCTGCAAATCAGCCCGCTCATTCTTTTTAAATTCATTTGCCAGCGGTCCGGCACCATGCTTCGTAACATAGGTTCTTGTAACATATATGGCTTCCTGCAATTCCAGCTTCCTTTTATCCAAAAATTTAACCGGTTCGGTAATACCGGTTTTTGAAGCTGTAATATGCGGGGCATTTTTAGTGTAGTCTTTATCCAAAAGCAAGCCCTGTCCCGATTCGAATATCAATCCGTCATAGTGTTGAAGCCAATCAGTGTCCGCATTGACAAGTCGAATAAACCTGCTGTTGTCTTTTATCTCCGCCGCAAAGTTATCAATAATATTCTCATCAAAAATCATGGGATAATACGGATTTTGAACATTAATTTTCAACTCTTTTATTCTGTTTAGTGTATACTCTTTTCTTATGTTTGCAAGCAAGTTACGGAGTTGCTCATATGAAGAGTCGGCTATCTGTTTCAGAGTCACCTTATAACCCGCCTTAATCCTCTCGCTACACTCATTGATTCCCATACCGCAGCTGCCGTGTCTGTCTTCCCCTCTTTGGGTTTCAACAGCCATATTTATAAGTACATCATCCACTGTAGTTATACAGCTTTCTTCCTCTCCGAAAATCTTTGGAACTGTTCTGTAAACGGATTTAAATTCTTCGATTTCTTTTTTTATCTTATACAAATCGGGATAATAAGTTTCCGCAAACAGGGTATCAGCCCCATATTCCGCACCCGAACCAATCTGATGATGTACAAAGCGTGTTCCTCTTTCCTCGTTCTCCACCGTATGTCCTGCCTGTGCACCGCCGTTATGCTTTATAATTAACGGTTTTTTAAACAAAGAGCAAAGGCTTGCCGTAACAAGCCCTTTGCCTTCATCACCGTAATTTTTGCCGACTACCGCTACCGTTCTCATAAGGTAATCGACTGCCCGCTGTCGGCAATACTTAACTGTCCGATTGCCGCACTTATTACAGGCACACTGAGCGGATCCCACTGTGCCAGCACGTCGTTTAACTGCTTTCCGAGCTGTAACTGAATAGCGCTGATAATAATTTCAGGAATATTTTCAATCTCGGTTTCTGATATTATCATCTTTTTACCGATCAATATATCCCTGTTTCCTTCTCCTCCGATCATAATGTGGAAAACATGAAATTTACTCTGCACTTCATCCAAAAGACTCTCACGTGTAGCTCCGGGTACATCATCACCTATGACTCTTTTGATGGTTTCTTCAACATCGTTTTTTCTGATATCAGCATTATCACCTATAGTAAACAGAAATCCTTTTTTCGATCTCTTATTGATGGCATCAATGTTGGTATGTCTTGAAAGAAATTCCCATAAACAGGTCGGTGTGACCTCACCGCTGCCGCGACTCTCAAAATAAAGCTCCAGCAGCTGTTCTGCGATTCTTATATCCGATTCAAACTGCGTTACCTGAAGAGGTGACTCATCGCTATAATCACCATACGCGGCACACATAAGCGCCGGATCTTCAACCGCTGCCGTAGAATACAGCTTCATAATAAGCTGATTAAGAGCTTTTGTTGCGACCTCTACTGCAAGATAGCCCATAGAGGCAGTGACATCAAGACCTACGACAATAGGAGTTGTGTTTGGATGATCATCCGAGTCAAAACACTCTCTTTTTCCTATAAATCTCGGATCGAACTTAGGATTACAGGATCTCCTTTGAAAAATCTCATCTACGCTTTGCGTGTTCGAAAGATTTCTGCTTGATTTTAATTTACTCCAATCCGAAGCTGAATAACTTCCATATCCCATAACATGATTTCTCCTTTACATTTTTATAAATTTATGGCCTCCGAAACCTTTTTCTATAACATCATCCCAAGCCTGAAAATCATCAAAGGCATCTTTGGCAGGCTTTGAATTCAGAAACTCATATAACTCGATAGGCTCTCTTGAATTTTTAACAATCCTTATGGCAGTCTTTCTTACATCTGCAAGGTCTCTGTTTCCTACAAGCGGTTTAACCTTTCTCCAATCCCCGAACAGTGCCCCTTCATGAGTAACGGGATTAATCCATATCGAAGTCTGATCGATGCAACCGTGTTCAATTCCGGAATACTTTAACTCGCAGCAAATATTCTCCATTCTGGATATCACCCAAGCCAAATGCTTTGATTCCAGAGGTGCAAAATACTCAACAGGGAAAAAGTTGGGACGCCTGAGAAAAACCAAGACCTCCCTTCCGTCTTTAAGGGAGATTTCCATTTTTAATTTTGGAAAGCAGCGGTGCAGTTTGCTGTCGGCCTCGGGAAATACCAGAGAATTGATTCCCGACAAAAATTTTTCTTTTTCGCTCTTGTCATCCGGAATATATACAACGTTTTCTTTTGAAAGATAGCAAAGGCAGGAATTATAATCGTACTTAAGCATATACTTTATATTAAGATCCTTGCCGTTCATCATAACAAACGAATCTTCTCCGTTGCACTTCCATAAAGAATCGCTGTTATAATCAAAGTCTCTGTTACGAGCCTCTGCCTTCAAAAACTCCAAAAATTTCTTTCTGAATTCCTCGTTGCCCCTAAAATCGGCATCGGACATAAATGATTTCGACCCGCAATAAGGACATTCAAACATACCCGAGCTTTTCATTTCCTGTTCTCCGCCGCAGGAACTGCATTTCAGTCTTATCATAAAACTCTCTCCCAGTCTTTACTCCGCATATAAACAGAATGTTACAAAGATGCAGTATCAGCATCAACATATCTCTTAATATCACCTATGTACAATCTGCCTATTTCGAACATATTTATACGAATTATTTTAATATAGACGATATAAATTGTTACCTCTTCCACAAGTTTAAATAATAAAATAATATGTGTATCAAAAGTATAAAATAAAAGCCTAAAATTTGCAAATGAAATATTGGGGAAAAGGCATGATTTAAAAGAAAAAAGCCACCATACTGATGACGATATGGTGACAATTTTTTTAATAAAAAATTTTGAAGAAATTTTCTATTAAAAAATCTCTCCGAGGGATGCGCAGCTTGCGGCAATGAAGTTTGTCTTACGACACCCGCTCGCGCGCAAAGTGTGTGCAGGCACACACTTTTATATAATATAAACCTAATTTACGCAAGCTTGTTAACAGACTTTGTAAGGCGGGAAATCTTTCTGGAAGCTGTTTTTCTGTGATATACGCCCTTGTTTGCAGCCTTATCAATAGCAGCAACAGCAGGAGCAAGAGCAACCTTAGCTGCCTCATTATCACTTAAAGCAACAGCAGAAACAACTTTCTTTACAAGAGTCTTAACTCTAGAAGTAATCATTTTATTTCTAAGAGTCTTCTTTGCAGCAACTTTGATTCTTTTCTTTGCAGATTTAATATTAGCCAATTTAACACCTCCATTATCATTATTTGATTAAAAGTGTTTCATTAATCCGGACACGGACGCTTAACGCAAACACACTAAATAACTTTAATACAAAATTACAAGATTGTCAACAGATTTAAAGGAATTTTACTTGATAAATTTTAAAAAATACTGTAATCTGTATTAGTTAGATTAATTAGTAACAGAACATTAAGATGATATGCTTTTTTTTACCGGATATAAGGCAAGCTCTTATATTGGTAGACATATCACTAATATCGAATTATTCACACTATAGGTCACAGGCGGTTTAATCAGTTGATTATATGTTTAACTGACATTTTGTGAATAGTTTAGACTAATATTATGGAGAAAAGAATGTCAGAGATAAATACAAAGAATATCAGAAATTTTTGCATAATAGCGCATATTGATCATGGCAAATCAACCCTTGCGGACAGAATAATAGAAGCAACAGGAACCCTTACCAAGAGAGAGATGCAGGATCAGATACTTGACAATATGGATCTTGAAAGAGAACGCGGAATTACCATCCGCTCTCAGGCGGTAAGAGTAGTATATAAGGCTAAGGACGGAGAAGAATATATTTTTAATCTTATAGATACTCCGGGACATGTAGACTTTAACTACGAAGTTTCAAGAAGCCTTGCAGCCTGTGAGGGAGCCATCCTTGTTGTGGATGCTTCTCAGGGAGTAGAGGCGCAGACACTTGCAAATGTGTACCTTGCCTTAGAGCATGACCTTACTATTGTACCTGTTATAAATAAGGTAGACTTACCGAGTGCAGATCCTGACAGAGTAAAAGAAGAAATAGAGGATATCATAGGTATAGAAGCTCATGATGCTCCGCTTATTTCGGCTAAAAACGGTTTAAATATAGAAGACGTACTTGAAGCTGTGGTGAACAAGGTACCGGCTCCGTCAGGCAAGGCTGAGAATCCTCTCAAGGCACTTATTTTCAATTCTTTGTATGATTCTTATAAGGGAGTTATTGTATTTGCAAGACTTATGGAAGGCACTGTGAAAAAAGGTACTAAGATAAAGATGTTCCGGTCGAGTGAAATTGAGGAAGTGGTTGAAGTAGGTACCTTTGGTGCAGGACAGTTCATTCCTTGTGAAGAACTAATAGCCGGTATGGTTGGCTACATTACTGCAAGTATTAAAGACCTGAGACAGACTAAGGTCGGAGATACAATTACTGATAAGGACAATCCTTGTGATGAGGCATTGCCGGGGTATAAGAGGGTACTTCCTATGGTTTACTGTGGGCTTTACCCTGCTGACGGAGCACATTATTCAGACCTTAGAGATGCTCTTGAAAAGCTTCAATTAAATGATGCCGCACTTCAGTTTGAGCCTGAAACATCCATTGCTCTTGGTTTTGGTTTCAGATGTGGTTTCCTTGGGTTACTGCATTTGGATGTAGTGCAGGAAAGACTTGAACGTGACTATGATATAGACCTTGTAGCAACTGCTCCTAGTGTTGTGTACAAAATACATAAGACAAACGGTACAGTGCTTGATATAACCAATCCTTCAAATTTACCTGACCCGTCAGAGATTGATTATATGGAAGAGCCAATAGTTAAGGCTGAGATTATGGTGACTACCGAGTACCTCGGTTCTATTATGAAGCTTTGTCAGGAAAGACGAGGAGTTAATAACGGAATGGACTATATAGAGGAAACAAGGGTAGTTATCAAGTATGACCTTCCGTTAAATGAAATAATTTACGATTTCTTTGATGCGCTTAAATCCCGCTCAAGGGGTTATGCTTCCTTTGACTATGAGTTTAAGGGCTATCAGAAAGCCGAACTGGTAAAAATGGATATTCTTATAAATAGAGAATCAGTGGATGCCCTTTCCTTTATTATAGTTAAAGAGGGTGCTTATGAAAGAGCTAAGAAAATGTGCGAGAAGCTTAAAAATGAAATCCCACGTCAGCTCTTTGAAGTTCCTATTCAGGCAGCTATCGGAAGTAAGATAATTGCCAGAGAAACTGTAAGAGCTATGCGTAAAGATGTACTTGCAAAGTGCTATGGCGGAGATATTTCCAGAAAGAGAAAGCTTCTTGAGAAGCAGAAAGAAGGAAAGAAGAGAATGAGAGAGGTAGGTAATGTAGAGATACCTCAGAGCGCATTTATGAGTGTGCTTAAGTTAGATTCGGGGGATTGATAGCCTCTTTCCAAAGACTAAGTTTTTCTTCAAAATTTAGCCTTGCATTTGCAGGGCTTGTAGAAGGCAGAGTGACAGTATTTATAGGGATTTGATTAAAATACCTTTTATACATGGCTTCTGCCTTTTAAAATTTTGTTTATTATGTATAGTTAATTATAAAAAGTTTGTCTAATTTACTGATCACAATTTCAAAAAAATATATTATAATATTTCTTAAAGATTTTGATCTATACCAGTCTAAGAATTATTTGTTATTTTAAAATTATTATTTTCAAACTGTTAAATCCAAAAAATTGGTTTTATGTAGTTGGTGTTTTTAATAGGAAAGGAGAAAAATTGGGAGAGAAGGATATTTTAGAAAAGAAACTATTAATGTTTAATGATGTCTTTGCGACATTTGTTAATGGAATTATGTTTGATGGTGAGCAGGTGGTTAAAGAAGATGAATTGCTTGACATACCAAGTTGGAGCCAATATAAAGGGGATGACAGCAGATACAGGTTTCAGGACAGGGATGTAGTAAAACTTTGGAAAAAGCAGGGAATAGTTATTTCCTTGATTGGAATTGAAAATCAGGATATACCTGATGAAGACATGGTATTTAGGATACTTTCGTATGATGGAGCATCTTATAGAACTCAATTAGCCGAAAAAGCCAGCAGGAAAAGAAGAAATTTTGAGAGTGCTAAAAATATAGAAATTATGGAAGAAAAATCAGATATTTTTCCTGTAATAACCTTTGTTATATATTATGGTGAAGAAGAATGGAAGCATAAAATTACATTGTGTGAAAGGCTTAAATTGGAAGGAACAATAACAAAGTATGTAAGTGATTATAAGGTTAACTTGATAGACTTGAAAAAGATGACTGAAGATGATATAAATAAGTTTAAGAAGGACTTTAGACTCTTGGCAGACTATTTGGCGAATGGAAGTAATCATACTTCGGAAAGTACAGAATTAAATCATCCTGAAGAAATATGTGAACTTATTTTGAAACTTACAGGTGAAATTGTAACTATACCAGAGGAAAGTGAAGAAGGAGGGAAATCCATGGAGAAATTTTTTGAACCTATGTTTGAAAGAGCAGAAGCAAGAGGTGTAGAAAAAGGAGAGAATTGTCTGGCAAAGTTAATCAGCCTTTTACTGTCAGAAGGCAAGAATGATGCTGTTAAAGATGCTTTAGAAAATGAAGAAAAAAGACATGAACTTTACAAGGAGTATGGAATTTGCTAATAGAGTCTTTAGAAAGATAAAGCATCTTTCCAAAAATTAAGTTTTTCAGTAAATGTAACCCTTGCATTTGCAGGGCTTGTAGAAGGTAGAGTGATAGTATTTATAGGTATTTGACTAAAATATCTTTTATACATTGCTTCTGCCTTTTTTCCATTTAAAAGAATGGTTGAAATACCTTGATATTCATTTAACAATCCCTCAATGTCGTTTGGGATTTCATTCTTAATATCGGAATCAAGAGAACCTTCGCGGTTACCGCTATGTACCATATCCCAAAGAGCTATATGATTATTAAGGAGAAGTTCACATTTTACAGAGTAGTCTTCGCAGTAAACTTCGTTAAAAACAGTGAACATAATCTTCCAGAAGGCATTGCGCGGATGTGCATAATACTGTGCTTGTTTTAGTGATTCTTCTCCCGGAAGTGATCCGAGAATCAGGATTTTTGCAGATGAGTTTATAAGCGGTGGAAAGCCGTATTTTGTCATAAATGCCTCCTGGGTGTCAAATACTTTTATATCACATCATATCAGATAAAAAGAAGTGGTGCAAGGAAATGCAGTGGGAATTAAAAGTGTCTTGTGAACAAGACAAAAATAGCTATATATTGTCTTGTGGATAAGACAGTATTAGATTATCTTTCGGGAGAATTATATAAAATATTGCTTAATGGATACAGGTTTGCTTGGACTATTGATTATGGATGGTAAGACTGCCGCTCTTGAAAATCTTGTTGCAATTGAGTTGATTAGAAGATATAGTGTAGATAATGTATTTTATTTTGAGAATAATGCAGAAATTGATTTTTATGTTCCGGACAGGGGGCTGGCTATACAGGTAAGCTACAGTTTTCTCGACAATCCGAATACAAAGGCAAGGGAGCTTGGAGCCTTTGTAAAGCTTAAAAAATTCATCCCTGATGCAAAATGTATTGTAATTACCGACAGTGAAGAGGCAGAACTTGAGTATGAGAATATGAAAGTTAAGGTAATACCTATGTGGAAGTGGATGTTGGAGTAAAATAATTAAATGTATAGCAAAAAAAGCGGTAATAAAATTTGCGTTCAAAAATAATATCTAAAAGGAGAAAATCTGAAATGAAATTGAAGAAATATGTAAAAACAGCCCTGTTATCATTAATTCTTGCCTTAGGACTTAGTGTATCAGCTTTAGAGCCGGGAGCTTTAGACGGCACTTCAATCAAGGTTTATGCAAAAAAGAAAATAAAGAAAGACAAAAAAGTATTAAAAAAATTTAAAGCTGTAGTGGAGGGAGAAAGCGATTATGGAACTGCCTTCTATACAGACAGTAAGAATAACAAAATATATATTTCGGTAGATGATTTTTTCAGTAATTTAAAAGGAACAGCCAAGGAAGCTAAGATAAGTGTAAATACAAAGAAAAAATCTGTAAAGGTAAGTACAGGTAAAAAATACAAGGGTAAACATAACTATATTACTTTGCCTAAGAGCATTTATGGTAAGCCTGAAAATATAAGGTTAGATGTAGACGGCAAAAGAACAGAAGTTAAAGGATATGTTGTAAAATCTGACTCTTATTGGTCAAAGGATAAGATTTTATATGCAGATTTTGACGAATTGGCAGAAAAACTTAACTTGGTTTATGATAAGGATATGGCAAAGAAAAAATACCTGCTATACACAAAAATGCCTAAGAATGTAGTGGAATTAAAATCTGATAAGCCGCCTATTGAAAGTTATGCCAATTATGCAACTACAGTAATTGATGATTATGATATAGACGGAAGATGGGCGAATACGATTGGAAATTACCTGTATGAAGAAAACGGTAATTTGGTGAAAATTGAGACAGTAGAAAATTATAATAAAAAAGAAAATAACAGAGTCAGTATAAATAGATATGATTCGTCGGGAAATTTGCTTGAAATAAAAGAGATTCCATATCAGGGTGAAAAGTTTGGCGGATTTTACAAAGGTGGGGAATACAACTATCTTATTTTTGGAAACAATAATGAAGAAAAGAATGCCGGTAAAGAAGTAATAAGGATAGTTAAATATGACAGAAAATTTAATGAACTTGGGACTCTTTCCGTAAATGGCGCCTATACAGTATATCCGTTTAATTCAGGTTCTTTAAGATGTGCGGAGATAGGGCGGACAATACTCATACATACTTCAAGACAAAGATATGACGGACATCAGAGTCAGCTTACGATAGCATTTAATGAAGATACAATGTCATTGTTGAACGCAGATGATTTAAACGAATTTCAACTCCTCGCCAAATCTGCCCAGGCACACATTCTCACTGTGATCACCGGTAGCCGCAGTTCGCCACAAGCCAAATATTTTGTTGGGCAAGGCAAAGCGGAAGAAATTGCCGATGCGGTCAAACAATACCAAGCCGATTTAATTTTAGTAAACCATACCTTAACGCCTGCACAAGCCCGAAATCTAGAAAGCCTGTGTGATTGTCGCGTAGTCGATCGAAACGGCTTAATTTTAGATATTTTCGCTCAACGCGCCCGCTCTCACGAAGGGAAATTACAAGTGGAACTGGCCCAGTTAAAACATCTCGCCACACGTTTGGTGCGCCGCAAAACCGGGTTAGATCAGCAAAAAGGTGCGGTGGGCTTGCGTGGCCCCGGTGAAACTCAACTGGAAACCGACCGCCGTTTAATAAAAGTTCGTATCAACCAGTTACAAAATCGCTTGGAAAAAGCCGCCAAGCAACGTAATCAAAATCGTCAAACGCGCCAAAAAGCAGATATCCTGACTATTTCTTTAGTGGGTTACACTAATGCCGGAAAATCTACTCTGTTTAATTTATTGACCTCTGCCAATGTGTATGCGGCGGATCAGTTATTTGCTACGCTCGATCCCACATTGCGTCGACTCAGTTTAAAAGATGTCGGCACAACGATTTTGGCGGACACGGTAGGCTTTCTACGGGATTTGCCCCACGATTTAATTTCCGCCTTCAAATCCACCTTACAGGAAACCACCGAAGCCGCATTATTGCTCCACGTGGTTGATTGCGCCGATCCCCGCAAATTAGAAAATATCGAGGCGGTGAATCACGTTCTGGAAGAAATCGGGGCGCAAGATGTGCCACGATTATTGGTGTGCAACAAAATCGATCAACTGGAAAACGTAACGCCACACATCGAATACGATGAAAAACGCCGATATGATTGTTGTCGAAGGCACCCTCTACCCGCTGCTCA
>ERZ773067.1476-NODE-1476-length-12594-cov-4.651248_pt1 | contig 12594 bp, 10 predicted proteins | sample MGYA00580622_ERZ773067 | MGnify/ENA primary metagenome ERZ773067 (study PRJEB29015, sample SAMEA2737998) | human oral metagenome | biome: human oral; feature: human-associated habitat; material: dental | place: China | collected 2113 ...
CACAGTGATAGTGTTCCTAAAAGAAAAAGAGGTACATACAAGAAAATTAGAGAGTGAGCATTCAAAAAGCACTTCAAGCATTTGAGCTTGAAGTGCTCTTGATTTTATTGGTACCCACATGATAATTTAGAGTTTATGAAAACCCTCACCCACACGATAATTTAGAGTTTACTTTTTCAAACCCACACGATAATTTAAAGTACCCATAAAAGCCAATGTAAAGCCTGAGCAACCAAGCCTCACATATGGCTGTTTTTTTTATCTTTTGCAATTATATTTTTATGTGCATCCACTTTCCATATTTAAATCTTGTATAAGAAAATACCATTCGTAGGCTCTGATCGGTTATCACCGCTATCCAAGCGCCATATAATCCCATATTAAATTTAAAACACAATACATAAGTCAAAATAGGACGGAATATCGCAATAACAAAAAGCGAATAAATCATCACATAGAAACTGTCGCCCGCCCCTTTCAATACCCCCGAACACACAAGTTGAATTGCTTGCGGAAAAGATGCAATTGCAAGGATGATAATTATATTCGAGCCCAGCTTTATGACCTCCGTGTCATCCGTATAAATATCAATCAATATATGTCTGCCGATTATACATATTGCGCAAAAGACTACCGCTATCAAAACTCCAACCTTAAGCCCGATTTTACCATACTCCTTTGCTGCATCCTCACGACCTTTTCCAAGCCATTGCCCCGTGTGTGCTGCACTTGCATAGCCAAGTCCCATAGAAAACGAATAAAAAATATCTGTCAAATTCATACAAACCTGATGTGTAGCAAGTTGAAGTACTCCAAGCCCCGCAACCATTTTGGTGTATGTGAACATACCGAACCTTTCGAATGACTGCTCACCAAGCGCCGGCAAACCGATCTTCAAAAAGTATGCGCATTAGTTTTCGAAAATCTCCACGAGGAGCCGTCTACAATATTAAGCTCGTGATTTTTATTTAGGATTACAACAAATATTATCGCCGCTGTAATAATATTTCCAATCAATGTGGCTAGTCCCGCCCCTGCTATTTCCATCCTCGGAAATAGCCAAATTCCATGTATAAGCAGGATATTTAATATAGTATTTACCACATTACCTACCGCATTTGCTTTAAAAACAACCCTTGTATAACCTATGCCGATCAATGCAGCGCTTACAATTTGTGTAAAAGCCGCAAAAAACAGCCCTACAACTATGTATTTTCCGTACACCGCCCCTTCGATTATCAATTCACCTTTACCGCCTGCAAACGATATTATTTCAGGCAAAAAGCAAAATGCGGCAATAAGCATTGGAATATATATCAAAAATGTCAACGCTATCGCTTGCTTAAGTATTCCGTTCATCTCGGAAATTCTTCCCTCGCCTTTTCTGCGTGCAACCATAGCCGTAACAGCTACGGATAGCGAACGTACAAGTACCAGCAAAACCATCCTCGGCTGACTCATGATTCCAACAGAAGCAAGTGCATCTGCACCCAGTCCTCCTACCATTGCAAGATCTATTGCAAGCATCAAATCCAAAAGAAGCCCCTGCATTGCAGCAGGAAGCGCAACTTCCAGATATTTTTTATAAGCCGTTTTAGAATCTTCGATTTCGTACATATTTTTATCCTTCAAAATAAGCCCGAAGCAGATTTCTTGTTCAGATTACTCGGGCTATTTACATTATATTATTAAATTTAATCGTACAAATGACATGCCACGCTATGACCTGCACTCACTTCCTTAAGTTTAGGCGCTTCTTTCAAACAAATATCCATGCATTTATTGCACCTGCTTTGAAACGGGCATCCCTTCGGTACATCAAGCGGACTTGGGACTTCATTATCCAAACTTTCAATCGGTTTTGAAAAATCCATATTTATGTCGAATATAGAAGCTACCAGTGCCTTTGTATACGGATGTAACGATTCCTTTGCAATATTTTCCGAAGGCAAAAATTCAACCACGTTACCCAAATACATAACCGCAACATAATGTGCAAAGCTCTGTATCAAAGCTATATCGTGGCAGATAAATCCAATAGTAATCCCCTTCTCTTTTTGTATTTTTACGATAAGCTCAACAATAGTCTTTTGCACCGAAACGTCAAGCGCCGAGGTTGCCTCGTCCATTATGATTATTTCAGGTTCAAGCGCAAGCGCCCTTGCTATCGCCACTCTCTGCCTTTGTCCACCGCTCATATTGTGCGGATACCTGTCAACAAATTCCTCCGGCAGATCAACCATTTCCAAAAGTTTTTTACACGCGCTGTCTTTTTCAGACGGTTTGATTCTGCCAAAATTCATAAGCGGCTCGCAGATTATATCCCGTATTTTCATTTTAGGATTGAATGATGATGTCGGATCTTGGAATACCATTTGTATATACTGCCGATTAAGCCTTTTTTCTTCACCTTTGAGTTTTGAAATATCTTCGCCTTTGAAAAGAATCTGTCCCGATGTCGGTTCATCCAAAGATATGAGCATGCGCATAAGCGTACTTTTTCCGCAACCCGACTCTCCCACAAGTCCAAGCGTTTTTCCCTTATACAGTTTTAGGTTTATATCGTTGTTTGCAATAAGGGTTCTACCTCCCGAAGCAGGAAAATGCTTCGATACGTTTTTTGTTTCCAGTATTACCTCACCGATATCATACATATCGCTCACCTCCCATAGACGGAACCGCTTTTATGAGCGTTTTAGTATATTCGCTTTCAGATTCCTTCAGTATATGATTTCTATCACCTTCATCGACTATATTTCCGTCTTTCATTACTATAATGTAATCCGACATATATGTCGCTACTCCCATATTGTGAGTTACCATTATAATACTCGTATTATACTCATCTCTAAGTTCCATCATCTGCCTTACTATTTGCGCCTGCGTAGTTACATCAAGCGCAGATGTAGGCTCATCGGCAAGTAGCAGTTTAGGACTGTATGTCATACTCATAGCAATTCCTACGCGTTGACGCATACCTCCGGAAAGCTGAAACGGATAGGATTTCATCACATTATCCGCACTTGGCAAATTCATACTTTCGAGCATTTTCTTTGCCTTTTGCCATGCTTCTTCCTTCGAAATTTCCTCATGCGTCAAAATATACTCTGTAAATACACTTTCTATTTTCCTCGTTGGATTCATCATAGCTCCGCTATCTTGGAATATCATCGAGATCTTTGTGCCGCGCGCTTGATTCCACTTGTCGGCAGAATATGAAAGAAGTGATTCTCCTTCCCAAGTAATATCCCCCTCAGAAACCTCTCCGCCTATTGGCAAAAGTCCTAAAATTGCACGAATTACCGATGTTTTTCCACTTCCGGACTCTCCTACCAAACTTATAATTTGGCCTTCCTCAATAGCCATGCTGAAATTTTTAACCACGGGATTTCCCTTATATGATATTGTTATATTATCTACTTTTAACATCACACCGCTCCTTATTCAGACCTTGGATCCAAAATGTCTCTGATTGAATCTCCCAGCATATTAAATACAACAACTACTATAAAAATTGCAAGTCCGGGGAAAATCATAAGCCATGGCGCAGTTTGCATAGAAGCTCTACCTTCATTAAGCATAAATCCCCATTCCGGTGCAGGCGGTTTCGCTCCGAACCCCAAGAAAGAAAGTGCCGCAAGTTCAAGCATCATCGCGCCTATGTCCGTTGCAGCTGTAATAATCAACGTTGGTAAGGCATTTGGCAGCATATACCTAAATAGCATATATGGCGTCTTTGAGCCTGTTACTATTGCCGCCGACACATAGTCTCTGTCCCTTATTTTTAAAACAAGCGAGCGAGCAATTCTTGCGTACTTTGTCCAATTTACGATCACTATCGCTATTATAGCATTTCGAATACTTGCTCCCATGATTCCTGCCACTGCAAGTGCCAAAACAAGCCCCGGAAATGCAAGCATCATATCTGCAATACGCATTATCGCAGAATCCACAAAACCTCTAAAGTATCCTGCCAATACGCCCATTATCGTACCTACCAAAAATACCAAGCCTACAACGCCGAATGTTGATGTAAGAGAAATTCTGGCTCCGTATATTACTCTGGCAAATATATCTCTCCCCATCTTGTCGGTACCGAAAATGTGTTCTTTTGAAGGTTCCAAAAGAGCGTTCGAAATATTGCCTTTGAGAGGATCTACTCCGCCCGTAACAATCGGTGCAAATATAGCCACTAAAACTATAAGACAGGCTAAAAATAAGAATAAAGTAAATTGCCTGTTTGCATTTAAAAATTTTACCACTTTCATAGAGCTACTCCTTTATTCTCATACGCGGATCTATATACATATACGATGCATCTACAAGCAGATTTACCGTCATATAAATCAAACACATCCACAGCACATACCCCTGAATTAAATTGTAATCGCTAGATGTAATAGCGGAAACTGCCAGATTACCAAGTCCCGGATATGAAAATATTACTTCAACTACCGCTGTTCCCCCCAGTAAACTACCAATTGACAGTCCAAGCATGGTTACGAGAGGAAGCAATGCATTTGGAAATACATTCCCCCAAATTATCTTGCTTCTTTTGATACCTCTTGCTTCAGCTCCCGTTACATAGTCTTGGCTAAGTTCATCCAGTACCGCCGTTCTAACCTGTCTTGTGTATTTTGCCGACATTGCAATAGCAAGCGTAAGTGCGGGTAAAAACAATCCTCTGAAATCTCCCGTCGCACTTATGACAGGGAAGATTCTGAGTTTTACGCAAAACAAAAGCATGAGTAAAAGTCCCACCCAAAAATTTGGCATAGAGCAGCCTAAAAACGTTATTCCCCTTATGATATAATCCGGAATTGTGTTCTTTTTCAACGCCGATGCTACACCAAGAGGCACTGAAATAGCAAGCATCATCGCAAGCGACAGCCCGGCGAGTTTAAGCGTAGGCAATATCCTTCCCGCCAGCAACTTCATTACATCCTTATTCAAAGAATAGGATTTTCCAAAATCTCCATGAAGGCAATTTGAAAGCCAGCGAAAATATTGAATGGCAAACGGGTCGTTTAGCCCAAGTTCCTCCCTTGTTTGCTCTATCATCTCTTGCGTAGGCATTACGCCCGTCGCCGTATACATATTGCGCACAGGATCTCCCGGCGATAGATATGTCAAAATAAATGTTATAAAACTGATACCTATCAGTACTATAACTATTTGGAAAAGACGAATTAAAATCTGTTTCTTATTCAAATCTGTCCACTACCTTTCAATTAAATTATACAAAAAGCTCCCGTCATCGTACTCTAAATGACAGGAGCTTTAACATTTCTAGCTTGCAGGCTTTATTTCCGTAGTCAGCCAATAATAATCTGCCGTATGAATATGTGCCTGTCCAACTTTCTTTGAATAAATTATCGAAGAGTTATAATATCCGTCTATGATCGCTACCGCATCGTCAACGAGTATCTGCTGCATTTTGAATATCAAATCAGCGCGCTTATTAGGATTCATCTCCCCTTTTAGCTTATTATAAAGTTTGTCGTATGCCGGATTTGAATAGCTACAGTATGTACTGTCAGTAGCCCAGTTTGCCATATATGCAAACGGATCTCCCGTTCCTACAGTAGTCCAGTTGTTATTGTTAAAATCGTATTCTCCTGCAGCCAGCTTGCTCCACTGATCGTCAGATGAACCGTAATCCGCTTTGCAGCCGATTCCAATTTCTGCTAGATACTGTATGTGTGCATTTGAAAAGTCGTTAAGCAACCTATTTTCATAAGATACATATCTAAGTTCAATATTCTTACCGTCAATCTCTCTGATTCCATCTCCGTCCTTGTCTACTATTCCCGCATCATCCAAGATTTTTTTGGCTTTTTCAGGATTGTATTCATACGGATTTTTTAATTTATCATAACCGTAATTAAGTGTTGACGGCAATACCGAAAATCCCGGAGTATACAATCCGCCAATTGTCTTTGACTTGCAAATTGTATCATTGTCAATACCCATGAGTATCGCTTGTCTAAGCGTCTTATTTGCAAGTATTCCTTTAAAGTTCATCCACGAGAAACCGCAGCGAACACCTGATGCTATGTCAACTGTAAAGTCCTTGTTTTTTTGGAATTCTTTGATGTCCGAAACATTGGTAATATTTTCTACGAGGTCTACCTGACCGCTTTGAAGAGCCATTGTCTTTGCAGAAGCATCTCCCATGAACATGATGTTTACTTTGTCATATGGAACATCTTCTCTATAATTCGGATTTTTAACCATTTTATATCCAACACCGACACCTTCGAATTTTTCAATCATATAAGGGCCCGTTCCTATTACACCGTTATCAAAATTCTTTGTATGCTCTACATCTATAATTGCCATAGTTGGATGTGCAAGCTGTCCTGTCAAGTTAGCATAAGGCTTTGATGTTACTATAGTGATAGTATTAGCATCATCATCCGCAGTAACCTGTGCTTCAAATTCAAGATACTTCTCAGGTTTTGCAGAGCCTGACGGACCGTTTTTCTTTAGGTAGTCAAATGTCGCCTTAACCTTTGAAGGAGTCAGCAAATCTCCATCTGAAAATTTGATACCCTTCTTCAATGTTATTACCCATTCGGTATGTTCGTCGTTTACGGTGTAGCTCTCCGCAAGCCAAGGCTCAACCTCCATTTTGTCATTAAACTTAAAAAGTGCTTCCGTGATTCCGTAACGCATGGCATTCCAGCCGGCGTTCTCATCCAATACGCTGTTTACCACGCCGTCGGTATACATCTGGCAGCCAAAATTCAGCACCTTCTCTCCGCTATTGCTATCCGATCCGCTATTTTCGCCACAACCTGCAAATAAGACTGCGACCATAGTGAGAACCAAAGCCAATGATAGAATCTTTTTCATTTTAGTATTCCTTTCTTTTTACTACGAAATTGAAATATTCTGCATTAAAAAAAGTTGAACATCGCGTCCAACTTAAAAAACAACAGCAAAACTAGATATCTTTACAGGTTTTTCTTGTCTTTCGCAAGAATCCTACGAAAAAATAAGCAGGTATCCTGACTTAAGCATTATCATTTCTTGCGCCTTCCCAAGTAAATACTCAGTGGCAAATGCAAGAAGCCGGCTATCACAGTGACGGGATCGTTTCGGATTTACACCAAATTCCCTTTTAATCAAGCAATTGCTCAAACTTATTTCCTTTAACATAATTTCAATTTATTAAATTTATGGTTTCATTCTAGCACAGATATCGAGATTTGTCAATGCTAACTGACTGATTTTTTATAATTTTTTAATTTTTCGGGCATCTGCTACATTTTAAAAGGAGTGCGATTTATAAAATACAATTTAAAATCGCACTCCTTTTATCTTAATCTCAAACTATATGCCTTTTCACAGTTTAAACTTTGAAACTTCCGCCTGTAAATTGGTCGCTATCTCCGCCAAATTCTCACTGGCTTCCGAAATACCTCGTATAGATTGTACCTGCACATCCACAGATGCAGACACTTCCTCCGTTGCAGCCGCATTTTCTTCCGCTATTGCAGACAGACTCTCAATTACCTTAGTTATCTCCTCATTACTTCGAACGATATCTTTAGCTTCTTGCGATACATTATTTACTATTTCCTGACTCTTTCCCAAGGCATCGGATATTTGATTAAACTTATTGCCTGTTTCATCGAGTTTTCTTTCTTGCTCGGATACCGCTTCGCCTGTAAACTCCATGGCTTCAACAGCCTTTTTAGTCTTTTCTTGTAAATCGGTAATTGTAACTTTTATATCGCCTGTAAATCCTACCGTCTGCTCAGCAAGATTTCTTATTTCTTCAGCAACTACCGCAAAGCCTTTGCCCGCTTCACCGGCTCTTGCCGCCTCTATTGCAGCATTTAGAGCAAGTAGATTTGTTTGGTCCGAAATCGACTGAATCATATCACTTGCACTTGATATTTTTTCCGCACTTTTATCCGTCTGCGTTATTATTTCAGCAATTTCTTTGGAGGCCTCGCTCACTTTGCTTGTTGCAGATGCCAGTTCCTCTAAAGTTCTGCTTCCTTCTTCTTTCTTTTCATTTATAAACTCAGTTGCCTCATACAATTCCTCTAGCACAGTTACCGTATGGCTTAACAAGTTGTTTGCGATTTCTACATTCTTAATAGCATTTTGCGTATCTACAGCTTGGAACGAGCGAACACTAGGTATGTCAAGTAGCTACATTCGTATGTAGGAACATATCCATGAACTTTTTAACGATAGCTTAAGGTTATCGTTAAAAGGTATTACCTCGACAAACTGGGCCTTATCTACTAGATTTCATAATATCTATAGCAAACTTTCCACTTGCAGCAGCAATAGGAAGTCCTCCACTAGTTTGAATCCATTGACTTGCAAGATATAAATTATTTAAACCTTTAATAGTGCTCTTAACATACTTGTTTTTATATCCTTTCTGTGGATTAAAACTCATGTAACCCCCTTTATATGCATTACACCAAGTTGTAAATGTAACTGGAGAATATGTTCCAAGTACGATGAGTTTCCCTTCAAGCTGTGGATACTTTTTTTCAATTCTTAATCTCAAGTCATCTGCAAGGCGCTGTTTTTCTTGATTGTATAAGCTAATATTATTTTTTAGTCCAAACCAATAGGCATAATTTTCATCATTTTGTAAAACATTACATTGAATGACTCTCTTTTCCATTGGAAATAGTGTCTCATCATAATCAAAAACTCGCATTCCACAAAAATTGTGTGTTTCCCCTGCAACATCATATTCATCACAAGGGAAAATAATGCTTCCTTTAGGTAATTTCAAATCCTCCTCAGTAGCTATTCCAAATGCAACCTGATAACATGTATTAGAAACATAGCCCTGTGGATTATCATACATGTACTTAAGATTTTTATCTAAATATTTTTCATCAATTAAGTCATAGAAAAGATAATGTGGGTCTGCACACCAAATATAGTTATCTGATTTGATTACCTCTCCATTATTACCCAGAATACTAACAACTTGACTATCTACAATATTTATTTTTTCAATATTAATACCTAGATGCAACTTCCCACCTAAGGATTCAAATTTAGCAAGCATTCTACCAACCAATCCAACAGAACCTCCTTCTGGTATAGCTGCTGTGTTGCTTGTAAAAAAAGCATATGATGCAACAAAGGAAAGAGCGTTAAATTTGCTATTAAAGTAATTTTTAAACATTTCTCTAATGTAATGATTTTTAAAGCGATTGACAAACTCCTCCATCGACTGCTTTCCATATTCCTTAATTGCTTTACTTGCATCTTTCATGCTCATACCTAGTTTTATAAATTGCAAAGGATTCATATGAGCAATCGAATAATCACATGGTGGCTTTACACACTCTAAGGTTTTGGCACAGTCAAAAAACAAATTTAATTCTTTGTAATCTTCTGGAGCAAGTTCTAAAAACTCTTTTCTTGCTTTCTCTAAATCTCTCCACAAATGTAGTGTTATTCCATCCATACTCATACAATAAAAATATGGCTCGCGATAGATCTTCAAACTATCAGAAATAACTCCTAGATTTTCCCACATTTTATATAGTTGTTCATCCTTATTGCATCCAACAAGAAAATGTATACAATTATCTATATGATATCCTTGCCTGTTCCACCCTGTACACTCACCTCCAGGCATTTTGTTTTTTTCATATATTTCTACTGAATATCCAGCCTGCAATGCATATATTCCAGCACTCAACCCCGAAACACCTGCTCCAATAATTACTACTTTTTTACCCATACTGTCTCAACTTCTCCTTCTTCTACAAAAAATAAAATTTCTACACTGCTTAAATTAATGATTTTCACTATTTCGCTTTTTGTCTATGTTCTATGCTTTCAGTAGACTATTTCACGCCACTCTCTGATTGTAGGAAATCTTTACAAGAGAGGTTACGTATACTACGCTACTATGCTACTTCATAGCTCGTATAAGCAGTGTTACGCATTCCGTATGTTTTGAAGAAACTCTGCGGATCGTTAGGTATAGAATTCTTATTTACCGTAATTCTTGCCAAATCCAATTTGGTTTCAGCTTCCTTCCCTGTCATATCGCTTCCTATCAAGCTGATAAGCATAAGGTGATTGTCAGTACCGCCGGAAACCAATTTGAAACCTCTTTCCTGCAAGCCTTTTGCGAGTGCTTTCGCATTTGCCAAAATTTGCTTTTGGTATTCCTTGAAATCGTCTTTCAATGCCTCTCCGAAGCATACCGCTTTTGAAGCGATTATATGTTCAAGAGGTCCGCCTTGAATTCCGGGGAATATAGCCTTATCTATCTTTGCAGCATACTCGGCTTTACAAAGAATCAGACCTCCTCTTGGTCCTCTTAAAGTTTTGTGAGTCGTCGTTGTTACAAAATCCGCATATTCGCAAGGATTTTGGTGAAGTCCCGCCGCAACAAGTCCTGCAATATGAGCCATATCAACCATAAAATATGCTCCGACCTCTTTTGCAACCTCCGCCATTTTTGCGAAATCTATCTTTCTTGCATATGCGCTTGCACCTGCTACTATCATCTTAGGTTTTATTTCAAGCGCTCTTTGACGAAATACCTCGTAATCAATCTGCTCGGTTTCATCGTCGACTCCGTAATCGAAAAACTTAAAATAAGTTCCGGAAATATTTACAGGAGATCCATGTGTCAAATGTCCGCCCTGCGACAAATCCATGCCCAGTACTGTATCTCCGAAATTCAACATTGCAAAATACACTCCCATATTCGCCTGCGAACCTGAGTGAGGTTGCACATTTGCATGCTCTGCACCGAAGAGTTTCTTTGCTCTTTCGATAGCCAGATTTTCCAATTCGTCAATATGCTCACATCCGCCATAATAGCGTTTTGCAGGATATCCCTCCGCATATTTGTTTGTAAAGCAAGTACCCATGGCTTCCATAACCGCATCACTTACTATATTTTCAGATGCTATAAGCTCCAAATTTCCTTTTTGTCTTTCCAGCTCCTTTTGCATTATGTCAAATACTTGCGGATCTTCTTTGCTCAAATATTCGTATTTTTGCATTTTCCCCTCCCGAATCTTTAAAAGTTTTGTTTTTTATTCTACCACATAAAAAGGCACTCTAAATTATCGTGTGGGTGTGGGTGGACTTTAAATTATCGTGTGGGTGATTTTCACCCTCTTTTTTTATGAGTGTGGGTGGACTCTAAATTATCGTGTGGGTGCAAAAAATCCCTCCATAGGATATGATTGATTTGCAGTCTCAATATATCACTATGAAGGGAGGAATTTATCATTCCAAATATTGATTTTACCACACTTATGCTTAATGTCACTAATTCTGACATTGAAAAATCGGACATTACATCTATCGATGATACCATTTTCTATGATATCACGCTTGTCCGAAAGCCTATGCTCTGTACTTACTGTGGTGCAAATATGATTGGACACGGTCATAAACTAAGGCTAATCAAACATCCCGCACTTAGGAATCATAAAGGCATTATCAGATATTATGCAAATAGGTATATTTGTAAAGAGTGCAGAAAAACTATCTTAGAAAGAAATCCCTTTGCTTTCAATGGCTTTAATTCTTCTTTCTTTCTTATGCAGAATGCACTTAGACTTATCGGCAATCTCAACTACAATCTCACCATGATATCAGATGAATTGGGTATATCTACAACACAGCTCAGCAAGTATATTGATTCATATATCACCATACCTCCAAGGTCCCTTCCTGAGTGCCTTGGGATAGATGAATTACACAGCCATGAGCTATCAAGACGTAATTCAAGTTATCTTTGTATATTAGTAGATAACGAAAGACGAACCGTTTGGGATGTACTCGATTCAAGAAGTAAAATGGCACTTTCTCTATTCTTTTCTAATATCCCAAGGGAAGAACGACTTAGGGTAAAATATGTTACTATCGATATGTGGGAACCGTATAAAGATGTTGCAAGAACATACTTTCCTAACTGTGTAATAGCTGTAGATCCTTTTCATGTCATAAAGCATCTTACCCAAGGTTTTGAACGTCTTAGAATAGACTTAATGAACATGTCACCGTATGGTTCAAATGCATATTATCTGCTTAAGAAATGGAGCCATCTTCTTACAAAAGATAGTGTATACCTTGATAATGACAAGGTATACAATTCACGTTTTAAATGCAAGCTTAACAGGAGAGATTTAAGAGAAATGATATTCAAGAATTTTCCTGAATTATCTAAAGCGTATAGTCTTAAAGAGCTTTATCGAAATATGAATAAAGACTGCTCATATGATGAAGCTACCAACCTTTATGATGATATGCTTAAAGCCTTTAAAACATCCGGAATTAGGCAGTTTAATGAGTTTACAGAGATACTCATTAACTGGAGGGATGAAATTTTGAACTCATATCTTAGACCCTATGATGATAGGAAATTATCTAACTCATTCACTGAAAATGTTAACGGAAAACTGCGTACTTATCTGGCAGTATCTAGAGGAATTAGTAATTTTACACGCTTTAGAAAGAGAGTTATCTATTCGCTTTCGAAAGATGTTCAATATGCACTAAACGATAGCCTGCACAGTGATAGTGTTCCTAAAAGAAAAAGAGGTACATACAAGAAAATTAGAGAGT
>ERZ773067.1477-NODE-1477-length-12587-cov-3.417332_pt1 | contig 12587 bp, 7 predicted proteins | sample MGYA00580622_ERZ773067 | MGnify/ENA primary metagenome ERZ773067 (study PRJEB29015, sample SAMEA2737998) | human oral metagenome | biome: human oral; feature: human-associated habitat; material: dental | place: China | collected 2113 ...
CCTTTGTCTCGTCGCTTCGTTCAGGATCTCGCATGGGTGAGAGGCCGCCAGCTGTCTGACGGTCCATACCTGACGGAACGATAACGATTCTTTTCTCTCACGATAACACCTGAAATAGGGAGAAGAACAGGGGTGGGACGGGTACTTCTACCACTCAAGTGCCTTGCTCCTGACGTTGGGTCGGCAGAACGGCGATTTTACGCCATAAACTCGGCGCCTCTCGGGTTGCGTGACATATGTGACCCCCTGAAGCGTGCGACCGAAATGGAAAGAGATCATTCGGAAAGCCGCGGTATGCGGTGAGGCCGCTTTCGCAGGGATTTCGTCTTTCTACGGGCTTTTGCCCTCTCCGGCACGACCATGTAAGCACGGCAAATCGCACTCCTTGTGTGGCCTTCCTAACTAATGCGTTGGATTTGGCGCTAGCCCGGCTAGATAACCCCTCGTTTGGTGATCATCCGCAGCGCAAGCCATCCGAGCGGCACCCTGCCCCAGAAGGTGAGCAGACGATAGAGAACGGCCGTTGAGACGGCGATCGATGTCGGGACGCCGGCGACTGTCAGGCCGGTTGTCAACGCCGTTTCGACGGGGCCGATGCCTCCAGGTGAAGGTACGACGGAGCCCAAGGAATTCGAAAGAAGGTAGGCGAAGGCCAGGGTGACGATCGGCAGCGAATGTCCGAAGGCCGCGAGGGAACCCCCGAAGCAGGCGACAAAGGCGATCGTTTGAACCGTGGATCCGGCGAATCCATAGGCGATACGGCTGGGGTGGGTCGCTAGCCACACGAGCCGCGGCCACACCTGGTCGATCGTCGGTCGGATCTTCTTTGCCACCCACCTGCGCAGGGGCTTGACGAGGAAAAGCACGGCGATGGCCAGAGTGCCCACGATGATCGCGACGATGACGGCCCCTGAGGGCATCGAGAGAGAACCAATCTTGCCTGTGGCAAGGCTGATTCCGATGAGCAGGATGATTGTGGTGACGAACTGTGCCAGTTGCACGAGGGTGACGGTCGCCAAAGCTATGGGCGTGGCCACTTTCCGTTTCTGGAGGAACCGAAGATTGAGAGCGGCGGGGCCGATGCCGGCCGGTGCGACGAGGGTGACGAGCGAGGCGGCCACCTGCACCATGACCGTGTTTCTGAAATTCAAATGTTCGGAGGTGTAGGCACGCAGCGTGATGGCCGCTCCGATGTAGGTGAACAGGCCCGCGACGAAGGCGAAGAGCATCCACAAGGGATTGGCATTGGCGAGGGTGGTGCGCACTTCGCTGAAGTTGACGGAAGCCAGAAGGATGTAGACGGCTGCGAGTCCCAGAGAGACCGTGACCACCGTTTTGATTGAAAATCTGTAAAGTTGAGTGGGGCTCACCTCCGCGACCTCAGGCACCTGCTCGGTCAGACGATCCCGCAAAGACTCCAGCTGCTTCTTCTCGGTGAACTTCGCCATCGTTTCGGCAGGAATGACGGCCTTCTGCAGGATTGGGGCGAGCGAGACGATCTGGTCACGCGGCAGACATCTGCTGGCGGAAGCGATGGCTCGTTCGACGCCGACCGTGCCGGCCATCATGGCCATCGCCTGGGCCATATCGATGCGCCTTTCCATTTCGGAAGCCGCAAGATGTCCGTTTTCCCAGTGCAATAGTTGGGCGCGGCCGCCCCGTAGCGCGGTGGTGCCCGCGCGGACATCGCCGTGGGAAAACCCCTTTCGGTGAGCTACCTGGAGAATATCCCATACGTCGTCAAGCGCTTCGTCGGGAATGGCGTCGGGGGCGACGTCGCTGAGAGCCACGGAGCCGTCGATCTCGAGGATGACCACCTTGGAGCTGTCGGATCCCGCGACCGCGAGGTTGCGATCGGGTGCCAGCCCCGCCGAGGCACTGGCCAGTTCCATGAGGGCGAAGCGATCCATCGCGCCGTCGATGGTCTTTTCGGAATGACGCGCGGTCGTCGTCAACACGAGGCGCTGCCAAGACGCTTGGATCACTCCGACGATCTGCTGATCGGCGTCGAAGAAAGAGGCGTGATAAGGGTTTCCCGAGGTGTCGACCACGATGTAATTGCGTGAAGCCTCCTCGCCCAACGGCGGATGGTAGCTGGTCACGAGCTCATCTCGCAGGGCACGGGGATCGACGTCGTCGGCGGGCTTGAGCTGCTGCGATGTTCCCTTCGAAGAATCCGCGGCCGAAGCCGGGTCCGCATTCGCCCTCTCGACCCGCGTGGTGAAGTCTTGGGAAACGGAACTCCCGTTCGACTCTGATGTGTGCGATTGTGCGCCTTCTTTGGGCTCGGGGGGCACTCCCTCGAAGCTCTCGCCGGCTTTTTGCAAAATGAGATGGATTTGTTCGATCCCGTAACGGTCGACGTGGCCGAGGTCGCCATATGTTGGTGCGAGCCATGCTTTGAGTGGGACGTCGTCGGAAAGCTCGTCGATGCGGACGACCAGTTGAGCGTCGATGCCGGCACGTCTGACGAGCTTGACGAGGTCGCCTCCCGTCGCGCGATCGGGGACATCGCCGGCGATATAGCGCCACATGAGGCCGCATAGCACGCCGAGGAGCGACGTGATGAGCGCACCCGGGAGAGTCTGCGTGCCTTGAAGGACCGAGAGGACGAGGACAACCGAGAGCAGCGGCCACCCCCACCTCGTGGTTTTCGCTCTTTTACCCGATGCCGCCACGGTGAGTATCGCCGAGACGACGGCAACGTAGGGAATGAGCTTGAAGTAGGTCTGCTCGGCGAGGGAATCCGAGAGTTCGCCCGTAATGGGGGACAAAGGGAAATACCGACTGAACAGCCAAAGGAGCCCGTAGGCGCTTCCGGTGGCACTGGCTACCGCCAACGCTGCGGTTGCAAGGGATCGCCAGCGCCGATGCCATGCCATGTCGATGACCAATGCCGCGGGCAAGAAGAAGCCAATGAGGCCTTCGAGGGCATTGACCGGCATGAAAAGGATTGATTCGATGATGCCGCTGGTCGCGGTGCGCACGTCGCGAGTGACGGCCAGGGCGGTTGAGGATCCGTAGACGGTGACGACCATGACGCCGACGATCACCAATACCATGATGATGGCTGACACGAGATCGCGCGGACGCCTCAGCCACCGCGTTTCTTCGTCAACCAACAACACGGATCGTCGTGGCGTCGTATTCGCCAAATTGTCGTCCACATTCGAATTCTAAGGCAAGTGATCGGATATCAGGGCAATTGTCCACAGCCCGACGCTCGTTCGACGCCATCCGGGCAGGCGGTCGGCGAAGGTGTCAGGGCCTTCGAGACGCGGAGGCAATGGCGGCCTTCGCGCACCGATGGGTCGAGTGTGATCGAGTGCCGACGTTCGCTCATGGCCGACTGTTTGCCGACGGCCGATCGCCGCCTGTTTCGGGCAGGCGAGGCATCTGAAAGCCTTGAGCTACGAGCGTTTACGCGCCGCGAGCCGGTCAAGAAGCCACGACCCGCTCAAAACCACAAGCGCCCGAGGAAACCTACCCGTTGTGGGGAATGCCGTCAGGAAAAGTAGCGACGGATGACGAGGCTCGTTCCCACCAGACTCAGCGAGACCGAGAACGCTACACCCGTACCCATGTCAAGCCCCGTTTTGATCAGGGGGCGTTCCTGCGCGGTTCGCGCCACGGAAGGCAACGCTACAGGGGTGCCCACGATCGGAGAGTTGATGCTAGATCCGGGACGTCTGACGCGATCCTTCCCCTTTCGGGACGGCCCATTTCCGCCGTTCGAATCCGACGGATCCGGCGATTGAGATGCCGTGGGACTCGGAGCGGTCGGAGACTGACTTGGTGAGATGGGTGCGATTCCACCTGGTGAGGGCGTTGAGCTCGGTGATGGCGTCTCGCTCGGCGTCGGCGTGGAAGTCGTTGGCGTTGCCGAGGGATCCGTGCTCTTGGAAGGTTCGGGAGTCTCCGAAGGCTCCGGAGTCTCCGAAGGTTCGGTGGACGGGCTCTCGCTTGGTGTCGGTGTCGGACGATGTACTTCCTCCGTTGAGGACTCCGAAGGAGACGGCTCGGGAGACCGGCTCGGCTCCTGCTTGTCGGTCGGGTCGTTCAAGGGAACAATCGGTTTGTCAGAGACGGCCGCCGACGGCGTTTGCGTCGGGGCGGGCATGGCCGGCCGTATTGGCGTCGGTGAAGGCGCGGCCGACGGCGACTTGTCCGTAGGCTCCTCGGGCATCGGCGGCTTGTCAGAGGGCGAGGCTGTAGGAATCGCGCTCGACTTGGCCGTGGGGGGTGCGCCGGGATCTGCCGTGGGCTTGGGCGCCAGAGTTGCGCTCGGCTCCGCGCTCGGCTCTGCTGTGGGCGTTGCGCTGGGTTCCACCGTGGGCTTGGGCGTCGTCGGCGAAGACTTCGGCGAGAAGTCGAGGACCTCCGTGGATATGGCGACGTTGTGCACGGTATTCGCCTTGACGGTGAAGGTGTTGCCTGCGGCGCCGTCGACGGCGTAAACGGAGTTGCCCCATCGCGTGCCCTCGGGGACGCCGAGAGCTGCCGAAGAATTTTGGGTGACCGTGATCTTGGTTCCCGTGGGGAACTTCGATCCGACGCCAACCTTTTGCCCTGCACCCGCGGTGACGGAGAATGTGCCGCTGCGCTTGTCTGCGGCGAGATCTCCCGGAGCGGTCCAGTTTGGATAGTCGGCGGAGGTTCCCGCAGGAAGCTCGTAACGGGCTGCCACGGGGAACGAGGCATGCTGTGCGATGGCGTTCGCGTGAGAGCCGGTAATGCGCGACGTGACCGTGAAAGAACCGTGTTGTGCATCGACGAGGCCGCTGGAAGCGAAGGGGTCGGTGTGCTTTGCGGTGGCCGCTTTGACAACCTTGGTCTTGCTCAAACTGGCCGTGTTGACGTACGCGAAGTTCGGGGTGATACGACCGCCGTTGGGAATCGTCGGGTAAGCGATGCCGTAGTTTGTGTTGGCCTGCCACGGCCCGGTTATGGAAACCGTGGCTGTGTTGCCGTTGACCGCCACAGACATGTCGAAGTCGCCGTAGCGGGTTGTGTAATCGTTGCCTGCGCCCCCGGTGATCCGAACATCCCGGACGTGCGCGTCGCCCGCGGATCCGCGATGGTAGAGCGTCCATTTGGCGGAGTCGGCGAACTTCTGGCCGGGGCCGATCGTGTCCGTGATCGTGACGGTCGAACGTGTGGCGCCATTGGTCATGATTTGTTGCCCGGCTTCTCTCAAGCGCGCCGCTATATATTCAGCTCCGAAGCTCACGGTCCAGAACATCGACCTGCTTTCCGATGTCAGTGCAGGCGTGACCTTGGCGAAGGTGTGGGGTTCGTAGCCATTTGAGCGTTCGCGCACGGAACCGCCGGGAATCTGAAGCTTGTGCTCGGTGCCGTTGACTGTGAAACCAATGGGCGAGGCCGTGGGTGCGAGCGCGACCAGGCGCAGGCTGACCTTGCCCTTGGGCGAGGTGTACCCCTGTGCTCTGAGGGAATCGAGGGTCTTGTCAAAGGCGCAGGAGACCTCGTTGCGCCCCAGTTTGCACGAGCCGATTGTGGTTTGTTTGCCGGCGACGTCGATCTTTAGAGCCGCTTGAGACCCTGGTTCGGATGTTCGGAAGGCCGCCGGAATGCGGACCGTCATCAAGTCTCCGGGTTTGACGTTCGCCTTGGTGGCGTCCCATTCGAAGGACAGGGAAGCGTGTTCGCCCACGAGCATGGGGCGTGAGGTTTCGGTGGTGAGCGAATCGCCGTTGACGTCTGTGCGTGTCAGCGTCGGTGAGGATACGGCGATGGCCGCGTTGACCTGGGCGTTCGATGGCGTGACGAACGCGGTCAGCGCGGTGACGAGGGCGATGATCACCCCCGCTATCAAGGTCCGTGTGCCCATCGGTTTGCGTGATGAATGGGCCATAATGACTCCTTCGGTCGAAGCCATACTTAGTCCGTTAGGAAAGCGCGTGGTTGATAGGTGGCATGTTTAATTAAGAACTAACTTATCAATGCAGGTTCCTCTCGGGATCCACCCAGAGGGGGAGACCGCATGGGTAATACTGCCCATATTACCGCTTTTCGTTGGTATGTGGCGATTCCTGAGTGCTATTCACACGGGTGTAATATCGGAAACTCTCTCCCCGTCCCTTCCTATCTTGAGAAGGGGGAGGCGAATCCTTTCGTCGCCCGTTCCGCCGCCAGGCGCATATGCCCGGTTTACCGGGGATTTCAGGCCCGTCGCAGGCGCAGAGAATTGCCGACGACGATCACTGACGAGCTCGCCATCGCCGCTGCCGCGATGCCGGGTACGATGAAGCCTGCGACGGCGAGGGGGATGGCCACGATGTTGTAGCCGAAAGCCCAGCCCAGGTTTTCCTTGATGATTCGCAGTGTTCGTGCAGAGATGCGGATGGCGGCGCCGACCGAGCGGATGTCGGAGTTGATCACTGTGATGTCAGCCGCTTCTTTCGCTACATCGGTTCCCGAACCCATGGCTATGGACAGATCGGCTCCCGCAAGGGCGGCGGCGTCGTTCACCCCGTCGCCCACCATGGCGACTTTCCGACCGGCGGCTTTCAATTCTTCGACGATCGCGACTTTGCCTTCGGGGAGCACCCCCGCGTGGATCTCGTCAATGCCTGCTTCGGCGGCGATTGCTTGTGCTGCCGCCTCGTTGTCGCCGGTTACGAGGATGGGGCGCAGCCCCAGTTCTCTCAGCTCGGCCACCGCGGCGGCGCTTTCCGGGCGGATGGCGTCACGAACCTCGAGGGCGCCCAATAGGGAGCCGTCAAGCGCGACGGCGACCACGGAAGCCTGCGTCTTTGCGGCGATGCCCGCTGCGCCATCGACGCCTTTCTCGGCGAGCCATCGCGGCGTTCCCGCGAGGACCCTTTGGCCTTTGAGATTGCCTTCGACTCCGTTGCCCGCGCGCACGGCGATCGATTCGACGGGTTCGGCTTGAATGCCGCGGTTGTGCGCCATCGCGACGATAGCCTTCGCTATCGGATGCTCGGATCCGCGTTCGACGCCGGCGGCGAGTGCTAGAAGCGTGCTTTCATCCGTGCCTTCTTCTGGGTGCAGGGCGGAAACTGACATTGTTCCGCTTGTCAGAGTGCCCGTTTTGTCGAGGACGATCGAGTCGGCTCCGTGGGCGGACTCGAGGGTTTCGGGTCCTTTGATGAGAATGCCCAGGCGGGAGGCTCGTCCGGAGCCGACGAGGAGCGCTGTGGGCGTCGCCAGGCCGAGGGCGCAGGGGCAGGCGACCACGAGTACGGTGATGGCACTTGCCAACGCCATCTCCAGGGGATTGCCTAGAGCCAATTGGGCCAAGAAGGCAACGGTCGCGATTGTGATGACCGTTGGGACGAAAATGGCCGAAACCTTGTCGGCCAGCCGCTGGACGGGCGCCTTGCCCGTTTGCGCCTCCGTGAGGAGCCTGCCCATTCGAGCCAGGGTGGTTTCCTCGCCGACCCGAGTGGCACGCACCGTTAGCGGGCCGAACGTATTGATGGTTCCGCCCGTCACCCTGTCCCCGCGGGCGACGTCCACCGGCACCGATTCACCGGTGAGCAAGGAAGCGTCGATCGCCGATTCCCCTTCGACCACCGTTCCGTCGGCGGCGACGGTCTCACCGGGCCGAACGAGGAATTCGTCGCCCACCCGCAGATCCGTCGTGTCGACGGCCTCATTCACGGGGGTGCCGTCGGCCAAGCGCACGCGCGTGGCGGTGTTCGGCGCGAGGCTGAGGAGGGAGCGGAGAGCGTCGCCGGCGCTGCGGCGCGAACGCGATTCCAACCAGCGGCCCAACAAGAGGAAGGTCACGATGAAGGCAGCCGACTCGAAATACAGGTGTGGCTTTCCCGAATGCCCGAGCCCATGGATTCCGGTCATTTCCATGGTGTACCCGATTGCGCCGGCGCCGCCCCACAGGAGGGCCCATGCACTCCAGCCCATCGATGCGACAATTCCCAGTGCAACCAGGGTGTCCATCGTGGTAGACCCGTGCCGCCCGGCCCTCCACGCTGCCGTGAGGAAAGGCCACCCGCACCAAAAAGCCACGGGAACGGAGAGCGCGCCCACCGCCCACTGCCATCCCGAGAACTGCCAGCCCGGCATCATCGACAACGCGACGATCGGTGTCGAAAGGACGAGAGCCACCCAGAAACGACGTCGAAGACCCGCCACCCGAGCGCTCGCCGCACGAGCCGCTGCCTCCTCGGCGCCCTTGGCCGCCTCGCTCGCCTGGACGGTGCGTTCGCCGGCGTCGTTCACTGTGATTCTGCGCAAAATGGCGGCGCTGTACCCGGCTTTCTCGACGGCGCCCACGAGGTCCTCGTCGGAAGGGCCCGCGGTGGAGTCGGATAGTTCGACGTGAGCCTTCTCGGTGGCGAGATTGACGATCGCGGTGACTCCCGGAAGTTTGTTGAGTTTCTTCTCGACGCGCGCAACGCACGAGGCGCAGGTCATGCCGGTGACGGCTAGATCCACTTCCGCGGCGGGCGCATGGGGCTGATTTGCGGGTGCGTGGTTGCGCGAGGCGACGATCTTCGAGCCCTTCGCCGGGTCTGGGCTGTCCGCGAGCACGTGGTTACTCTCCGCGGTCGCCTGGGACCGATTCTCGCGCCCGCGGTCGTGATCCGCAGGCGCCTGGTTTCGATGTGCGGCTGACGTCATCTTGACGGCACTCCAATCTTAAAACTCCGGGATTTTCAGATGCCGGTGGAATGACTTGCGGCCGTCGCAGAGCAACGACGGCCGCAAGCGACAATCCATTCAGCGGACGGTCCTTTCAGCGGACGGCCCTTCCCACTGAGAAATTCCTCAGCGGACGATTGATTCGACGTTGTATTCGCCGGCCTCGTCGATGGCTTCCTTGAGCGCGGCATCGGAAATGTCGGCGTTCGTGTACACGAGGACCTTCGAGGTCCCGCCTTTTGCGAGGGTCACGGTAATATTGACGACGTCGGGGAGAGCCTTGAGCTCTTCGGTCACATGGGCGACGCAATGCTCGCACGTCATGCCGGTGACTCCGAGCTCGATGGTGCGGTCGAATGTCATGTCTTTTCACTCCTTCGATTACGGCGCCTCGTGCGCCGTCCTGTACCTTCAACGTCTACGCCTCGCTCGTTATTTCGGCAAGAATGGTGGCGAAAAGGACACGATTGTCGAAGAAGTATGACTGCCAGAGGGATGCGACTGCCGAAGGCCGGCTGCGTCAGGAACGCCGGATTTTTGCCCGCCACAACAGCGACAAACCCAGAGAGGCCGGCTGCGCCAGGAACGCGACCGTGGCAGAGGCTTCGGGCCCACTCAGCTGGGTGCCTCAGCGGGCGTTGCGCTGCACATGGCCTCAGGGATGCCGGGGTTGGCCGAGGTACCGGAGGTTAGTCCGTTAAGCCCGTGCACCTCGACTCAGCCCGTGAACCTTGACGCCCATTCCGGAGGATTCGGGCGTGGGAACTCTTCTATTTCAGCGGCCCAAGCCTCGGGGGTGATCGATTCGATCAGCGGAGGCTCTTCCTCGTACGTCACATTGAGCTTGGTTTCGCCCAAAGCGCTGATCTGCAGGGTGAAAGCCAGCGGAGCCCCGCGCTCGGGCGTTGCCGCAAGCTTCTTGATTTGCCCCACATACTCGAGGATGGCACCGGGCAGCAGGGACACTTCCTCGACGATTCCGCCGTAGACGGGCCGCGAGGGCCTGCCACTCAACGCTTTGCCGCCGCCGTCCTGGCCCGAGACGTCGCCCGGCTGGCCAGCCTTACCATTGCCTCCCAGGCTTTCCGTTCCTGTCTCCTTCGCGCCAGAGTGATCGCCCTCGTCCTCCGACGAGTTGGGAATGTGGAAGTTGCCCCCATAATGGAATTGTTTTCCTACGGCTTGCACGATGATTGTGCACATATTCCATTTTTCCGGCGCGATGCTCTCTATAAGCGCGTGGATGTCTTTCAGGAGGGAAGTGATGTCGTAATTTGAGCGCTCGTGCGAGGGCAGCATCGTCACTGCGGGAGAATGCGAGGAGTCCCACCTGTAAGGCAGCCCTTCGCTTCTCACCTGCTTTTCCATCTCGTCTATCGGCATAAGGCAAAAGAATGCGCCTGGGGCGATCCGGAACACTCGGTTGCCGATCGCATAGGACGCGTCAATAAGGAGGGCGAAGCCCAAAGCTTCCGTTCCCTTCGGTGAAGGGGCCAGTCGTGTTATGCGTACGGGTACGCCGCGTGCTACCGCTGAAAGGCGATTCTCGTAGATGAGCAGGTCTTTGTGGTATTCAATGCGTTTGGTCCATAGGCCAGTGGGAAGCTTTTCGAATCCTTCCTCCGGCGGCTTCTTCTGGGCAACGAGGGTGACAGCTGTGGGATTGACGCCGTCCGTTTCGACGTCGACGGCAATCGTCCCCCAATCGCGTTTGACCACCGGGCCCATGAGCTTGCTGGGGTCTGCGGCGATGAACGTTCCCGTGCGCGCGTCTTCCCAGCCCCAGGCGACGCCGTGGTAGACGGCCACAAGCTCCGGTTCAGTGCCGCCAGAATGAAAACGCCACAGTTCGGAACCTGCCGTCAGGCGCCCCGGCTCAATCCAGAGGAGCTCAGCAGTGATTCCACCAGCACCGACGACTCCTGAAGGATCGTAGGGTGCATTCTCTATGACGCCGCCCATGAATGCGTCGGGGTGCAGCGGCCCTACTGCTCGTCGAGCATGAACGAATGGATCAAGGGGAACTTTCAGGATGTTCAACGGTTGGTTCGCAGGAAAGTCGGATTCGCATATTTTGCACAGCAGTAGGTCGCGCAGGTCGTCGGCGTCGCGCACGCTCTCAATGCTTGCGGCGTTGAGAGCGAAGCCGCAAAAATCCTCGGCTCCCTCGGAAAGATATCTATTCACCTGCCAGGGGGTGACCGCCAATTGGTAGATAATGCTCATGGTGCTCCTTCGCTTGTCCTGTCGTTGGTTGCCGGAGTTGCCGGTGCCGCGGTTTGGCTGAAGACGCCGTAATTGCTGCCTTTTCTCACGAGTCTTCCTGCCCCGTGAGCCGACGGACCCAATCGGGGCGTTCTTCATGGTGGAAGTGCTGGATTTCGATTGCCCAATCGAATGCCGTGATGCTTTCGACCATCGGCGGGTGTTCGACGGGAAAAGGTATGATGTCGACGCTCTGGGGCTCGTTTCGGAATACGGTAAGGGCGTAGGCCAAGGGGGCGCCGAGCCCTTGCCGATAGTGGATCATCTTGATTTCCAGGAGGTACCTCAAGATGGCAGTGGGAACCGAGCTGACGAATTCTCTCTCGTCCTTTTCGGCGTCAATCACGTAATGCCCTTCGACGCTGGCCTGTTCGCCGACGATCTGGACCACAAAGTCGAATCTTTCCCAAATCGGGGGCGCAATGCTGGCCACCACGGTGGCGATCTCTTCTAGGAGCTCGTCGATGTTGTAGTTGGAGCGTTCTTTCTTGCGCTTGCGGGTAATTGGAGGCTTGTCGGCCGTGTTCCATGAAAAGGGAGCTGCCATTCTGCTCACATGTATCGGCGCAACCTCTTCCACCGTTGGCATGGCGGCAAAAACACCGGGTTCTACGCGCATGAAGCCGCGATTGTGGACATAGCCGGAGTCCACCGTGCGCGCAACCGCGAGCACTCGTTTCTCGCCGTTTTCTCCCCGCATGAATCTCACGAGGCGTGACTGAACGTTGTTGATCGTGGCGTAGCGTTGGTTTTCGTACACGAGCTCGTCGGAGAGCTCGATTCTCTTGACCCACATTCCACTCGAAACTTGTGCGAATCCCTCTTCTTGGGGCGGATTCATGGGGGAGACCATCGTCACTGCGACGGGTTCGCCGTTCTCGACTTCGACGTCGACCGGCAGTTGCCCCCATCCTCTTTTGATGACGGGGCCTATGAGGTCGCTGGGGGCGGAGGCCACGAATTCGTCGGTGCGCATATTCCGCCATCCTAGAGCCGCCCCGTAGTAGATCCCGCACAGTTCCGGGAAAGGTGTGCCCGGATAATGGCGCCATAGCTCGGCTCCAGCGGTCAAGCGCGTGGGCTCTATCCACAGCAGGTCCGTTGAGGTGCCTCCTCCGTGGGCGATGCCGGATCCGTCGTAGGGAGGGCTTTCCGTGATTCCTCCCAGCAGGGCGTCGGGATGCGTTGGCCCTACTGCGCGCACCGTTTGCACGAAGGGGTTCGTCGGGACGCGGAGGATGTGAATGGGGTCTGTAGGGGAGAAATTTTCCGGGTCGATCGCCGAGCCGAATAGATCGATGAAATCGCCGACGTCCTCCATGTCCGCCATGTCGGCGGCATTGACTGCGAATCCGCAGAAGTCTTCTTTTCCGCCCTGGATGTAGGCCCGAGCGCGCCATGGCGCCACGGCGAGGTTGTAACTGACGTCTATTCGATAGTTCTCGTCCACTGAAGCCTGCCTTTAGAGCTTGCTTTCGAAGCCGGCTTGAGGTCTGCCTTCCTCCGCTTACCCTCCTCACTCTATCGAGGAAGGGGCTTCAAAGCGCCGGACGTCCAGGCTGTGATTAGGGTGCTGCGATTGGAGAATCCTGTCCAGACTGTTGTAATTGGCAGACCCTGTTTGGACTGCTGCGATTGGCATGCTTGGACGGGTGCGGCCCGTTGCTGCGATC
>ERZ773067.1478-NODE-1478-length-12572-cov-10.332987_pt1 | contig 12572 bp, 11 predicted proteins | sample MGYA00580622_ERZ773067 | MGnify/ENA primary metagenome ERZ773067 (study PRJEB29015, sample SAMEA2737998) | human oral metagenome | biome: human oral; feature: human-associated habitat; material: dental | place: China | collected 2113 ...
GCGTTGCCCTTGGAGTAGGTCCGCACTTTCTTGGTGGGGTCCAGGTCGAAGCGCTCGGTGAGCTCCTCCTCGCGGGCGCGGTCGCGCGATCCGCGCAGGCCCGCCAGGGTGTCGAGCACCTGTCCGCCCGTGAGTGTGGGCCACAGGCTCACCGAGCCGGGCACGTAGGCGAGGCGGCGGTTGATGGCGGAGGCTTCGCGGGCGGGGTCCATCCCCAGGACCCGGGCGCGGCCGCCGTCAGTGCGGTACATGCCCAGCAGCACGCGGATCGTCGTGGACTTCCCCGCGCCGTTGGGGCCCAGGAAGCCGTGGATCTGGCCCTGCCCGACCCCCAGGTCGAGGCCGTCCAGGGCCTTGGCCCTCCCGAAACTCTTGATGAGGCCCTCGGCCTCGATGAGATCAGACAATGCTCCATTCCTTTCCTGTTTTCTCTTCGAGCACGGGCCCGAACTCCGGGTCCGCCTGCAAGCGGCGGACCAGGTCGTCGATGACGCGCCTCTGGTCGGGCTCGGGGTAGCCGATCTTGGACAGCCGGGCCACCCGCTTCCACAACAGGTGCCCGGGCCCGCCGCTGGGCAGGTCGCGCAGCATCGCGAGGGCGGTCGACCTGTTGCGCTCGAGGACGGCCCACTCGGCCTCCTCGAGATCCTCGATGACGCGCTCCCTCTCTTCGTTGCCGTAGGCGCCGGGGTAGCGGCTGCGGTCGAGCTTGGCGAATGCGGTGAACATGCGGACCACCGCGCGGTGGTCCTCGTCGCTGAGCCCCTCGATGAACGGGCCCAGCGAGGCCGGGATGAGGCCCGAGATCGCCAGCGCCAGGACCATGCGCCGGTCCGTGTGGATCATGGGCAGTGTGGCCGGGTCCTCGACGAGGCCCTCGAGGTGATCGTAGAAGCGCTCCAAGACGATGGGCAGGGGCGAGAGCGCTTCGCCGGAGCGCACCCTGGCCACGAGCTCGTCGATGCGGGCCCGCTGGTGGTGCAGGACCTCGATGCGGGCGTCGATCTGCGCCCGCGTGGCGAGCAGGTCCGCCTCGATGGCGCTGCGGCCCTGGGCGGGCTCGTCGGGCAGCATCTGGGCGATCTTCGCCAGGGGGATCCCGGACTCGGCCAGCCACCGTATGCGCAGCAGGCGCGCCAGGTGCTCGATGCCGTAATCGCGGCGCCCCGCGACGAGTGGGGGCACGGGCAGCAGCCCCAAACGGTGGTAGTAGCGCACCGTCCGCGTCGTGGTCCCCGCCAGGTCGGCCATCACTTTCACTCTCATGGGCACCATCGAACACTGTGACCCGACGTCGCTGTCAAGGGCACGAGAGTCGCGGGCCGTCGGTCGCGGACTCGGCGCACTCGCGATCCCCCTCTGATCCACGCCGATCGTTCACGGAACGCTCGCGTGAGTCGCTAGTATGGCGTCATGAAAACCTTGATCGTCGGCGCTGGGATTTCGGGACTCGCGTGCGCGGATGCGCTCGCTCGGAGCGGCCAGGACGTGGTGCTCTACGAGGCGAGCGCGCGAGCGGGTGGTCGCATTCAAACGGCTACGGTGGCCGGTTGCCGGGTTGAGGTCGGAGCGAACTTCCTGTCCTCGACATACCGTGTCATCCCCCGTATAGCCAAGCGCCTCGGGGTGGCGCTGCGCCCCATTCGTTCACGCGCAGGAATCATCGTTGACTCGGCGGCGCTCACCTACGGTCCCTCCGCGTACTCGATGGTGCGCGCCGGAGTGATCGGGTGGGGCGACGCCGCACAGGCGGGATGGCAGCTTGCCCGTCAGTTCCCGCGCCTGGCGAAGGCCAATCCGGCTGATCCCGCCCACTGGGCAGACATCGACGTGCCCGCCGACGAATGGTGTTCCGCTCGCTTTGGCGAGGCCTTCACCCGCGCGGTCATCGGCTCGTCGTTTCGGGGATACTACTTTCAGGACCTTGCGCAGACGTCGGCGTCGGCGGCGCTGGCCATGGTGTCCTACGGCTCGCGCCCCTTCACGACGCTCACCGCAGATCCCGGGCTCGAGGCGATACCTCGGGCGTTGGCCGCGGGACTGTCGATCCACTACGAGGCTCCTGTTGTGCGTGTCGAACGCGACAGGACCGGCGGCGCGTTGGTCCTCGCCAACGGGACGGTGGTTGAGGGGGATCGGATCGTCTTGGCCGTTCCCGCACCCGCGGCCGCTTCGCTCGTGGCGGATCCATCCCCGCTCGAAACCCAGTTGCTATCGACCCCCTATAGCTCGGGGCTCCTGGTCGTCCTCGCGTGCCGTCGTCGCCTGACGGAAAGCGAGTTGGGTGGTGCATACGGCTTGCTGGCGTCGCCGAGCCAGGCTGGCCCCATTGCCGCGCTGTGTGTGGCGAGCCGCGCCGGGCACGCGGCGCCGGGCGCAGATGCCGTGACCGTGATGTTCGATGGGGAGGCGGCGGAGCGTTTGATCTCCCAGGGAGAGCCAGACGCCGATCTGGTGACGCGAGCGGTTGCGGCGCTGTGCGAGCTCGCGCCGACTCTGCAAGAAGCCGTTGACGGGGAGGCGAGCCGCGTCGTGAGGATTCCCGCCGCGATGCCGACCTGCCGGGTCGGGCGAGTCGGCAGGGTTCGCCGCTATCGCGTTGAGCACAGGGGCCCGGTCATTCTGGCGGGCGACTACCTGGCGTTCCCGTGGTCGGACTCGGCGGCCTTGACGGGCCTATGGGCGGCGAACTGCGTCCGGGTGTCGGGCGGGCGCGACTGAGAGGCGCGCGGGGAAGACGCTGTCGTGTGCCGTCTCGCGTACCGCGGTCTCCGTGCGTGATCGGGGAATCCGTCTACTGCGTCGCGCGGTGACATGTGTCACGCCGTCAACGCATTCGTCCCCGGCGAACCCGAGCGCGTTACCCGCATTAAGACCCGCATCACCTCCCCGGTGCACCCGGGAAGCACCCTGACGACCCGACTGTGGAAGGTCAAGGAAGGCGAGCTGTGCTTCCAACGAACCCGTCATCGACCTGGTGGTGATCGCCGTCCTGTCGGTCCTGTGCGCCTTTGTCCACGCCCCGCCGATGCTCGTCATCCTACGGTTCCTGGTCGGCGTCGCCGTGGGCGCCGACTACCCGATTGCGACGTCGATGATCGCGGAGTTTTCGCCGCGCAAGCACCGCGCCGCGGCCATGGGGGTCATCGCCGCCGCCTGGTACCTCGGCGCCAATGTCGCCGCTCTGGTCGGCTTCGCGCTCATCAACACCGCTCACGGCTGGCGATACATGCTCGCTTCCTCGGCTGTCCCCTGCATCCTTATCCTCCTCGGCAGGTGGAACATCCCGGAGTCACCGCGCTGGCTCGTCTCCAAGGGACGAACCGAGGAAGCGCAGCGTATCGTCCACGAAACCCTGGGGGCAAACGTTCGCCTGCCTAAGGTCGAAGAAGCGGCGCCGACCTCAGTGCGCAAGGTCCTGCGGGGAGTCTATCTGCGCCGAATCGTGTTCATCGGAGTCATCTGGCTGTGCCAGGCCATTCCCATGTTCGCCCTGTACACCTACGGGCCTCAGACCATCGGCGATGTCCTCGCGGGCATCCGCGCCCTGTGGCGAGGTTTTCTGAAAGGAGGACGAGCAATGGCATCATTCGTCATCGAGAGTGTCCCGGCCCGACTGGCCGGGACACCTACAACCTGGATGAGGAAGAATCGCACATCAAGGTCAATCAGGAACTCGCTCGCGCCACTGGCGCCGGCGCCTTGTTGGAGCGGATTTGCCCGGCGAAGGTGTACTCGGTTGAAGCCGATGGCACGGTTGGTGTCGAGTACGCGGCGTGCCTGGAGTGCGGGACCTGCCTCGCCGTGTCCGGGGACGAGGTCGGGGAGCGTAGGGAGGTTTTGACGAGGCATCGCCGTCGCCTGGGGGCGACCCTGAGCATGAGGGGCGAGTATGCATGCCACCGCGAACCCATCGCACACTCAACGTTCCAGCTCGTATGCCCACAGCACCGCGAACGCGAGCATCTGACCCACTGAGTCACGCCGCGGCGAGACACAGTCGTCAAACGAAGTGGCAAGGGACAGCGACCGCGGCTTGAGCAGGCATTGTGGCCCGCACCGTCCAACAAGGTAAACCTCGCTGGGAAGCCAACCAGCGCTGAGCGGTTGACCGTTATGACAGACAGAATCCTCACCGGCTTGGCTTACGCGACAAGAGGGGGTATCGTACTGGGTGACCAACTTTTACCATTCGGTTTGTGTTGGTTCGTGAACACCGGATACCCAGAAAGTGAATTCATGCGCTATCTCAACAGGACAATCGGAGCCGTGGGCGCCCTCGCGCTCGTATCGGCGGGACTTATCGCCGTCCCGGCGCTCGCCGCCCCGGTCACTACGATCCACGTTTCCCAAGCCTCCGGCTCAGACACCAACGACGGCAGCGCAGAGCGCCCGTTCGCCACGCTGGGAGCAGCACTGAAAGCAGCGCCCTCAGGAGCGACTGTCGAAGTTGCCTCGGGTACCTACCGTGAAGGCGAACTCTCCACATCCAAGAAGCTCACGATCACCGCCGGGAAAGGGCAGCAGGTCTCACTCAACGGCGCGGACATCGTCACGGACTGGAACGACAACGGTGACGGCACCTACTCCTCAGCCCGCAGCGACTTCGTCCGTTTCTCGCACGTGAGCACCGTGAACGCGAACCCCGCAATCGAGGGCATGGCCGCCTACCCCGAACAGGTCTTCGTTGACGGTAAGGAACTCACCCAGGTGGCGGATCGCTCCGAGGTGGGTCCGGGCACCTTCTGGGTCAACGACCCCGACCCCGTGACCCTGGTCAACCCTCAGAACAACCGCCAGGGCTACAACGTCAAGCCCCACACCGGCGTCTCCTACGTCCTGGGCGACAACCCCTCCGGGCACACCGTCGAGGTCGTCCAACACCACCGCTCGCTCACGCTGGGCGGAGAGGGATCCGTCTTCAATGGTTTTACCGTCGAGAAGTACTCGCCCCTGCAGCAGTGGGATTACAAGGATCCCGAGATCGGCACCCTCACCGGCGGCGTCATGTTTTTCGTTGGCGCGAAGAACGTCTCAGTCACCAACAACACCTTCCAGTACTCGGCGATGGGCACAGCACTGGGCCTGACGAACGCCGACGGCTCCACGGTGTCGGGCAACACGATCACCCACAACGGCGGCGTCGGCTTCGGCATCAACCGATCCTCGGACATTTCCGTCGAGCACAACACCTGGTCGATGAACAACCAGGCGGGGTTCATCGTTGATAACTGCGGAGCCTTCTGCACCATCGGCGACACAAAGATCACGCACGTCGATGGCGTGCGCTACGCCTTCAACACGCACGACTACTCTGAGGCCGGCTACAATCACAACGATCCCAACGTGGATAGCCCGCGTCGCCTCATCGGCGTCTGGTTCGACGAGGGCGTCATCAACTCCGAGATCGTCGGCAACCACTTCATCAACGTCGGGAAGTCCGCGATCTTCGACGAGGTGAGTTCCGGCAACATTATCGCCTCGAACATCGTCGAGAATTCCTTCGAGGGAATCGTCCTGTCGGGCACCGACTCCGACAAGATTTTCAACAATACCATCGTCGATACTCTCTCCCCCATGGTGATCCGTGAGGACACGCGCTACGACGGCTGCAACGCACGCAACAAGGCCGGAGAATGCACTGCCCCCGAGAAGTGGTCGGGCGAACACGGCCTGACCTGGAACGCCACCGACAACCAGATCTACAACAATGTGCTGACGAAGTCCACCAACTCTAAGAAGGACGACCCGTGGCGCTACTCGGTCATGCTGCGCTTCAGCGGCGGCGTGAACGGCGACGGCACCGCCGTGTACGGCCCCGAAGAGGCTCAGGGGCTTGACTACAACACGTACTACCGCACCTCTAAGGACAGCGAGCGGTTCACCATCCACTGGGAGTGGGCCAAGGATGGCGGTGGAAGCGGCGCATTCAACGCCCCCACGCTCGCTGAGTTCACATCCCATCCGCAGGTGGGCACGGACTCCGCGCCGGGGCGCGAGGCCAAGGGACGCGAGGCACACGGGCAAGACATCGTCGCCCCGCGCACCGAGCAGAAGCTCTTCGTGAACCTGCCCGGCCAGGAGAACCAGTTCGGAGCCTCCGACCTGCATCCTGCTCCCGGCAGCCCTTTGGAGAAGTCGGGCACCACACTCGACCCCGAGGTTGCGGAATCCCTTGACCTCAACGCCAATGCTCCCGTCAACAGGGGCGCCCTCGTGAATGTCGCCTGGGGCCTTTACTTCTTGAAGCTGCTGCGAAACCCCGGTGTGGAGATGGGCGAAGGCCTTGACCTCGGCCTTGTTGCCTTCTTCGTGAATTATCGTCATTGCTTCGGACGCGGAGGTGAGCAACGTACATAGTGCTTCCCCGCGCGCCTCCAAGCGCTTCAGTGCGGCATCGCATGCCTCACGTGACTCGCCTGTCCAGTCCTTAACCGCGCTCGTGATTGCGTCGTTCACGTCGGGAATGAAATTGCCAACGAGCGCTGCCTTCTCAGAGAAAAGGGCGGCCATTGCACGGGCGTCTGCCTCGTGAAACACTAGTTTCGATTCGCCGCTCATTGTGCGCCTCCGCCAGCGTCTTGCTCAGATAGGGCTTGTAAGACAGCGCCCAAACTACCGCTAGGGGAAGTGCTGTCATCTCCGCTCGAACCTGACGCTGCCTCGATCAGAGACTGGATGATCGCTGTCTCGCAGACGCCAAATGACTGCTCGACCCCGACGAGGGCATCCGATAGTCGCCCGAGATCCTCGTAGAGGACGCTGAGGGAATTGCTCCAACTCGTCATTGCGTGAGAGAGCGCCTCTACGTACGGGCCATTAGCGCCCTGGCACAGGGGTGCGAGCTCTTCTCCCAGGGTGGAGATGGACTGCGAAAAGGGGTCGGCGAGAGGCTGAATGCTCCGGGCCGCCTCAATCAGTGTGCCCGGAGTGAAACCTATATCAGCGTTCATTCGAGCGACCATAAGACGGCTGACCGCCTGTCAATCGCGGTGGTTTTGTGCGCTAGTGTTCCAGGTGCTCGTGTTCGCGGTGCTGTGGACATTCGAGCTGGAAGGTTGAGTGACTGATGGGGAAGTGGTGTGAAGCGCATTCGCCGAGCTCGTGGACGATACGATCACGGCAGGGGCCGTCGGCCTCGTGCGTGACGGTCACGTGCGCGGTGACCGTCACCAGGCGTGAGGACACGGCGGCCACGTGCAGGTCGTGCACATCAAGCACTCCGTCGGTGCCCATCATGTGTGTGCGGAGCTCGCCCACATCCACGCTCTCAGGTGCTTGCTCCATGAGGATCGCCAGGGACCTGCGCAGGAGCGCGAGCGCGCGCGGCGCCATGAGCGCGGCAATGAGGAGCGAGGCGATGGCATCGGCGCGTGTCCAGCCGAATGCCCACTCGGTGACGGCCGCGACGATGACCGCGACGGATCCGAGCGCATCATTGGCGACCTCCAGGAACGCTGCCTTCATGTTGAGGTTCGCGTCGCGACCACCCGCCAAGATTGCCAGAGACGCGATGTTCGCGGCCAGGCCAACGACGCCGACAAGGAGCATGGGGCCTGCCTCGACCTCGGGTGGTGAGAGCACTCGCCACGCGCCCTCCCAGGCGACCATGACGCTGATTGTCAGGAGCATGCCGGCTTGTAGCGCCGCGGCCAGTACCTCGGAGCGTGCCCATCCCCACGTGCGCTTCTCGTCGCGCGGGCGGCGCATGAGGCGTGCGGCGATCAGCGCGATAACGAGGCCGGAGGCGTCCACGACCATGTGCCCCGCGTCTGCCGCCAGCGACAGGGAGCCCGACCAGAAAGCACCGACCAGCTCGGCGACAACGACGGCACCCGTGACCGCGAGCGCCCACCCCAGGCGCGCCGCAGACGCCGACGAATGGGAGTGATCGTGCGAGTGCGCGCCGTGCTCGGTGCCCGGAGAGCGCACGTGATTGTGGGAGTGGGCCACGGCCTCGTCGACGTGGGACGAGGCAGGGACTGATTCCCGGGAGGGAGCGGGTTCGTGCGGGGCGGTGGGGTTGCTGTCGGACATATGCCCTACTCTACGGCGTGGTGGCATGAGTGCGGGAGAGCCTAACCTAACATGTATGTTGCAGATCACTGTTCGGCTGTCTCTTCTTGGGACTGGGTGCCCGGGTCGCAGTGTGACGGACGACGTATCCTAGGAGGCAGAGCGCGGGGAACCCCGCGACTGAAGGGCACACGCCCATAGGACTGTAAAGGAGTGCCACATCATGGCAGAACCTCGTATCGTCACCGTCACTGGCGCAGCCGGCAACATCGGCTACGCCCTCCTGTTCCGCATTGCTTCCGGCCAGCTGTTCGGCCCGGACGTGCCCGTCAAGCTGAACCTGCTGGAGATCCCGCAGGCCGTCAAGGCCGCCGAGGGTACCGCCATGGAGCTCGACGACTGCGCGTTCCCGACCCTGGCCGGCGTCGAGATCTTCGACGACGTGAACCGTGCGTTCCAGGGCACCAACGTTGCCTACCTGGTGGGTGCCATGCCGCGCCGCGCTGGCATGGAGCGCGCCGACCTGCTCGAGGCCAACGCGGGCATCTTCGGCCCCCAGGGCAAGGCCATCAACGACGGTGCCGCCGATGACGTGCGCGTCCTCGTCGTGGGCAACCCCGCGAACACCAACGCCACCATCGCCCAGAACGCTGCGCCGGATGTCCCGGCGTCGCGCTTCACCGCGATGATGCGCCTGGACCACAACCGTGCGATCGCGCAGCTCGCCCACAAGACCGGCGCCGCGAACGCCGACATCAAGGATGTCGTCGTGTGGGGTAACCACTCGGCCGACCAGTACCCGGACGTCTCCTACGCGACTGTCGCCGGCAAGCCCGCGACCGAGCTCGTGGACGAAGAGTGGCTGTCCAGCTACTACCGTCCCACCGTCGCCAAGCGTGGCGCCGCCATCATCGAGGCGCGCGGTGCCTCCTCGGCCGCCTCCGCTGCGAACGCTGCGATTGACCACATGTACTCCTGGATCCACGGCACCCCCGAGGGCGAGTGGGTCACCGCCGGCGTCATGTCCGATGGCACGCACTACGGCGTCCCCGCCGGCCTGAACTTCGGCTTCCCCGTCACCTCTGACGGCGGCGAGTGGCAGGTCGTCGACGGCCTCGAGATCTCCGACGCGACCCGCGCCGGAATCGACCACAACATCAAGGCCCTCCAGGAAGAGTACGACGCCGTCAAGGCGCTCGGCTTCATCAAGTGAGGCTACCGCCCTCGTGGCGGTTGGTGGGAAGGGTGCGCGCCCGGCTGTTTGGCCGGGCGCGCGCCCGCATGTATGTGGGGTTTTGCTGGGTTGCGTGGAGTTGTGGCTCCCGGTGGCTGCTGCGCTCGAAGGGGCAGTGTGCGTGAAACGCGTGTGACACCGCGAGGCCGTGGCGCTTCAACGATGTGTGGTAGTCCCACATCATGGAGCGATTCACTAGATGCGGCAGCAATGCACTAGATAGCAGAGCATTGCACTGCTTACTATCCAGTGCAACGCTGTGCTAAGTAGTGCAATGCCACTGAACAACAAGCCCATGTGTGGCATGGTCTGCTCCGTAGCTGCTCTTATGAGATTTCAATCGATCCATGTCGGGCGGTCCTGCACCAGTTAGGGAGCATTGCACTAGCTCCGAGCTGGTGTAATGCCCCGCTAAGTGGTGTAACACCACTTAGATACAAGCGTGATTGCGGCCTGATGCCTACTACGCGTTGGTGAGGACCATGTGAGCGGCCACGGGTCAGTGAAACGGTGCGTAGTGTCGGACCTGTTGGCGGGGGCCGAGCTGCCCCTGACGTGTATTCACGCTGTCGCCTGTTGCTGATCGGATCGTGCACCTCATCAGTGACGATGCACCCGTTCTGATCGGGTGCAATGCCCCTTAACGGGTGCAGCCCCGCGAAAGTCGCATGCAATTCCCACGACGGCATTTCAGAATTTGAAACCGAACCGTTGGAATCATGCGGTTTCTCCGGTGTCGTCAATCTGTGTCGGCGGGGAATTGCATGCGAAAGTGTGGGACGCATCTGCGGCCGGCTGGGCGTTACGACCGTGAGGTGCTGTCGCGTGATGCCTCTTTCATCCAGTCGTAGGCGATGCGCTCCGTGCCGTTGGCGACGGTGATCGTGCCGCACTCGCGGAATCCAAAGGATTCGAGTGCGCGCCGCATCGGTGTGTTGTCCTCGTGGGTGTCGCAGCGAAGGTAATCCGCATGCTCAGCTGCGAACGCGAAGATCGCCCGAGCGACACCTCGTCCTCGCACCGCGGCCACGCGGTGAATCACGTAGTAGTCGGCGTCGGAATGCCATGCGCCGACAATCTTGGAGTAGGTCTCGTCTGGCCCGGGAGCGAAAGAAAAGACGGCGAGCGGCCCCTCGTCGTCGGACACAAGGAAGCAGTGTCCGCGTGCGATGTCTTCCTCAGCGTCAATCCGGCCCGGGTATCCGTCGGGCCACTGAGTCGCATTCCCATTCGCCTGCATGAACGCCCGAGCATGCTCATACGCGCCCTCAATAAACTCGAGGTCGTCAGGAGATGCGATTCGAATCTGCACGTGTCAATGATAGGTGCCTCCGACAGTACGTTTGTTACCCGCCTGCTAGTCCCGATGGGGCAGTGTGGGCTTCGAGCTCGTGAAACGCGCGTGAAACTGTCATGGTCCCGCCCGCAACAACGCAACAACAGCCCGCAACCCCGTGGCATCGCCCGCAAACCCTGCCCCTGCCTCGTTGCAGGGTATAAACCTGGCTAGACTGGAACGCATGACTGAAAACGCGCAGCTTGTTGTGACCCTGTCCTGCCCGGACCGCCCCGGCATTGTGCACGCCGTGACCGGCGTGATCGGCGAGTCCGGCGGCAACGTCATCCAGTCTCAGCAGTTCGGTGACCCCGACACGGGTACCTTCTTCATGCGCGTCGAGGTCGACTCTCCGAAGGGCCGCGCCCCGATCGACGAGGGGCTGGCCCGCGTTGCCGAAGAATTCGGCGCCACCTACCGCGTCGATGACCTGGGCCGCAAGCTGCGCACTATCATCATGGTCTCGCGCGAAGGCCACTGCCTGACCGACCTCCTGTACCGCCAGCAGACGCAGGGCTTGCCCATCGACGTGATCGCGGTCGTCGGCAACCACCCGGACCTGGCGCCCGTCGCCCAGTTCTACGGCGTCCCCTTCCTCAACATCCCCGTCACGAAGGACACGAAGGCCCAGGCGGAGCGCCAGCTCCTCGACCTGATCGCCTCCGAAAAGGTTGAGCTCGTCGTTCTGGCGCGCTACATGCAGATCCTCTCCGACGAGGTCTGCCGCGCCATGCAGGGCCGCGTCATCAACATCCACCACTCCTTCCTTCCCTCCTTCAAGGGCGCGCGCCCCTACGCGCAGGCCCACGAGCGCGGCGTCAAGCTCATCGGTGCGACCGCCCACTACGTGACCGCGGACCTCGACGAGGGTCCGATCATCGAGCAGGACGTCACTCGCGTTTCCCACGCCGACTCCACGCCCGACATGGTGGCCCTCGGCCAGGATGTGGAGCGCCGCGTCCTCGCCCAGGCCGTCCGCTTTCACGCGGAGCGGCGCGTCCTCATGAACGGCAACCGAACGGTCGTCTTCTCCCGCTGAGGCCCGCTCAAAGGGGCGTCCACGAGGCCGGGGCGGACGGCGAACTTGCCCATCACGCGGGGTTCGTACTGAGCGACCTCGCTGGGGAGCGGGGGCGCGGGCCCACGAGGGACATGTCGCCACGCAGGACGTTGAACAGCTGGGGCAGCTCGTCGATCGACGTCTTGCGCAGGAAGGCTCCGATGCGCGTAATACGCGGATCGTTGGTCATTTTAAACATGATCGAATTTCCGGCCGAGGAGCGGGCCTCGTTCGCCTCCATGAGGGAGGCCTTGAGCTCTTCGGCGTCCACGCGCATGGTGCGGAACTTCAACATGGTAAAAGTCCTGCCGTTGAGGCCAACGCGCTCCTGAGTGAAGAAAGCGGGGCCGCCGTCGTTCAGGCGCACCATCGCGGCGACGATGATCCACAGTGGAGTCAGCAGGATAATGCCGAAAAGAGCCGCAAAAATGTCGCACATTCGTGTGATGGTGTTGTCGGTGGAGGTGGCAAGATCCGACGCGTGCTCGAATGTGAGAGCCGTAGATGCGGCTCGTGCGGTGGGCTTTGTCAAAGTTGTCATCTGTGCGTATTCCTTCTACTTCATCAAACTAAAATACTGCATGTTGGTTAGAGGAGGAAAATTCACTCTAGACTGCTGTGTGTAGTAGGTAAATGTCCCTGTGTAACTCAGTTACCGTTAGGTGTTAACCCTAGTCTATTCATATGGTTAGCTTGGTTGCTAACCAAAGGGTTAAGTACAAGCAAAAAAGGCTGTTATTTCGCGCACCCGGCGAGTTGTGTACGTGCGATCGGAACGCGCCGTGACCGGCTGGTAGCTTGCTGACACCTTGGCAGAATGCGTAGAAAACCGCCGAGAGATAAACTGATGAGCGTGTCGTGACTGGCGAATAGGTGGGCCACCACCGGGGAGCGACGCGTCGGCATCGATAGCCGCCCGCCTGGGC
>ERZ773067.1481-NODE-1481-length-12563-cov-4.253118_pt1 | contig 12563 bp, 23 predicted proteins | sample MGYA00580622_ERZ773067 | MGnify/ENA primary metagenome ERZ773067 (study PRJEB29015, sample SAMEA2737998) | human oral metagenome | biome: human oral; feature: human-associated habitat; material: dental | place: China | collected 2113 ...
AGTCTGTCGAAACCGACGGCTATAACGCAGTCCAGGTGGCATATGGTGAGGGTAAGAACCTGAGCAAGGCCGAAGCAGGACATGTAAAGTCCGCAGGTGTCACCCCGAAGGAAATTCGGGAATTTCGAGTCGACGATCTTGGTGAAATTAAGGTTGGTGATTCGTGGAATGTCACAGAGTTTGAACTGGGTGACATGGTAGATGCGACTGGCATCTCAAAGGGTAAAGGTTGGGCTGGTACAATCAAGCGGCACAACTTCAAGCGTCACCGCAAAACCCACGGTGGCAAGGGTAATACACGACGAGTCGGCTCGATCGGTAGTATGTACCCACAAAAGATTTTCAAGGGTAAGCGCATGGCTGGTCACATGGGCGCTGAGCGGGTTACTGTACAAAACCTGCGCGTTGCATATCTGTCGGCCGAGGACAACCTGATCGGTGTCAAGGGTGCTATCCCTGGCCCAAAGAAGGGTACGATCGTTATCAACATAAGCAAGAAAGGTGCTAAGTAATGGCTGAAAAAACTACGCCAGCAAAAGCAACCTTGCCAAAAGCTGTGTTTGCAGTAGAGGTGCCAAACCACCAGCTACTCAAGCTTGCATATGACGCATTCCTTGCGAGTAGTCGCAAAGCAAGCGCAACCACACTACAACGCGGTGAAGTTCGCGGCGGTGGCAAGAAACCTTGGAAGCAGAAAGGCACTGGCCGTGCACGCTTTGGTAGCACACGCAACCCAATTTGGCGCGGTGGTGGTGTCGTTTTTGGTCCACGTGGTAATGAGAACTACAAACTTAAGCTATCAAAGACAAGCAAGCTGGTAGCGCTTCGCCAGGCGTTAACGCTAGCAAACCAGGCAAAGAAGATTATTGTTAGCGATATCAAGACAACCGGCAAGACTGCCGAGGTTGCGAAGTTTTTTGCTGACAATAAGTTTGACAAAGATGCGAAAGTTCTCATCGTTGTCGATGAAAAAACACCTGAGATCATGCGCGCAACGAACAATCTCGAGAAAGCCCTCTTGGTTCGTGCAACCTACCTCAGTGTTTATTACATCCTAAATGCAGATAAAATTGTCATGACACCAGGCGCTGTAAAAGCGGTTGAGGCGTGGCTCGGAGGTGACAAGTAATGAAGCTTAATATCGTCACTCCACGCGCTACCGAAAAAGCCTATCGCTTGATCACTACGCAAAATACATACATCTTTGATGTGCCGCTAAATGCCAACAAAGATGAGATTGCTCAGGCTGTAGAGGCGCAATTCGAGGGTACAAAGGTTGCCAAGGTCACTGCTGCCGTACAGAATGGCAAGGCAGTTCGCTACTCACGTGGTAAAAACCGCTATCCAGGTACGACCGCTCGTCAGGACTCAAAGAAAGCTTATGTCACCCTGACGGAGGGCAAGATCAAGGTCTTTGATACTGAAGAAGTGAAGGAGGAGAAGAAATAATGGCTATCAAAGCATACAACCCAACTACTCCTGCACGTCGCGGTATGACATCGCAAGATCTGTCAGATATCACCACTCGCAAGCCTCTCAGGTCACTGATCAAGAGTAAGAAGCAAAATGCTGGTCGCAACAACACCGGTCGTATCACTGTTCGCCATCGTGGCGGTGGCGTCCGTCGTCATTATCGCCTGCTGAATCATCGCATGGCGTCAGACATGGTATTGACTGTTGAGGAAATTGAGTACGATCCAAATCGTAGTGCACGTATTGCGCGTGTCAAGGATCAGCACGGTCTATACCACTATATTTTGGCTGACACCCAGATGACAAAAGGCAAAGTTATCAAGACTGGCGCTAACGCTCCTGTTGAGGCAAGTAACCGCATGCCACTGGCAAATATTCCTGTCGGTAGCCAAATCTACTCGATTGAAATCAACCCAGGAAAGGGCGGTCAGATGGTTCGCTCAGCTGGCGCTAGGGCTCAGCTCATGGCAAAAGAAGGCGACTACGCAATGGTCCGCATGCCATCGGGCGAGGTCCGTAAGTTCCGTCTAGAGTGTGAAGCAACGCTAGGTGTTGTCGGCAACATCCAACATCAGAACGTAAAAGTTGGTAGCGCTGGACGCAAACGACGCAAGGGTATTCGCCCAACTGTTCGTGGTGTTGTCATGAACGCCGCAGACCACCCACACGGTGGTGGTGACGGTGGTCGCCATGGTAGCGGTAAAGCACCTCGTACGCCATGGGGTCAGCTCACGCTGGGTTACCGTACTCGTACCCGAAAATCAACTAACAAGATGATTGTCCGCAGTCGTCACGAAGCTAAGAGGAAGAGGTAATATATGAGTCGTTCACTCAAAAAAGGCCCATTCGTCGACGCAAAGCTTGCAAAAAAAGTAGCTAAGCTTACAGTTGGCGACCGCACAGTGACAAAGACCTGGGCGCGCGCGAGCACGATCACTCCAGAGATGGTAGGATTTACGTTCGCAGTTCATAACGGTCGCGTGCATGTTCCGGTGCTTGTCACAGAAAACATGGTTGGACATAAACTCGGTGAGTTTAGCCCAACTCGTAAGTTCCGTAAGCACGGCGGAAAGGATAAGAAGTAATTATGGCTGACGAAATCTATACCGTCCGCGCGATGATCAAGGGCGTTGATCAGACTCCACGCAAACTGAGTCTTGTTGCTAGCCTAGTTCGCGGGCGTAGCGTGGCCGATGCTTCGGTTATCCTTGATCACACCCCAAAACGCGCTGCTCTCGCTATCAAAAAAGCGATTATGTCAGCATCAGCAAACGCTACCAATAATCACGGGCTCGACTCAAAGAGCCTTGCGATCAGCACTTTGAGTGTTACCGCTGGCCCACGTCTCCGACGCTACAAGCCAGCATCTCGTGGTCGCGCGTTACCGTTTGCGAAAAAATCTAGCCATATCCTCGTCGAGGTGACTGGTACGCTAAAGCAAGTCAAGAAACCTGCTGCAAAAAAGGCTGAAGCGGCTGAAAAGCCAGCTAAGAAAGAGGAGAAGTAGGACATGGGCCAAAAAGTTAACCCAATCAGCTTCCGCCTCCAAGTCCATAAGAACTGGAGTTCACGTTGGTTCGCTGGCAAACGCGATTTTGCTAAGTGGCTGGCGGAAGATATCAAGATTCGCGACCTAGTTGAAAAGAAGTTCGCTTCTCGTCCAACTATCGCAAAAGTAGAGATTGAGCGTAGTGCTAACCTCATCACTATCACAATCCATACCGCCAAGGCTGGTGTAGTGATCGGTCGCGGTGGTGCTGGTATTGCCGATCTCAAAAAAGAAATTGAAAAAATCGTCAGCTTGCCTGTGCGAATTAACGTTGAAGAGGTTCGTCGACCAGAACTTAACGCTAAGCTTGTCGCCGAAAACATTGCACGCCAGCTTGAACGTCGCGCAAACTTTCGTCGTGCGGTCAAAATGGCGGCTCAAAACACTATGAACGCTGGTGCTAAAGGTATCCGTATCGAGGTAGCTGGCCGCCTAAACGGCGCAGAGATGAGCCGACGCGAAAAGACTATCGAAGGTTCCGTGCCACTTCACACCCTTCGAGCTGATGTTGACTTCCATGCTGCTCGGGCGTTAGGTCCAAACGGTACTGGTATTATCGGTATCAAAGTGTGGATATATAAGGGCGAAAGGAGTGACCGCTAATGTTGCTACCAAAGAAAGTTGCCCACCGCAAGGTTCGTATCGGCAAAAATAGGGGAAATGCGACTCGTGGTAACTACGTTGCATTTGGTGACTTCGGTCTTCAGAGCCTAGAAAACGAGCGTATCACTAGCCGTCAGATTGAGTCAGCGCGTCAGGCAATGACCCGCTACATCAAGCGTGGCGGTAAGATTTGGATTCGGATTTTCCCACACACTCCAGTTACCAAAAAAGCCCTCGGGCTCAAGATGGGTGGTGGTAAGGGAAACCCTGAATACTACGTTGCAAAAGTAAAGACTGGCACAGTCCTCTTTGAGATGAAGGGTGTAAACGAAGAGGTTGCCCGCGAAGCGATGCGCCTCGCTAGTCACAAGCTCCCAGTCAAGACCCGTTTTGTAAAACGAGAGGAAGCATAAGATGGCTGAAGCAAAGAAAACTACTGTAAAGAAGCCTGTTACGAAGAAAGCTAACGAGGTTAAGAGCATTGAAGATCTCCGCAAGGAGCTAACCGACAAGCAAGCTGACCTCGTAACAAGCCGTCGCTCACACCGCGCTGGTGAACTGGTAAATCCACGCGCCATCGGTACGATTCGCAAAGAAATCGCGCGCTTGCACACTGCTATCCGAGCAGCTGAGCTTGCCGCAAAGGAGAGTAAATAATATGGCCAAGACATTGTTCGGCAAAGTGACCTCGGACGTCGCTGACAAGACTATCGTCGTCACTGTAACTAGCCGTGAGACTCATCCGATTTACAAGAAGCAGTATACTGTCACTCGTAAATACATAGCTCACGACGAAAAGAATGAGGCTCGCAAAGGTGATATGGTACGCATCATCGAGACTCGCCCAATCAGCAAACGTAAGAGCTTTACGCTACAAAATATCGAAAAGCGCTCTGTTGGCAGTATTGACGTCAAGGACGACACTGCGGAGGTAGAAGCCTAATGATTCAGCAAGAAACTCGTCTCAAGGTCACCGACAACAGTGGCGCAAAGGAAATCCTTTGTATCAAGGTTCTTGGTGGTTCACGCCGTCGCTATGCTCGTGTCGGTGATATCATCACCGCTAGCGTCAAAGAAGCTAGCCCAACTGGTAACGTCAAGAAAAAGTCAGTCGTCAAGGCGGTAGTTGTTCGCACGCGCGCTCAAATCCGTCGCAAAGATGGCAGTACTATTAAGTTCGACGACAATGCTGCTGTGATCATCAACGAAGACAAAACGCCAAAAGCAACTCGTGTGTTTGGTCCAGTCCCACGCGAACTTCGTGATATGGGCTATGCAAAGATTATTAGCCTGGCTCCGGAGGTACTCTAATGGCTCAGCGTATTCGTAAAGACGATCTAGTCAAGGTAATTGCAGGGAAAAATAAAGGTACAACCGGCAAGGTTCTATCTGTTTTACCAGCAAAGAATATGGCACTGGTCGAAGGCGTCGGTCTTGGTCATCGACACGTTAAACCAAGTCAGATCAACCCTCGAGGTGGTAAAAAGGACATCCACGTAGGCATCAGCCTTCATAAGCTCGCGCTAGTTGTTGACGAAAAGACAAGCAAAACTAGCCGTGTTGGATACAAAGTAACAGATGGCGTCAAGGCTCGCGTCGCACGCCAGCAAAAGAATAAGGAGATTAAGTAATGGCAGAAGCTAAGAAAAAAGCCGCTGTTTCTACCGCTCCTCGTCTGAAAGCCTTGTACAAAGATGTTTATGCCAAGGAACTTCAGGCCGAACTCGACCTCAAGAACGTGAACCAAGTTCCTGTTCTAGAAAAAATCGTCGTGAGCGTAGGAACTGGTAAGAACAAAGATGACAAGCGTATGCTTGAAGTCGTCAGAAACACCCTCGCACGTGTCACTGGCCAGGCGCCTATCGAGCGTCTTGCAAAGAAGTCTATTGCAGGCTTTAAGATTCGTGCCGGTATGGGCGCGCCGGTTGGTATGAACGTTACCCTACGTGGCGCTCGTATGTACGAATTCCTTGATCGTCTAGTAAACGTTGCTCTACCGCGCGTCCGTGACTTCCATGGTGTAGGCGCAAAGTTTGACAAAGGCGGCAACTACAACCTAGGTCTAACCGATCAAAGTATATTCCCAGAGTTGACATTTGAGGAAACGCAACTTGTGCACGGTATGCAAGTCACGTTTGCTATCAAGAATGGTAGCAAGGTCGCTTCACGCGCCTTACTCGAGAAATTCGGTCTACCATTTGAAAAGGAGGCAAAATAATGGCGAAGAAATCTATGATTGCTCGCGACCTTAAGCGCCAAAAGATGATCCAAAAATACGCCGCATTGCGCGCAAAACTTAAAGAAGAGGGCGACCTAGACGGTCTCCAGGCACTTCCAAAGAACAGTAGCCCAACTCGCTGGAAGAACCGCGACATGATCAGCGGTCGTCCTCGTGGCTACATGCGCAAGTTTGGCCTCAGTCGCATTAACTTCCGTGAAAAAGCCGCTAAGGGTGAAATTCCTGGCGTAACAAAGAGTAGCTGGTAAAGGAAAGGAGAAAAAGATATGAGTTTACAATCTACTGACCCAATCGCGGATCTCCTGACCCGCATCCGTAACGCCGCAATGGTTGGCAAAACCGAAATTCGCGTTCCTACTTCAAAACTAAAGAAAGTTGTCGCTGAACAGCTCGTCAAAAATAACTACCTGGCAGACGTCAAAGTAGAGGACGGCAAGCCGCGCGGTACGCTCGTTGTGACACTTGCAAAAGAGGGCGAGAGCTGTCCAATCACAGAGATTGCTCGTGTTTCAAAGCCAGGTCGTCGTGTATACACCTCGGCAGTCGACATTCCAAAAGTCAAGCAAGGCCGTGGACTGGTTCTCGTCAGCACCTCAAAGGGTGTTATGACTGGTCAAGAAGCAGTCAAGAACAAACTTGGAGGAGAGATTCTCCTCAAGGTGTACTAAAAGACGCTTTGCCTCACAAAAAGCACCCGGATAAAGCCTCGGGTGTTTTTTGCTTGCCAGAATATATACTCATGCTAGAGGTAAACCATAAAATTTAAGCAAAGTTTGTATTTTCTATAATGCTGCTATATAAAATATAATTATAGCTAAATCTACGGGGAGAATAGTCATAGAAAAAAACAAAAGCTCATCACTTCGAATAATGTCACTTAATATCTGGCACGGAAACTTTCATGATCCACTACTAGAATTTATCGAACAAGAGTCTCAACGAAACGACGTTCTGTGTTTTCAAGAGATCGACGAAAGAATATGTCGCGACATTAAGCACATACTAAAAGATAGATTCAATTTATTTTACGCCGAAAAACCTGGCGAGCATGTCGTGAGCAACGCTACTTACATCTCTAATCGACTACCTGTCATGGAGTCGCGTACTATACTCGGCGCCGATCAGGAAACTGGTCTCGGGCTTGTGTGTGTTACTTCGCTAGAATCTGGTCAGCTAGTCGCGATAACAAATGTGCACGGCTGTTCACGCCCTGGCGATAAACGCGACACTCCAGCGCGACTACGTCAATCAGAGGCGATCGTACGATCGACAACCGAAAACGGCGATGCTCTCAACATCATCGTCGGTGACTTCAATTTGATGCCAGATACAAAATCGATTTCTATGATTGAGGAGGCGGGGTTCGATAACCTGATCACTCAGTACGCTATCCAAACGACCCGAAACGAAGCAGCGTGGAGCCGTTATCCAGATGATAAGCAACTTTATGCTGACTATACGTTTATTCAAAAAGACCCACATATCAGCCATAATTTTATGGTAATAAACAATCTAATATCAGATCATCTACCAATGTTCACGACTATCAACTATAAATAGCATTTTTGCGATGAAACAATTGCATCTAGCGAGACTGTCATTACGTCATAAAAGACATCTTACCACTTGATTTTTGTCTGCCAAAATGCTAAAATTGACTAGATAATAATTTGCGAGTGAAGTCGAGGGATTTTGCGCCTCAGCTATCTAGCTGGCAGCACGAGAAAACAAACACTTTACCTGCATTTAACGAAAGGTAAGAAATGAGTCTGAGTCGAATCGGAAAACTACCAATCGAGATTCCGTCAGGTGTGACAATCACGGTTGACTCTGGAAATATTACTGTCGAGGGCCCAAAGGGCAAGCTCGTCCAGTTCATCACTCCAGCAGTTGACGTGAACATCAACGATGGCGTACTCACCGTCAATCCAAAAGACGAGAGCAAGCAAGCGCGTAGCCAGCACGGCTTGATGCGTGCGCTCATCAACAACATGGTAATTGGCGTCACCAAAGGCTACGAGAAACGTCTAGAGGTCAAAGGTGTTGGTTTCCGTGTTGCATCAAGCAATAACGAATTAACCATGAGCCTTGGCTTTAGTCACGAAATCAAATTTAAAGCTCCTGAAGGCGTAAATGTCTCAAACGACAAGATGGTAATCATCGTCAGTGGTATCGACAAACAAAAAGTCGGTCAAGTTGCCGCTGAAATTCGTGCTCTCAAGAAGCCTGAGCCGTACAAGGGCAAGGGTATCATGTACGAAGGTGAGCAAATCTTGCGCAAGGCGGGAAAGGCAGGTAAGAAATAATGAGTAATTTCGCACAAAAACTGCTTAATCGCAGTCTCCGCAAGAATCGTGTGCGCGCAAAGATCAACGGCACGGCTGAACGACCACGCCTCAGCGTAACGATTAGCAATATGCACGTATCAGCTCAGCTGATCGATGACACAAAAGGTCACACGCTAGCAAGTGCAACAACCGCCGGCGCAAAAGCATCAGGTACTATGACCGAGAAATGTGCCGTTATTGGTACCGAAATCGCGAAGAAAGCAAAGAAAGCTAAAATAACCGCAGTTGTCTTCGACCGTAACGGTCGTCAATACGCTGGTCGTCTAAAGGCACTAGCAGACGCTGCACGCAAGGAAGGATTGGAGTTCTAGTATGGCAGAGCAACAAATTGCGCCTACTACACCCCGGACTGAAGCTCGCACGCCACGCGGTCGTCAGCAGTCACGAGGTGGTCGCCGCGATGACCGGCGCGATCGTGCCTCAGAGGCACCAAAGGAATTTGAGGAAGTCGTAGTAAACATCGACCGTGTTGCACGCGTCGTCAAGGGCGGACGCCGTTTCCGTTTCAAGGCGCTTGTCGTTGTAGGTAACCGCAAGAACAAGGTTGGTGTTGGCGTTGCCAAGGGCGCAGACGTCCAGGCTGCTATCGCCAAAGCGACCGATGTTGCCAAAAAACACCTTATTACAATTCCAGTTGTGAACGAAACGATTCCACACGAAATGGAAGTCAAGCTTGCAGGCGCTCGCGTCTTGATCAAGCCAGCCGCTCCTGGTACCGGTATCATCGCTGGTGGCGTGGTCCGTGCTGTTATCGGTGTAACTGGTATCCGAAACATGCTATCAAAGTCGCTCGGCTCAACAAACAAGGTAAATATTGCCTACGCAACTGTTGAAGCCCTAGCTGGACTTGTTCCTCGTAATCAATGGCTAAATGCCGACAAGGCAACCAAAAAGCCAACTGCTAAAAAATCAGCAGTAAAGCAGGAGGAGAAATAAGATGAAATACAACGAACTTCAGGTGGCTCCACACAAAAGCAGGAAGCGCGTCGGTCGTGGTATTTCTGCCGGTGGCGGTAAGACTGCTGGTCGTGGCACCAAAGGTCAAAATGCGCGTACTGGTAAAAAGCTTCACGCCATGTTTCAGGGTGGTCAGAATGGTATTAAAAATGCCGTGCCGAAGGCTCGCGGATTCAAGAGTCTGCGAATACCAGCCCAAGTTGTCTATCTCGATCGCCTCGAGGGTATGACTGGTGTAGTCGACAATTTTTCACTCTACGAGGCCGGTCTTGTTGCAACACCGTTCCATACTATCAAGGTAATTGCACGTGGCGAGCTTTCAAGTAAGCTAACCCTAAAGGTTCAGGGAGCTTCAAAAAACGTTATCTCTGCGATCGAAAAAGCTGGCGGAAAGTTTGAGAGGGTTCCGACTCCACTCCAAAAGTCTGCAAAAGAAGCAGAAGAGGCTGATAGATAATTATCCAAGTCTACTAAATAAAAGCTCCGAAAACATCGGGGCTTTTTAGTTATGCTTGCATAGTCGTGCGAGAGATGAGATACTTGCATGGTAGTTTCATCCCTAGTACAGAAAGGTTAAAGGATGAGCACTAAGCACCTTGAGGATCCGATGCAGATCTTGCCTGAGATCAGCAAGATAGCTATAACGGTTAGGCTATCGATTGTAGAGCAGCTGCCTAAGTGGCGAGAGGCGCGAAATCGATGGCTGGCGTTTTTTGAAAACGCAGGGCGCTACTATATGGGTTCGGGCGGCGAACGCCATGACCTAGAGCAAGGTCGTTTCCCGATTGGTAGATTTTATGTAGGTAGGCCGAGCAGGCTACTTATTAACTACGAAACGGGTACTCTAGAGACTCACCCCTACCAGCTCGCCACGGACGCAGAGGTTATCTCTGCATACATATTCGAACCAGAGTGGTTCGATATCGAGCTGGTACTAAGTTGGCTTGACAGCTTGCAGGCCAAGGTAGAATACGGTAAGGGAGTCAAATGATAAAAGCATACGCCACATACAATGGCGGAATAGTTCATAGCCCGAGCGGCTACAGAAGAGTGTTGAATATCAGGCTGGGAACTATACACTGGAAAGCCTACACGGTCGAGGGATGTCATCCTGACAATCTGCAAAATAACGGAAAGATTATTGTTAGACGCGTCAGAAGCCGGCGCGGAGAGCTACGTCAGGTTCAGGTGGATGGAGTTTGGTATAGGCTCGTACCGCTCCTGAGCACCAACCAGGCAGCATAGCAAACAACCCCGCAATCTTTGCGATTGAGGCGTCTCGCCTCTCCCAAAGGTTGCGGGGTATTTAACATCCTTAAGTATGTTATAATAACGAGGAATTATAATCGACTGATTTAAACAGGGAAGAAACAATACAGATATGAATTGGCGAACCGTATTCCGCTCTCTCAAAAACCGCGATATGCAAAAACGCCTCGGCATCGTGCTTGGGTTGCTTATTGCTTTTCGCTTCATGGCGCATATTCCAGTGCCACTAGCAGAACCAACTAAGCTCAAAACGATTATTGAAAGCGTCATCGGCAATAGCGACTTCGGAGGCTTCCTTAATCTAATGAGCGGTGGCGCTCTGGCACAAATCAGTATCGTGCTTGTCGGCATGAGTCCGTTTATTACCGCTAGCATCATTACTCAGCTCCTGACCAAGGCAATCCCAAAACTCGAGGAACTGCATAAAGACGGTGAGACTGGTCGTCGCAAAATCAACCAGTGGACTCGCATGATTAGCGTTCCTCTAGCGGTAATTCAATCAGTCGCATTTATCTATATTTTGCGCCAATCAGTTCTCGCTGGTAGCACAGCTGGTACGGTTACAACATCACCTATGGAGTGGGTCGTTGCCGTGCTAGCAATGACCGCTGGCTCTGTGCTATTGATGTGGATTGGCGAATTAATCACCGAGCAAGGGGTCGGCAACGGCATCTCGCTGATTATTTTTGCTGGTATTGTTTCACAGCTTCCAAAAACATTCGGTACACTGATAAGTTCGCTACTCGACACTTCGGCGGGTAAGCTAAATGTCTTTGGCTGGTTTGAACTGCCTGTTAATCCAACCGCTTTTTGGGTAGTGCTAGTCATACTGACGCTTGGTTTAGCGATACTATACACGCTGGTTAAGATAAACGAAGCCCAACGTATCATCACAGTGAACTACGCTAAGCGCGTTGGCGGGAACACTAGCTATGGTGGTATCAAGAGTATCTTGCCGGTCAAACTGATTGCTGCCGGCGTGATCCCTGTGATCTTTGCGGTGTCTTTCTTGAGTGTGCCGCAGTTTGTCGGGCAAATTATGAAGTCGTCTGGCAATCAAAGCCTGCAGCCGATCGCCAATAATCTCGTCAACTGGTTCCACTCTCCAAACCCAGGCTCATTCACCGGTTCAACCGGGGAGGCCTTTATCTACCCGACGCTTTATTTCTTGTTGGTAATTTTGTTTACGTATTTTTACACCGGTTTTGTGTTTGATGCCAAAAATATTGCCGAAGATCTCCAGCGACAGGGCGGCTTTATCGAGGGGGTACGGCCAGGGGAGCACACCGAGAAATACCTGTCTCGCACAGTCAATCGTTTGATCCTTTTTGGCTCGATCGTCTTGGGCCTCATTGCTATCCTGCCGTTTATCGCTGAATATCTGCTGTATCATATTGCAGGGGTGACCAATTCTGGCCTGTCGATTGGTGGTACCGGCCTGCTCATTGTGGTGTCGGTGGCTCTCGAATCACTCCGTCAGCTTAATTCACGCGCTTTGATGGTGACATATGACGATTTCGACCCAGATGAGCTGATCAAGAAACCCAAAAAGCGGCGTCTATTCCGGCGAAAGGCTGCATAGAGACTGCTTATCTCTCCGAAAAATCACGTCACGCTCAAAAGTGGCGTGATTTTTGCACTTCACCCCTTGTAAGCTGTGGGTAATTACTGTATAATTGGCAACTGTAACTTATGGCGAGTCAAAAGGAAGTCATCAAGATGATTGGTAAGGTGGTCGAAGCACTGCCTAATACGCAATTTCGGGTGGAACTGGAGAATGGCCATAGTATCATCGCGCACATTTCAGGGCGAATGCGCAAGCATTATATTCGCTTGGTGCCTGGTGATCGGGTAGAAGTTGAGATGACCCCGTATGATCTGACAAAGGGCCGTATCAGCTTCCGCCTTCGCGATGATCGCTCTCAACGGCGAGGTGCGTAAATCGTATATACTAACGTAATCTCGGGTTTTGCCTGAGGAGGGGAGATTTACACTTCGATGAAGGTTCGTGCAAGTGTGAAGAAAATCAGTCCCGATGATCAGCTGGTTCGCCGCAAAGGCCGCCTGCGCGTCATCAACAAGAAAAAACCTAAGAATAAGCAAAGGCAGGGTTAAGCATGGCTCG
>ERZ773067.1487-NODE-1487-length-12522-cov-21.058875_pt1 | contig 12522 bp, 7 predicted proteins | sample MGYA00580622_ERZ773067 | MGnify/ENA primary metagenome ERZ773067 (study PRJEB29015, sample SAMEA2737998) | human oral metagenome | biome: human oral; feature: human-associated habitat; material: dental | place: China | collected 2113 ...
TCGAGCTGCAGATAGCGGCAGCCCGCCTCGTAGAATGCGCGGATTGCCTTCTGATAGGCGAGGGCAATGTCCTCGAAGAGAGCATCCTCGTTCTCGTAGCGCGGGATCGGCGTATAGTCTGTCGCGCGCACGCAGCAGATGAGGTGCAGCATGCTCGGCGAGGGGATCGTCATCTTTGCGAGCGCATCGCCGGCGAGGCCGTTCAAAAAGCGGAAGTGCTCGAGGAACGGATGCGCGCCGAAGTCTACCTTGTCCGTGATCTTTACGGTTGCCGCCTTCGGCTGCGCACCCTTGAACGCGACGGACCAATGCGCCGCGCCGATCTCCTCCACGCCGCCGAGTGCTGCGAGGAAATCGAGATGCCAGTAACGCCGACGGAACTCACCGTCCGTAACGGCGCGCAGACCGACTTCCTTCTCCTTTGCGACAAGATCGCGGATTGCTGCGTCCTCTGCCTGCCGCAGCTCCTCTGCCGCGGCGTTTCCTGCCGCATAGGCCTCGCGCATTTTCATCAGCGCGGCGGGGCGCAGAAAACTGCCTACAATATCGTAGCGAAAAGGTGCCTTTGTATGGTTCATAACAAATCCTCCTGTTGTGTCTTCAATATACAAATCACTCTCATTGACATTATAACACAGGAAGGGGGCGGCAGACGCTGCCGGCTTTAAAAAATTTAGCGCATATTTAATTTTTGTTTATCTTTCTTGTGTATACTTGCTTTTGTGGAAAAACGCGGTGTCTTCCGATGCGTCGGAACGCGGAGCCCGATATGGAGACGCTGCTCGAAATGCCGCAGGTGAATACGGTGAAACCGGGAAAGAAGGATGCACATGGAATTTATTTTTTCGTTGGACAAAGAGATGATCTTTTGGACGCAGGAGCATATCGTCAGCGATTTTTTGACACCGATTATGATTGCGGCATCAACATTGGGGGACTTTGGCGCAGTTTGGCTCTTTGCCGCGGTCACTATGATCTGCACGCGAACATATCGCCGTACAGGGATTGCCGTGCTGATCGCTTTGGCGGTCAGCACCTTGGTCGGAAATGCAGGCTTGAAAAATCTTATCATGCGGGAGCGTCCCTTCATTGATTTTCCGGATGTTCCGCTGCTTACTGCGCTGGAGCATTCCTACTCATTTCCGTCGGGGCATACGTTCAGTTCTTTTGCGGCGGCGACGGCAATTGCCATCGGCAACCGCAGATGGGCAATCGCCGCGATGGGAACTGCAGCGCTGATCGGGTTCTCCCGCGTATATCTCTTTATGCACTATCCGAGCGATGTGCTGGGGGGAGCGCTGCTAGGCATCGCATTTGGCGCGCTGGCGTGGAAATACTCGGGTCGCCTGTGCCGCGCATGGCAGACCGAAGATTATAAAGATTAGCTCGCCCGAGAGGTAGCGCGTCGCGTCTGCTCTGGAAGGTGCGATGTTCGGCGAGGTGAACTGAACTGTGCGAAGAAGATGTTCTGACCGGCCTAGATGAGCTGGCCGTCGATCATCATCGAGCCGCTGACACCCGTTTGCCATAACGGCAGGTAGAAAACATGGTTCGAACCGAAGGGGATATAAGCGCACGCTTGATGATGCTGAAGATGATCGTACCAACGTAGCCCGTGTCCGTGACAAGGCTACAAAGCCCGAAGATGCTCTGTTTGAGCGGACATATAAAGTGCATTGCGATGCCGAGCAGGATTCCCGCAATCGGCAGGATCGCCACCGGCAGCATGAAGCTGCGCCCGACGCGTTGGAGGACACTGAAGATTTCATCTTTCATACGCTGTGACCCCTTTCCCCTCCGCATTCACCGCCTGTATTCCCCTTCCAATACAGAAAAAGACACCAAGAAGCGTTTTGTAAAACTCCAGATGATGCCTGTATGCGATGAAACACGGAAAATGTATAAAATTGTATAGGAGAATTATACCGTAGATGGGGATGCGGTGTAAAGGAAATCTTTCTCGATTTATATAGATGCACATTCGTATTTTACGATCCGCTGGAAAGAAAATTCTAGAGAAGATAATAAAATTTGTGATATAATAAAAATATAATTTCGAATACCTTGATTTACATTTAAACCTAAGAAGTTCGGTAAATTCAAACAATGTTGCATATGTTCGATCTGGCTAGGGCTGTTTTGGGTAAAATTCCGCATGAAATAAAATTTTGTTGGCTGAGAGGAAGTGAATGGCCGGCGTTTGTGCTCGGCTGCTGCAATGAATGAAAAATCGTTAAGCAAGGAAGAACTGGAGCGTTTGTTTCGTAAATTTGATTTCATTGAAAATATTAATGAAATCAATTTCCTTGGTGCCGTAGCAGACCCTTCCGTTTTCGCGAAGAAGACCTCCAACCCGAATTTTTCGCCAAGAAAAGAAGGGGATGAAACATATGAGACCATGCGCATGACGCTGGAAATCCCAAGCCCTTATCGAGAGAGGGCACACAATCAATTATATAAAACGCGCATTCCTGTTTTTACAACAGATGAGTTTGCGCTTAAGTGGAAAGAATATTACGAGAGCGGACAGTGCCTTTCATATGCCGCGGGATCTGGAAGGCTGCAAAACTATGATGTTATTGCAGAAATCAAGAGAGACCGGGACTTCATGGGGTTCCTCAAGGATGTCGTGGGTGTTCTTGGCATGCCTGAAGAAAAAGCATTTGAACTTGCGTATGAGCTAGGCATAATCAGTTGCTATCATAAAAATAACTATGTGACTCTTACGGGAATCTGGTCGAATACCTTTTATGATGGTTTTGCACTTGCAAAAGACATGGAGGAAAAGGGGGCGCTGGTTCAGCACAATGAAGTCCTGCTGCAGGGACTGGTACACATGCCGCCGAGTCTTCGCGCGCAAACCCAAGGCGGGTTTATCCTTCATTTTAAGATGCGTATCAAGAGGCCTTTCGATAACACCGGGCAGCACATTCCTGAACCACATCGCAAGACCTATGACTATATTAATGTCATATCATTTGGTGACCAGTGTGTTGAATGGTATGATAAATTAAGGCAGGGATACCCTGTCCGTGTCAAAGGGCGAGTAGAAAGTTCTAAATACCGGAAGGCTAAGAAATTGAGCGCGAAGAAACGGCACTTTGTTTCCAAAATGCTTAAAATCAAAGAGGATGACCCGCTTATTCAAGCCATTGCAGATTTTTTTGATACACATCCTGTGGTTGTTTCATTTCCCACGTTTAATGTATGGGCTGAATCGATCGAAACCGATCTTGTATAAAAATTCAAGAAGAGGAAAACGGCGCATCCATGTTATGAACATGCGAGGAGAAGACTTATGTCGATCAAAGATGAATTCATGAATGAAGTCGAAGTCGGAAAATATGTGGAGCTCACAGTAAACCGCTTACCTCCTATGAAGGGGACGGTGATCTCCGTGGATGAAGAGGTTGTCCGTATTCAAGATGCCGACGGACAGATTCGAGTAGCGCATGCAAATAAGGTAGCATTCTATACCTTCGCTGATTCATCGAAACGATCGGAACGGCCAGACGAGCAGGAACTTATAGAACCCGTAAAAGACGACTTCGTACAGGAGGAAAATGAAGATTTTTTCAAGTACGGTTCCGTTCATACCATATCGGAAAAGAATATACCGGCACCGCAGCTTGACCTAGAGTCGGATATTATCAAGCATTTGGAGGAGCGTGGCGAGCGTTACTTCTCGCACATGCATAGACCTTCTGCGGCAGGTTATCGAGAAACTGCAAAGAAAATAAAAAATAACGCCGGAGGGCGAGAACTATGGACGATTGCTGAACGACTGGACGATGCCTTTCATTCCTTGGATGATCCTTCGCCGGAGGATAGTAAGATACGTACTGGTGCTGCAAAGTTAAAAAGGCTTGCCAAACTATCTGCGTGGCCGGAAAATAGAAAGGCTGCGGCGAACATGCTGGCTGCGCTTTATGTGCGCTGCGCATGCGAAACCCTTGCCCTTGAGACGTATAAGCGGGACGGCGATGACTATATATCAGCTTTTGCGGTTGCCGAAAAAGCGAAGCAGGATGGTTATATGCGGCTCTTTGCAAGCCGGCATTTTATTTATGATGAGCAGCTGAACCCGTATATCGTATATGCCCTGCTCTGCTGTATGATACGGAATACGGACTATTCTCTGCTGACCAAAATTGACGTTCACCATGCAGCGGAAAGAAACTTGGCAGGAAGAATGGCGCTGGTTAAGGGCATTTTATTATATCATGGTATTTCATATCCTGCCGATATAGATCGGAGCTGCTCTGCTGAATCTTTGACGAAGCTCCTTAAGCTTTTTCGAAGCCAAGAGATCAAAACCAATATGGGGATGCTGAATGATCTTCCTACCGATTTTCTCGGCCGACAGGAGGAGCCTTCGGAAGAAGAATGCCCAACCTATATTGATGCAAGGAAAGCCTGGGAGGAGAAGCACTATACACGGGCGGAGGCACTCTATATTTCTGCCATAAACAAGAAGGAACGCCCGCATGCGGCTGCTGCCGATCTCGTTGGATTAATGATTGAAAGACGCCTTTGGACAAGAGCTTCGGAATATCTTGTCCAATATGGCCTGCGTTATATGGAAAAGGGCACTTATGAACGTCTGAAGCAAAAGATTGTTCGCGCAAACTCTTATTATGGGGAGAAAATCTCCGAATATGAAAAGAAGTTTGAAGAGGATTATTGTTTGCTGGCGCAAAAAGCTGACAGGGAAGATCAAGATCCCAGGAAGGCAATTGCCCTCTATCAGGAGGCTATCAAAAAATGGCAAAAACCCTCTATGAGTGTATCAGGGCTAGCGTCTTTGTATGCGCGGCTGCAGATGTACTCTGAGGCCCTCGTCCTGCTGAAAAAACACGGAAGGGATGCGCTGGGGAATAAGAAAGCCCTGAATCTGCGCCTGTCCATCCTCCATAAGGCAAAGGATCCAGCCTATAAAAAAGACACTATGGATACCTATGAACAGCTTATTGCTCGAAGGGATATACCTGAAGACGGCAAAGCGGACCTGTTTTTTGCTGAGGCTGACCTGCTCACTCAAATGGGCGAGCATCGGGAGGCAATCAACTGCTTCCTGCAAGCGTTGCAAAGGATTGAACAAGGATGCTATACAGAAGAAAACAAAGCATTTAAGCAGCGCCTCAATGCCCTGATGGGGATATGCAGAGCCAGCTTTAGACTGGATGATCTCGATACGGCGAAAACGTATGCCGATCAAATTCTGCTTCTGCAGCCGGAAAATGAGCTTGCTCTGTCGGTAATCAAAGGAGGAGCCTATGCAGAGCTGTTCCTTGGGAAGGAAAAGATATCGAGCTATATTCTGCAGAAGCTGGATTGGATACAGCTTGAACAAGAACTGAAAAGCATAACGCAAATCAACAACGGCGTATTTACAGGGACAGAGGAAGAATGCCGCAGAATCATTGATCAGAAAATTATCGACGAACCTGATGAGGGGCAATATACAGACTATTTTATTGCGGCAAAACTGATTCGGCAGATGCTGGATAGCGGACGGGAAATTCGAGACAGTAATTTCTTTAACGAGGAAAATTATCGAGCCTATCTAGCGATGGGGAGTTACCTCTATGGAAATACCAGTCTGTATTTCAATGATCTCGAAGATGCCTCTGATACGGCACGCTATTGTTACGCTGCATCGTGCTCCGCGCTGCAAAACGAAAAGTCCGGCTTTGCAATTTGGGCAGCTGCAACGGTACGCTCTATTCAGACATATTTTTATAAAAAAGGGGATATCTATAAAAAAAGCAGGGATCTGTACTCTGCGTTGAAAAAAAATTCAAATAGAAATGCATATGTACATGAGATTAAAAAAGCATTTCACCATGACATTCGTACCACAATAGAACAGTTCACGGCAGGAATGCTGGAATTGACGACACATAACCCGAAAACAAGAACACTTATACTGAACCAGCTTCAAGATCATTCTCAATATAAGCGGATATTTGCTGTTGTCTCTCATATTGCCGGTGAAGAGGCTGCATGTATGACCGATTGCGATGATCTTGATGAACTGTGGAGTAGCGCTGCAAAGAACTATGACGCTATGCGCAGCGATTTTCTGCGGATGCTGGGCGATATGACGAAGGATATATTTACGACTGGGCAGATGGAGAAATGGCATGAAAAATTCAGCGACCATAAATTTCTGCCGTATTTAAACCAAACGGATACCATCTATGCTGCGGAACTGCGGAGGATTGTTTCTGTCTTACGGCGATACAATGAGATTCCAGACTTTGACCGTAAGGCTGAACTGCTCAGTGATGCGGACGAGATTGGGCGCCGGTTCGAAGACAAGATTGAAAAATGTCCGACGGCGCTTAGTTATGACGGCATCTTGCCTACATTGACCCGCCTGCACGATAAGATTGGGGAAGAAGCTGGCCAGCTGTATGGAAATGCTGCGCCCAATATTGCAGTAGTGTGCTCCGGTAATTGCTCAGTTGACGAGCAGAATCTGCTTGTTCGTGTGCCGATTGCATTTACGAACCGAAAGAATGTACAGGCGGCAGATAATGTATCCATAGAGATTTCGAGCGACAATGCTGATGCTGTGTGGGATGAGCAGTTAGTCAAAGGATTTCTGCCGGGCAACGGAAATGCCATGGAGAAAATTATCGCGTTTAAAATCTCGCAGGAAGTGCTGCAGAACAAGGCGTTTACCGCCGAGATTTGCATACAATACCAATATAAGAAAAACATGATTGAAACGATGGAAGGCGCGCAGTCGGCCGTCCTTTCTATCCCTCTATACAGTGAAATAGAGTTCCAGCCAATCGATAATAAATTTGAGCCATATCGAAGCGGTTCTGTGGTCAAAGAGGCCTCGATGTTCTATGGCAGGGAGCATGACATTGAGGAGATTGTGCGCCAGATCAGCGATGAATCCGGCACCATATGGCGCGGCCGCTGCCTCGCATTGTATGGTCAGACCCGCACAGGGAAATCGTCCCTGCTCTATCATCTGGAACGGCGTCTCCGAGAAATCAATCCGGAGGGAAATGTCATCGTCAATATTGGCAGCATTGGTGAAGCAGATTTGACCGGTGATAATATTACGGAATTTCTTTTTACAATTTTAGACGAGCTGAGTCATGAGATTCACAGCCGGCATCCGCAGCTGAGAGCTCAGATGCAGAATGCCGGTATGGAGATTGATGCAGACCGCCTCCTAGATGAACCGGAGCGTGCACAACTCTATTTTAACGCTGCCTTTCGAAACTTGAATCGCCTTTTGGAGGAGAGTGAGCAACGGTATAACATCATTATTATGATTGATGAATTTACGTATCTCTATGATTGGATACGCCGCGGTGTTATGACGGATCGTATTATGAAATTCTGGAAGGCATTTATCCAAAACCAAGGGGTATTTGCAATCATCATCGGTCAGGATCACATGATGAAATTCGTCAATGAAAAGCAGTTTACAAATGATTTTGGTTCAACCGAGCTGCGACGGGTGACCTACCTGCCGGAGGAATCTGCGAAGAAACTCATGGATGAGCCGATCCAAATGAGAGATGTCAATGGAGGTGCGGTGAGCAGGTACAAGCTGGAGGCGCTCGACCGTCTCTATGAACTGACCGCCGGAAGCGCCTTCTTGATCATGAACCTTTGTGCGGGGGTGGTGGACTACCTGAATCAAGCCCATGCGACTTTTATTACACGGGCGCACATCGAAGACTATCTGAAGAAGAACCTCAGCTCCTTTGAAGAAGCGCGATTCTTTGAACCGCAATATAATGACAAGAGCAGCATTGACTCTGACACGTCAAATATAGACAATAAACGCATTCTTCACAGGATCGCCCAGCTGTCCGGCAAGAAGGAATGGGCCCCGATCAGCAAAGTGATCGGTCAGGAGAATGATTGGGAACGATTGTCTGCTCTGGAAGAAAGGGATGTTGTCATTATTCAGGGGCGGGAACGGTGCAAGATCAAGGTGGTCTTGTACAAGGAATGGATTCTGGAAAAGTATGGGATGGAGGAAAGTCATGCATAATGTGTTTCAGATCGGCGGACAGGTTGCGGGAGACTCCTTTATTGGGCGAAAGGGCCAGCTGGCTGCACTTCGAAAGCATTTTGTCGAGAGAAACGTACGGACAGCTAAGTCGATTGTCGGACTGACACGGACAGGAAAAACCTCTCTTGTCGCAAATGCCTTTGCAGATCTCCCGGACAACATCCTTTACATTGATGTCAACCTGAACGAGTGGGGGGCATACGAGGAGATCTGGCAGGATATATGCTGCACTGTCGAGGAATATTTGACCCGCTGCGATGCAATAGATACGGATGTCCAAGGGTATCTTTCATCTGTCAGAACGGGGGATGCACGCTGGATGATTTTTTCGCGTAATGTGAAAAGAATCTTTGAATATCTTGCAAAAAAAGAAATTAAAACGATTCTGGTTTTGGACGAGTTTGACCGCGCGGAAACGCTGTTTCAGAATGAAACAAAACGGTTTGAGTTGTTCCGCACGTTGTTTTCGGACAGTAAGTATAATATCTCTGCCATTACCATATCCCGGCGGAATCTATACACGATTGAAAATGCAACGTATCAGAGCTCCACGTTTCATGGCGTTTTGGACATTGAACCGCTGAAAGGCTTTGATGCAGAGGATATGCAGGAGTACTTTGCCGTTTTTGAAGCGCGGGGAATTGAACTGGATGATGAGCAAAAAGAAAAGATTATTTACTACGCGGGAAATTTGCCGTATCTGCTCTCCATTCTTGGACACTATATCATCGAAACAGCGGACGAAGGCAAGGACATTGATATTGACAGCATTTTTTTAAACCGCTGCAAGGCGATCACCGACTATTATAGAGACTGCCGGAAACACCTAGAGCGGGACGGCGATTTGAAAAGATTGATCCCCTTTGTCATTGGCCCGAATGTTGGAGTGACGAAGAATGACCGGGATGAACTCATTAATCTCGGCTATCTGCAGATAGAGAACGATCAGTTTATTGCAGTTTCAAGATTCTTTACAGATCTCCTATCGACCAATATGCTCCAGATGAGCATTTGGGATAACGTCAGTAACTTGGAAAAGAAGATCAAGATGATCATAGAGCGCGAACTTCCCGCTCTGGTGAAATGTTATCAAGCGGGGGGAACAACGGAAAATGAGGTTCAGGGAAGTATTCTACGGAAAGTAAAGGGGATTGCCCAAGGAGATATTAATCGGTACGATACTTTTATCAAGAGCAATAAAAAAGTATTCAATCAAGACAGTACCTATTTGGATGCCATGTCTCTGAATGATGCGGTGAAAATTCTGACGGATAATTGGGAAGGCATTTTTTCACGATACTTTGGCGATGAACTTTTATCGAAGGTGAGTTATCGATTGGATCAATGCGTAAGAGCGCGCAATCCTGTTGCACATGTGCATGAGGAGTATCTTACAGATGCTGAGAGAATCGAAGTCGATGTGTTCTGCAAGCAATTTTTTGACGTGTTTTCGAAAACCATACAGAATGTAGATGTAAGCACTGAATCCTATCTTGATGTGGCAAAAGCTTTTCCTTATGAAGCACTTGAGGAGGTGGAGCCGGAGTATTCAATGCCAATTTTTCAACAGGGAGATCGAGTCGTTCTGCGTGTCAGAGCGAAGGGGAAAAATCAAAATCTCCGCGGTGTTATTGAGGAGAACGGTGCGAGTTATCGCGGAATGATTCCAAGGAACTATCTAGAAGGTTTGGAACTTGCTAAATTTCTTCATACCAAAGTAGAAGGGACAGTTGATAAAATTGATAGGGAATGGGTTGCCGTCATCCCGGATTTTGCTTCACAATAAGATGAAAATAGGACCATCTCCTCTGCTTGCTCTCTCTGTCGTGTGTATGCTATAATATTCGTATCATTGTGTATTTGAGGAGAGTGCGGCGCGCATGAGAGGTGCAGAGGCGGTTCTGGCATGTCTGCGGGAGCAGGGCGTGGACACGTTGTTCGGCTATCCGGGCGGGATGATCTTGCCGCTTTATGATGCTCTCTACGGACAGAAGGAGATTCGTCAGATCCTCGTGACGCATGAGCAGAATGCCGCACACGCGGCGGACGGATATGCGCGTGCGACGGGGCGGGTCGGCGTCTGCATTGCGACCTCGGGGCCGGGGGCGACGAATCTCGTCACGGGCCTTGCGACGGCGTATATGGACTCGATTCCGCTGGTTGCGATCACGGGGCAGGTGGATATCGCCATGCTCGGTCGCGATGCGTTCCAGGAGACGGATATCCTCGATGTGACGATGCCCGTGACGAAGCATAACTATAAGATCAAGGATGCGGCGGATCTCGTGCCGACGATCCGCCGGGCATTTGAGCTCGCGCGCAGCGGACGCCCGGGACCGGTGCTGATTGATGTGCCGCGCAATCTCTTCTTTGAAGAGGTCGCCTATACGGCCGAGGAACCGCGTGTCTATGCACCGGGGAAGCCGGACGCGGACTTTATCATCTGCGCGGCGGAGGCAGCGGCGGAGATCGTGCGCGCGGAGCGCCCGCTCGTGATTGTGGGCGGCGGCGTGATCTCGGCGGGGACATCGGCGGAAGTTGCGGCCTTTGTTGAGAAATACCATCTGCCTGTGGTGCATACACTGATGGGCATGGGGGCCCTGCCGAGCAGTCATCCGCAGATGCTCGGCTTTGCCGGGATGCACGGGGAGAAAGCGGCGAACTATGCGATCGGTGCCGCCGATCTCGTCATTGCGCTCGGCAGCCGCTTTGCCGATCGGCAGACCGGCAATCTCAGCAAGTATACGGCGGACCGCAAGTTTATCCACATCGACATTGATCCTGCGGAGATCGACAAGAATGTCGAGAACAGCCTCGGTCTGGCGGGCGACATGCGGACGATTCTGAAGCTGCTTATGCGCCAAGCGCCAAAGAGCGACCTCTCTGCGTGGTGGGCACAGATCCGCACGTGGCAGGAGGAGCACGACTACGACTACCATGTCGGGCGCCTGACGGTGCCGTGGGCGCTGCACCAGATTGCGCAGAACACGGCGGGCAAGGCGTACGCCTATGCGACGGATGTGGGGCAGCACCAGATGTGGGCGGCACTCCATCTGCGCGTGGAGGAGCCGCGGACGTGGCTGACCTCGGGCGGCCTCGGCACGATGGGCTACGGACTGCCTGCGGCGATGGGGGCGCAGATCGCGTGGGGCGAGAGCCGCCGCGTGATTCACATTGCAGGCGACGGCGGCATCAAGATGACGGGCAATGAGTACTATACGATCGCGCGCCTCGGTCTGCCCATACTCTCAATCCTTGTGAACAACCGCAGCCTCGGCATGATCCGTCAGCTGCAGAAGGTGCTCTACGACGAGCGCTACATCGCATGCGAACTCGATCATGCGATGGACTACGTGAAATACGCGGAGAGTTTCGGCATCAAGGCGGCGCGCGTCGCGACGCAGGAGGAGTTCGCAGCGGCGCTCTCCGGTGCGCTCGAGGACCGAACACATCCGCGCGTGATTGTGATGGATGTGTGGCGCAGTTTCGTGGAGCCGATGACGAAAGGCGGTGCGCGCATTGATGAGTTTGTCGACTTTAAGTAAACGTCTGCCGGCTGCGCGCAGTCAGCAGGGATTTTCTCTTCTCTCGACGCTGCTGGCCGTGATGATCCTCGCGGTGGTTCTCGCGATTGCCGTGCCGCGCTTCTCGTCTGCAATCGCAACGGCGAATACGGTCAAGGTGCAGGCCGATCTCACGGCACTTGATACGGCGATCGTGCTCTACCAGACGGCAAAGGGGAAAGCCCCCGGCAGCATCGACGATCTGACGGAGTATGTGACGGATCTCAAGAATCTCAAACCGCCCTCGGGCAGTGTGCGCGTCGGCGATCAGGAAGTCTCGATGGAAAACGCGGCGTACAAAGTGGAGAAGAAGGCCGGTGTCTGGCGCGCGACCTGTGCGGGGCGCACGGCGGAGGAGTATCACGCGAAGCAGTGAGGAGGAGCGGGGAATATGCTGGAAAGGGCGGCGCAGCTTTTTCCCGCACGGCGTGAGGGGATTTTGCTCCTCGTCTTTTGGCTGCTTGCTGAGTTCGGCATTATTTTTTCTGCGGGGATGGGCATGCGCAGCGTCTGCGGAGGAATTTTCGCGGCGGCGCTTCTGTGGCTCTCCTTTTTGGATCTGCGGGACGGCATGCTCTATGACTGTATTACACTGCCGTTTGCGGCGCTCGGACTTATTTTTTCGATGGCCGGGGTTGGATCTGTGACGGATGCGATGATTGGCGGGACGCTTTGCGGCGTCTTATTTTATTGCCTGTATATCGCCGCGCGCGGCGGTCTCGGCGGCGGGGATGTGAAGTTTGCCGCGGGGCTCGGCCTTTGGCTCGGTTGGGAGGCGGCGGTGATCGCGCTCTGGATCGCATTTATGCTCGGCGGCACGGCAGCGGCGGTTCTTCTCATCACGGGCCGCAGGAAGCGGCACGATGGAATTCCGTTCGGCCCGTTTTTGGCGCTGGGCGGATACAT
>ERZ773067.1490-NODE-1490-length-12514-cov-3.409985_pt1 | contig 12514 bp, 10 predicted proteins | sample MGYA00580622_ERZ773067 | MGnify/ENA primary metagenome ERZ773067 (study PRJEB29015, sample SAMEA2737998) | human oral metagenome | biome: human oral; feature: human-associated habitat; material: dental | place: China | collected 2113 ...
CTCGAAGGTCGGCAGAGCGTCGGTCCACCCTTCCGGGAGCTTCTTCGCCACGAGTCTATCGAGAAGGGCCGAACGCTCCGGATTAGCCGTGCGCCACGCCTGAAGTTTCTCGTCCCACGCCGCACGCTCGGCCCTGGCGCGCTCAGCGGCGCCTTTACGTGTGTAATCGAGGACCTCCTGGGCGACGTCGAAGGACTTCTCGGGGTCAAAGCCCAGGGCTTTCTTCAGGCCCGCAAGCTCCTCGGCGCCAAGTTTCGCCCCGTGTGCAGCGCCCGTCCCTTGTTTCGTGGGCGAAGGCCACGCCATGATCGTTGACAGGCGAATGAAAGAAGGCTTGTCCGTGACGGCCTTTGCTTTTTCGATCGCCTCGTAGAGGGCGTCGACGTCTTCCTTATACTCGCCGCCGCCGTTCGTCCAATCGACGTGCTGGGTATGCCAGCCGTAAGCCTCGTAACGCGCCAAAACATCCTCGGTGAAGGCAATTTTGGTGTCATCCTCGATGGAGATTCGGTTGTCGTCCCAGATGACGATGAGATTACCCAGGTGCTGGGTTCCCGCAAGCGAGCTGGCCTCGCCGGTCACACCTTCTTCAAGGTCACCTTCGCCGGCGATGACGTAAACGAAATGATCGAAAGGAGATTCGCCGGCCTGGGCGTCGGGATCGAGTAGGCCGCGCTCGCGGCGCGAAGCCATGGACATGCCGACGGCGGAGGCAAGGCCCTGGCCGAGCGGCCCGGTTGTGATCTCCACGCCCTTGGTGTGGCCGTATTCGGGATGGCCGGGGGTGAGTGAGCCCCAGGTCCGCAGAGATTTAAGGTCTTCCAATTCGAGGCCGTAGCCCGTGAGGAAGAGCTGGTTGTAGAGGGTGACGGAAGAATGGCCGATCGACAGGACGAAGCGGTCGCGTCCCAGCCATGAGGGATCGGAGGGATCGTGCCGCATGACCTTGTTGAAGAGCGTGTACGCCAACGGCGCAATCGAAATCGCCGTGCCGGGGTGTCCGTTGCCCGCCTTTTCCACAGCGTCGGCAGCCAAAACGCGCGCTGTGTCCGTTGCGCGTCGATCGAGGTCTGTCCATTCAAGCTTCGCCATCGTAAGCCTTTCGTCGATTTCGCCTCGGCCTTTCCGAGGCCACTAAGAATATAGCTTAGCTGCCTGTTTTGTTCGGGTTCCAGACGCGCTTTCGGCGTAATATGAAGGGATCATGGCTTCGAATACCCCCTTGCCCGCGCCCGAGCCGATTGCAAGGGTGGGCGAACAGTTTCTCGTCCATCTGGCAGTCGAACGCTCGTTGTCGCAGAACACTGTTTCCTCGTATCGGCGGGATTTGGCGAAGTACTTTTCGCATCTGCAGTCGCGGGGGATCGAAAAGATCGCCGACGTCGGCCCCGAGGACGTCGCCTCATTCGCCGAATATCTCGAGGGAATGGCACGAGCCTCGGTTGCCAGAAGCCTCACGGCCGTCAGATCATTTCACGCCTTCGTTTTCGACGAGGGACGTTCGAACAGCAATCCCGCCGCGCAAGTGCGACCTCCAAAAATCCCTTCGCGTCTGCCGAAGGCGATGGGAATCGACGACGTCGCGGCGCTCATCGCCGCGGGAAGCGCGGGGGAGGGGCCGCTTCCTCGCCGCGACCGGGCGCTGCTGGAAGTTCTCTACGGTACGGGAGCGCGTATTTCCGAGGCGGTCGGGCTCAGCGTGGACGACGTCGATCTGACGGGGTCATCCGTGAGGCTGTTCGGCAAAGGACGCAAAGAACGCGTCGTGCCGCTCGGCGGATACGCCGTGGAAGCCATTGACGCCTACCTTGTGCGCTCCAGACCAGCCTTGGCCAGCCGCGGCCCCGGAACTCCGTCACTCTTCCTCAATACGCGCGGAAAGCCGCTGTCACGCCAAAGCGCCTGGGCGATCATTCAAGACGCAGCCGAGCGCGCCGAATTGGGCTCGCACGTCAGCCCCCATACGTTAAGACACTCATTCGCCACCCACCTTCTCCAAGGGGGAGCAGACATTCGAGTCGTGCAAGAACTGCTGGGCCATTCATCGCTATCGACAACGCAGATATACACGATGGTCAGTCGCGACACGGTACGTGAAGTTTACGCGTTAGCTCACCCAAGGGCCCTCTCTTAGGTAGGCTAATATCGTGACCCAACGAGATGCGCTATTGCCAACGTCCTCCGGCCAAGGTTTTCCCGATCCGGCTCCACTGGCATCCCACGGTCCGGCTCGCATCGTAGCGATGTCGAACCAGAAGGGCGGGGTAGGAAAAACCACAACCACGATCAGCTTGGCCGCCGCTCTCGCCGGCTACGGGCGCAAGGTTCTCATCATTGACTTCGATCCTCAGGGCGCCGCCAGCGCGGGATTGGGGGTCAATGCCCGGGCTCTCGACCGCACGATCTACAACGAGCTCATTGCTGCAAAACCCAATATTCGCGAGATCATAGTGGAGACCGGAGTCGAGAATCTGGACATCGCCCCAGCCAATATCGACCTTTCCGCAGCAGAGATCGTCCTCATCAACGAAGTCGCGCGAGAGCAGGCCCTCACGCGCGTGCTCAGGCCGGTGCTCGACGATTACGATCTCATCATCATCGATTGTCAGCCGTCCCTCGGCCTTCTGACCGTCAACGCCCTGACCGCGGCCCACGGGGTCATTATCCCCTTGGAGGCGGAGTATTTCGCCATGCGCGGGGTCGCGCTCCTCATTGAGCAGATCGAGAGGGTCCAGGACCGCCTCAATCCCCGTTTGGAACTCGACGGCGTTTTGTTGACCATGGTCGACACGCGCACTCTCCACTCCCGTGAGGTCGTCAAATCGGTGCGCGAAGGATTCGGCGAAAGCGTTTTCACCACCTACATTTCCCGCACGGTCAAGTTTCCTGACGCGTCGATCGCAGCCGTGCCGATAACGGAATATGCGCCGTCCCATCCGGGCGCCGTGGCCTATAGGCAGCTTGCGAGGGAACTCATCGCTCGAGGCCAGTGCGCTTAGCCGAGGCGGTCGCCGCCCCCGATACGGCCGACGGCGGGGCGGACGACGAGTTCGCCGTCGAACTTGATGTCTTTTCGGGTCCTTTTTCCGTTTTGCTCTCGCTCATCGCCCGCAAACGCCTCGACATCACCGAGGTTGCTCTTGCCGAGGTCACCGACGAATTCATAGCCTTCGTCCACTCGCGGCCGGAGCTGGAACTTTCTCAGGTTTCCGAATTCCTTGTTGTCGCCGCTACCCTCCTGGACATGAAGGCCGCCCGCCTTCTGCCGCGCGACAGTGACGACGAAGAAGACCTGGAGCTGCTCGAACAGCGGGATCTTCTCTTCGCCAAACTCCTGCAGTATCGAGCGTTCAAAGACATCGCAAGGGACATCGCGGCGGCGCTGGCCGAACAGGCGCTTTACGCTCCTCGAAACGTTCCCATGGAAGAGACTTACGCGCAGGCCGTTCCCGAAGTGACAATGTCCATCACGCTGGCAGATTTCGCCGCGCTGGCAGCCGCCGCCTTCACGCGCGAGCACTCGGCGCCCGAAGTCTCCGTCGAGCATCTGCACGCTCCGCTCGTCCCCGTGGCCTCGCAGGTGGAGTACATTCAGGCACGTTTGACGTCGGGCGACAAAGTGACCTTCACGGCTCTGTGCGCCGACGCTCCCGACATGCCCACCGTCGTCTCCCGTTTCCTCGCGATACTCGAACTGTTGCGGACGGGCCGGATCGACATCGAACAATCTGAAGCCCTCGGATCGCTCGTCATCGTGAGGATCGATGCCTCTGACGAAGAGTCTTCGCAAGCTCCGGTCGAGGATGCGCATGTTTCAAGCGAAGAAGCTTGTGCCTGGGGCAGGGGCCCGCAAGCAGATGAAAAGGCCGACCAAAGCACAACGATCGACGCGCGGATCGGGGCCTTACAAGGCGCGCCGATCCGCAAAGGTCGCGACGGGTTGAGAAGAGAACAAGAAGGATCGAGGGGAAAAGCGGATCGAAAAATGCGCGGGCGGAGAAGAGCACGTGAGCGTTGAAGGCACAGTGAAGAGGGAAGCGGGCGAGGCGAAGAAAGGCACAGACGACGAGATGCTCGGTGCGCTCGAAGCGCTTCTGCTCGTGGCGAGCGAGCCGGTTCCGCTGGCGTCCTTGGCCGAGGCGATCGGCGTGAGCAAGGCCGAAACCGAGGGGATGCTTCGCGCCATCGCCGCCGACTACCGGGGCGAGAACGATTCGCGCAGGCGGGGTTTCTGTTTGAGAGAAGCAGGCGGCGGCTGGCGCCTTTACACGAATCCGCGCTTTGCCGACATCGTCGCCGCACACGTCGTTTCCGAGAATTCGGGAAGGCTTTCCGCCGCGGCATTGGAGACCCTGGCCGTCATCGCCTACAAGCAACCGGTCACCCGCGCGCAGATAGCCGCCATCAGAGGTGTTAGTGTTGACTCGGTCGTCCGCACGCTCATCACGCGCGGACTGGTGGCCGAGTCAGGAGCCACCGCCGCTTCGGGGGCCACACTTTACGCTACGACCGAGTACTTCCTCGAGGTCATGGGAATGAACTCTTTGGACGAGTTGGCGCCTTTGGCGCCCTATCTACCCGAGGCGTACGACCTACAGGAAGAGGACATGCGATGACAGATCCACACGTTCCCACGGGGGAAAGACTGCAAAAGGTCTTGGCTAAAGCAGGGGTGGGGAGCCGCCGCGCCTGCGAGGCGCTCATCGCCCAGGGGCGCGTGAGCGTCGACGGGAATGTCGTGCGAGAGCTCGGCACACGCGTCGACCCGCTAGCCTGCGTCATCCACGTTGACGGCACGCGTGTTCAGACCGATCTCTCCCTTGTAACCCTCGCTCTGTACAAGCCGCCGGGGGTCGTTTCCACGATGTACGACGACCTGGGGCGTCCGGCCCTCGCCCAGTATGTGGAGGACAGGCGGGAACGGCTCTATCACGTCGGACGCCTCGACCAGGACACCGAGGGGCTCATTTTGCTCTCGAACGACGGCGAATTGACCCATCGTCTCACCCACCCGAAGTACGAGGTTCCCAAAACTTACATCGCCCGAGTCGAGGGCACCGTTACCCGCGGGCTGGCGCGGGTCCTCCAGCGCGGAATAACCCTGGAAGACGGCCCTGCGCATGTTGACCGGTTCGTCTTGCGCGAATCGGCGCCGCGCAATTCCATTGTGGAAGTCACCCTGCACTCGGGCCGCAACCGGATCGTCCGCCGAATCATGGACGAAGTGGGGCACCCGGTCTTGGAGCTCGTACGCACGAAGTTCGGAACCATCGACGTCGGCCATCTCAAACCCGGCAAGACGCGAACAGTCGGAGGAAGCGAGCTGGGCGCGCTCATGAAACTGGTCGATCTGTGAACCCCGTCCGAATCATCGGCTCTGGCCTGCTCGGGGCATCGCTTGGCTTGCGTTTGCGCCAGCTGGGGATCGACGTGCAATTGGAAGACACGTCTCCGGCCGCTCTGGCTCTGGCTAGAGATCTCGGAGCCGGGCGGATAGCCACGGAAGGCTGCGAAGAGCCCGAGCTAGTCGTGGTGGCCACCCCGCCCGACGTCGCAGCCGACGTGGTTCGCGAGAGCCTCGACCGTTTCGAGCGGGCGCTCGTGACCGACATCGCTTCCGTCAAAGCTCGGGTGATTGAGGAGGTCGAAAGCCACCCGGGGGCCGATCGGTACGTCGGCAGCCATCCGATGGCGGGACGCGAACGTTCCGGCGCTCTCGCCGCCGATGCCGACCTTTTCATCGGGCGTCCCTGGGTCATCACTCCGGTGGGGGAGTCCGGTTCCTCCGCAAAGCGGTTCGATGGAGCGGCTAGCGATCCAGCGAGGGTGGAAGACGCCGGCGACGTCGTGCAGGCCATTCAGCGATTCGCCCTGTCGGTTGGCGCTCTGCCGGTCGTTATGAGCCCGGAAATGCACGACCGGTCGGCGGCGATTGTTTCTCATATGCCCCAGCTGGTTTCTTCGCTCGTCGCGGGGGCTTTGCGCGAGGCGTCGCCGCAGACTCTGGCTCTGGCCGGCCAAGGCCTGCGCGATGTCACGCGCATAGCTCATTCGGATTCTCGGCTGTGGGCAACCATCATCGCCGGGAATGCCCGCGAGGTGGCCCTTGTTCTCAGAAGGGTCTCAACCGAGTTGACCAGGCTCATAGCGGCCGTCGAGGCGGGCGTTGATGATCCCTTTGCTCGCGGCGTCCTCTCGGGCGTGAGCGAGGCGATCCTCAAGGGGAACGAGGGAGTCGAACTCATACCGGGTAAACACGGCGGCGCTCCGCGCCGTTATGGCAATGTTTTCGTGCTTGTGCCAGACGAACCTGGAATGCTCGGGCGGCTTTTCGCCGAAGTGGGGGATATTGGCGTCAACATCGAGGATCTCAGCCTCGAGCACACGATCGGCCAAGAGGCCGGGCGCGCCATGCTTTCGGTGCTTCCCCGCGAAACCGTGCGTCTGGCCGTTTCTTTGGAGCGGCGCGGATGGCGCGTCATCGTTGAAGGAAAGGAAAACCACGTGGGTGTCATCATCGCTCTCGACGGGCCGTCGGGCTCTGGAAAATCGACAGTTTCCAAACGGGTCGCTGAAAGGCTGGGCCTGAGTTACCTCGATACGGGTGCCATGTACAGGGCCGCCGCATGGTGGTGTATCAATCGGGGCATTGATCTTGACGACCACGACGCCGTGGCGGAGGCAACCGTTGAGATGCCCCTCGAGATGCCCCTCGACCCTAACGATCAGCGCATAATGTGCGGCGGCGTCGAGATCACCGAGGCCATCCGCGAACCGGAACTCTCTCGCCTCGTATCGAAGGTTGCGACGAACCTTCGCGTGCGTTCCGAAATGAAACGGCGGCAACGACAGATCATCAAGGCGGCCCGCATGGGCATGATCGCCGAGGGCAGGGACATCACCACGGTCGTGGCGCCCGATGCCGACGTGCGCGTGCTGTTGACGGCTTCTGAAGAAACGCGGCTTGCTCGGCGCGCTCGGGAGGTTCGCGGCAGTGACGATCCGAAAGCCCTCGACGCCACACGCGACGAAGTGCTTCGCCGCGACGCCGATGACTCCACGGTTTCCGAATTCATGACGGCGAAAGACGGCGTGACCACCATCGATTCCTCGGCTCTGGGAATCGAGGAGGTCGTCGAAGCCGTCGTCTCTCTTGTACCGAAGGAACTGCGATGAACGGGCGCCCACAAAAAAACGAGCTCTCACAAAAGAACTCGGGAAGTTCCGAGGGCCAGGATAATTCGGAGAACCGCAATCTTGGCCGAGCCAAGGCCAGGGAGAACGCGGGCTCACAGGCCAGGGAGAACACGGGCTCACAAAGCCCTGCGAGCGGTGATCCCGTCGGTTTGAAGCGCTCGACAGGCAAGGCAAGCTTGGAGGCAGACTTGGAAAACAACGAAGGCCGGTGGGGAGGCTTGAGCGAGGAGGAATGGCTTTCCTCCGGTGAATGGGCCGAACAGGACGATGACTTCGACCAGCTTCGCGCCGCCGTCTTGCTTGAGAACCTCCACTCGTATGACCTTGACGAAACGGATGCGTCTTTTCTCGAGGGCCAGTTTGATGACGCGCCGGCGGCCCTCCCGGTGCTAGCCGTCGTCGGCCGCCCCAATGTCGGAAAATCGACTTTGGTCAATCGGATCGTTGGCCGCCGAGTTGCGGTGGTTCAGGATGTTCCGGGGGTCACGCGCGATCGGGTGAGCTATTCGGGTTCGTGGAGTGGACGCGAATTTACGCTCGTCGACACGGGAGGTTGGGAGATCGACGTCGCTGGTATTGACGCATCGGTCGCCCGCCAGGCGGAAGCCGCGATCGAAGGAGCGGACGCCGTCATGCTGGTCGTCGACGCGAACGTGGGAATCACGGATGCTGACGCCGACATCGTCAAACTGCTGCGGAGGAGCAAGAAACCGGTTATCCTCGCGGCAAACAAAGTTGATTCGCCAATGCAAGAATCGGATGCCGCGGTGCTGTGGGGACTTGGGCTCGGCGAGCCGTATCCAATCTCCGCCTTGCACGGGCGCGGGACGGGAGATCTGCTTGACGCCGTTCTGGCGGCCCTGCCCGAGCGCTCCGAAGTGGCAGCTCCACCGCCGGAGGGCGGGCCGCGCAGAATAGCACTCCTCGGCAAGCCGAACGTCGGAAAATCGTCGCTGTTGAACGAGCTTGCGGGGGCCGAGCGCGTGGTCGTCGATCCAATTGCCGGGACGACTCGCGATCCGGTCGATGAGGTCATTGAGCTGGACGGGCGCCCATGGATTTTCGTCGATACGGCAGGGATCAGACGGCGCATTCATCAGACGAGGGGCGCCGACTACTACGCTTCGCTGCGCACGCGCGGCGCGCTGGACAAGGCGGAATTGGGCCTTGTGCTGATCGATGCATCTGAGCCCCTGGCCGAGCAAGACATTCGAGTCATGCAGCAGGTGATCGACGCCGGCCGTCCCCTGGTCATCGTGTGCAACAAGTGGGACCTCGTAGACGAGGAACGGCGCCGAGAGCTCGACCGTGAGATGGAACGCGAGCTCGTCCAGATTCAATGGGCCGAGCGCATCAATCTTTCGGCGAAAACGGGCTGGCACACGAACCGGCTGACCCGCGCGATGAACACCGCGCTCGCGTCCTGGGATCAGCGCATTCCCACGGGCAAACTCAACTCGTTTCTGGGCGAACTCGCCGCAGCCCACCCCCATCCCGTGCGATCTGGCAAACAACCGCGCATTCTCTTCGCGACCCAGCCGAGCACGCGCCCGCCGCGTTTCGTCCTATTCGCCAGCGGCTTTATCGAAGCGGGATATCGGCGCTTCATCGAGAACAAGCTGCGCGAGCGTTTCGGCTTTGAGGGCACGCCCATCGAAATTTCCGTTCGCGTGCGTGAAAAGCGCAAGAAACGTTAGCCATCAGGTGCGGTAGACGACGTTTTCCGGCTCTTCTCCGGCAATCAGATGCTGCGCCTGCCTGCGTACAAGGGCCTCAATCCGCGGAAAAAACGCTTGAGATCCGCCGCCGGCATGAGGCGTTATCAGCGCGGCCTTCTCCCATAGGGGATGGCTCTCGGGAAGCGGTTCCGGGTCCGTGACGTCGAGTACCAGTTCAAGCCTGTCCGCATGCGCCACGAGCGCTTCCGTATCGGCAACCGGCCCGCGTGCCACGTTCACCAGGAGAGCGCCGTCGCGCATCCGCGAGAGGAATTTGTCATCGACCATGTGGCGGGTCGCCTCGGTTAAGGGAACGGCAAGGACGACGACGTCGGCCTTGGGAAGGAGCTCCGGCAGATCCGATTCGGCCAGGACCTCTCCGCACGAATCGCTTCTCTGGCTGCGGCCAACTCGCATCACGTCGACTTCGAAGGGAGCGAGCCTGTTAGCGATGGCGGTACCGACGCCTCCAGCGCCGACGATGAGCACCGTGGAATCTGCCAGACCTCGCGCATCGCGGCGTCGCCACAGGCGGCGATCCTGATTGCGCACGGCCAGGGGCAGCTCGCGCAGCACCGCGATGATCGCGCCCACGGCGAGCTCGGCCGTTGCAGTTTCGTGAACGCCGGCCGCGTTGGCGATCGTCAATCCTTCGGGGGCATTTCCGGCAACGCCGTCATATCCGATCGACGGCAACTGGACCAAGGCCGGCTTATTTCCCGCCAAATTGCGCATATTGGAAAACGGCCTATAGGCGGGAAGGACGACCATGTCGAAATCCTTGCGCTGGCAGGGGGATTCCAGGGACCATTCGACGATCTCCACCGACAAGCCTTCGAGGGCTTTCGCGAAAGAAGACGATGGAATGGACACGACGATCTTTGGCATGCATTCAATGGTACGCGAGCCCGGCCTTTGCCCGAATCAGTCCTCGTCGTCATCCCAATTAAGCCAAGCGTGGTGGCCGTGATGCCCATGGTATTCGTGCCAACCGGGATGCCAGTCAGGAACCCAAAGATGCCGACCGCGGGGGCGATGTGAGATCCAACAGCGCCCCCACATGTCGCACATCCATTGATAGGGATGGCCGTGCCAATCTTCCCAGCCGCGGCGCCCGTCGTCGCCCCAGGGAGGATCGGCATATGGCCTTGACGGCGCCGGTGGCCTGTTTGGCCGAAGTGCGGGCACTTGCGGCTGTTCGGGAGGCGCAGGTTGAGGACGCACGGGTTGAGGGGCCGGAGCGGGAGCCTCGTTGTGGGGATGAGAGGCTTCCGATTCTACCGGGGCATTCCCTTGCGGTTGGGGAGCCGTCGCATCCTTGACAGAACGGTTGCGAGCTTCTTGTTCAGCCTGGGCCTGCTGCGCAGCCCGAGCCGCCTGAGCCTGTTGTGCAGCCCGGGCCCTCTGCACCGCCCGAATTTCGGCAGCTTGTTGTGCGGCTTGCGCTTCTTGCGCAGCTTGAGCTTCTTGTGCGGCCCGGGCTTCTTCTTCCGCGCGTTGATTTTCGGTGGGATCAGGTGTTGCGTCAGGTCCCTGCGTCGATGGGGCAGCGGTGGGCGACGGAGCGTGTGGAGTCGTGCTGCGAGAAGGATGCGCGGACGTTGCGGTGTGGGGCTTCGTCGACGCATTCGCCGTCGGGATGCCGATGGGATCTTCTCCCTGGCCTCCGCTCAGCAGACCGAGCGCCACGCCGATCGTGCAAGCGCCCATGAGCGGCCTCAAGCGAGGCGTTCCCTTCGTGGGAAGCATTGCGTCGCTCCCCGTTTCTCCTACGGTCACATGGCCGATATTACATCCACGTGCAGTTGACATTGGGAAGGTACGGGCCATAGGGTCTTCATCCCCACCCTCATTGGCTTGTATCCGGTCCATGCGGTTGTAAGTGTATGGCGGCCGATGGACGTCACCTCCGGCCGCGGCCACCAGCATCCGATCCGTACGGTTGTAGGTGTATGTGCCGCCCATGCCACCGCTCGATGAGCCAGCTATCGTGGGTGGCGACGATGAGGGTTCCGTTCCACGCGGTGAAAGCTTCTTCGAGTGCTTCGATGAAATCGAGATCCAGGAAATTCGTCGGCTCATCGACCAATAAAATCTCTGGCGCCCGGGCGAAGGCCGAAGCAAGCTGGACTCTTCGCTGGTTCCCGGACGATAACAGCGAAAAAGGCGTTGTGGCGTAGCGTGGGTGGATGAGCCCTTTGCCTTGAGGCCGTTCTTCCTGTCTGCGCAGATCTGCCGGTTCGCAACAATCCTGCGGTACATACGCTCGTTTTGCGGCCACATCGACGACGCCGGTCGAATCGGCGGTCGGAGCGGCGGATGTTGCAATCCATCGCAACAAAGTGCTTTTCCCGGACCCGTTCGCTCCCGTGACGAGGAGGTGGTTTCCCACCGCGAGCTCGAAACTGACAGGTGATAGCCTCCCCGGCACGTAGGCCTTCCGAACGGACACAGCGATCGTGCCTGTCTTGCCAGCTCTGCTTGTCCGCGGGACGGGAGGAATCGAGATTGAAAAGCTTTCAAGACGCGGCTTTTCGACCTCGACGCGCGCAATCTGTTCCAGTCGCCGAGCGTCATCGTTGATCCGCCTGCTGGAGACCTTTTGTGCCCTATCGGCATAAAATTTGCGCGCTATGCGGATTTCCGTACGGGATCGAGCTCCCGCGTGGCCAACAACCGCGGAGTCTCGTGCATGCGTCGCAATTTTTCGTTTCTCAGCCCGCTGACTTTCGTGTATCTCGGCGTGTGCGGCCCGCGCGCGCCGTTTCTCGACCAGGTAGTCGGAGTATCCGCCTCGATTTCTATGCACCCCGCCGCCAGGATCGCAGCCTTCGGATCGCGCAAGTGCAGCCCAAACGGCAACGTCGAGATCAAGAATCCCGGTGGCGACGTCGTCGATAAACGCCCTGTCGTGACTGGTGAAAAGCACCGGGCCTTGCCACGAACGTATCGTGGTGGCGAGGAAGTTGCGAGCCTCAGAGTCTAGATGGTTTGTTGGCTCGTCGAGAACGAGTGCCGGAGGTCGAACTAGCAAAATGCAGGCGAGACGTAACCGGGCCTGCTGACCGGGCGACAGGGAGTCAAGCGTGCGGGCTCTGTCGATGTGGCCGAGTCCGAAGCCCGCCAGCACGGCGTCCACGCGGCTTTCCAGCGTCCACACATCAAAGGCCTCCATTTCACTCAGAAGGGCGTCATACTGGGCGGCGACCTTGGCCGTGACGGTGGCTTGCGACATGCGCGTCGTGAGTTCGTCAAAGCGTCGTCGAAGTCCGAGGGGATGGCGCAGGGTCGAATCGAGCAAATCCCCAACGGAAACTACCCGCGAAGGACCGGCTACGGCCGGAGACGCCGAGTCGTATCCAGCGTTGTCATGAGTTCCCGCGTGCCCAAGCGGCTCGGCAATAAACGGGGGAGACACGGAAGCGGAGGGCAACGGAGATTCGAAAACGAAGGGAAAGCGGTCTGAAATTGAGCCGTCGACGGGTGTTGTCACCGTTCCGGCATCGGGGCACAGCTGAGATTGCGCCAGACGCAGCAAAGTCGTTTTGCCAGATCCGTTGGGGCCGACGACGCATAGGCGTTCTCCGGCCGAGCAAACG
>ERZ773067.1491-NODE-1491-length-12513-cov-21.575052_pt1 | contig 12513 bp, 5 predicted proteins | sample MGYA00580622_ERZ773067 | MGnify/ENA primary metagenome ERZ773067 (study PRJEB29015, sample SAMEA2737998) | human oral metagenome | biome: human oral; feature: human-associated habitat; material: dental | place: China | collected 2113 ...
TGGGTTCCAAATAACGAAGAACTTCAATATAAAGCACAACTTATCGAAAGTTATTATCTAAAATTATTTAAACCAGAAGTGCCGACTTATGATTTATATATGGCACGTGTTGCTTCTGTTTTCCTTGAAAGTTATATTTTCTACAGTGGATTCTTCTATCCATTATATCTAGCTGGACAAGGGAAACTTACAACATCTGGAGAAATTATCCGTAAGATATTATTAGATGAAACTATTCATGGAAGTTTTACAGGTTTTGATGCACAAGAGATTTTCAAAACTTTAACACCAGAAGAACAAGAAAAAGCTAATAAAGAAATGTACACATTATTACTTGATTTATACGAAAATGAGCTTAAATATACAAAAGATATTTATGGTGAAATTGGTTTATTCGAAGAGGTTAAAGATTATGTTGAGTACAATGCCAATCGTGCTTTAGCAAACTTAGGGTATCCTGGATACTTCGAAGATAAAGAAATCAACCCAATTATCGAAAATGCAATGAATACATCTACTAAAAACCACGACTTCTTTAGTGTTAAAGGAGATGGATATGTAGTTAGTATGAATGTCGAATCAATCGAAGACGAAGATTTTATTTTTGAATAATTAGGTCATAATTATGAAAATATTATTAGTAAGACATGGGGAGACCGACTTTAACAAAAATAAACTTATTCAAGGTCATAGTGATATTGTTTTAAACGAAACGGGAAAAGAGCAAGCTATAAATGCTGGGCAAAAAATCACCAACTTTGATATTGATGCAGTCTTCAGTAGTCCGTTAAAAAGAGCACTGGAGACAGCGCGTCTTATGCTTGATAATTCTAACAATAGCCAAAATGAAAGGCTAGATTTAGTAACTGATTCAAGGTTAATTGAAAAGTATTTCGGAGATTTTGAAGGCTCAACATTCGATGAATATTTCAAAGCGTTGGATACAGGTTCAAACTTAGAAACAATCGAACAAGAAGAAAATGTCTATAAGAGAGCACATTCTTTCTTTTTAGATAAGTATGAAGATTACAATAATAAAACGATACTTGTAGTCTGTCATGGAGCTTTGATACGTATTTTTCTACGAGAATTAGGTTTATATCCTGAAACAAGAGAGCTTATAAAAAACACAGCATTGAATATTTTACGATTTGATGGAAATAACTTTATATTGGAAAAATTTAATATCTAAAATTAATATAAATAAAAAGTTCTAAACAATATATTATTCTGTAATATATTGCATTAGAGCTTTTTTACTTTTAAAATGAAAAAAGTAACATAAAAAATAATTAAGCTTTATTTTTAAAAATGAATATTTTATAATAATGTGTATAGTCAATTATAGAAGGAGAATCAATATGCGTATAATTTTAGCACGACACGGAGAAACGGATTATAATAAAAACAAAAAAGTACAAGGTCATAGCGATATACCATTGAATGAAGAAGGGATAAAACAGGGCAAAGAAGCGGGGAAGAAAATAACGGATTACGATATAGATGTAGCCTATAGTAGCACTTTGGGGCGTGCTTTCGATACTGCTAGATATATGTTGGATAATTCTAATAATGAGATAAACAAAATGTTAGATGTTATAAAGGATAAACGCTTAATAGAAAAATCATATGGAGATTATGAAGGAATATCGTTTGCTGAATATGCAGCAGGATTACAAAACGGAGAAACAAGAGGCATGGAACTAGACGCAGATGCTGCAGATAGAGTAGAAGAATTTTTTAAAGAAAAATACAAAGAGCATCCTGATAAAACTATACTAGCTGTATGTCACGGAGGATTGATTCGTTCATTTTTAACAGAAAAAGGTATTAAAAAAGTGGGGCGTGGTGTAATTATAAACACTTCGGTAAGTGTTCTTGAATATGATGGGAATAAGTTTAAACTTATAGAATTTAATAAATAATAGAATTATAGAAGAGTTTCGATATTTTGAAATTATATAAGTATGATTTTAAAAGGGATTTCTGTTGACAAATATTGTTAGATTCTTTACACTATTAAGTAAATTAATATAAAAAAGCATTGAAGAGATAAGTAAATTATTATTAGTTCAAAACAGAGAACTTTCGGTTGGTGTGAGAAAGTGAGAAATGATATAATTGAAGATGGTCTCAGAGTAATAATTATCTAATAGGTAATTACGTGGGTGCACGATATAGCACAACGATATGAATACGTATCGAATAAGGTGAATTTATATTCATAAACATGGGTGGTAACGCGATAAACTCGTCCCTATTGCATTTAGTGTAATAGTGGCGAGTTTTTTTATTTAAGAAAAGTTAAGGAGAAGAAGAAAATGCCAATATGTATACAAAATGACTTACCAGTAAAAAATAAATTACTAGAAGAGGGAGTAGTGGTAATAGAGGAGAATAGAGCGAGAAATCAAGATATTAGACCTTTAAAAATATTAATTTTAAATTTAATGCCGAAAAAAGAAGAAACCGAACGTCAATTATTAAGGCTTTTAGGAAATTCTCCACTTCAAATAACTGTAGAATTCCTTCACATGACAAGTCATATCGCAAAAAATACAGCTCAATCATACTTGAAAAAGTTTTATAATACTTTTGATGAGGTGAAAGATAAATATTATGATGGGCTTATTATTACAGGGGCGCCTATAGAACATTTGGAGTTTGAAGAGGTGAATTATTGGAGTGAGTTGAATGAGGTTTTTGAATGGAGTAAAACGCATGTATTTTCAACGTTGAATATTTGCTGGGCAGCACAAGCTAGTTTATATTATCATTTTGGGGTAAAAAAAGAACAGGTTAAAGATAAAGTGTTTGGAGTATTTGAACATGATGTTCTTGTCGAAAATCACACTTTAACACGAGGATTTACTGATACATTTTTAGCACCACATTCTAGACATACAAAAATAGAAGAAGAGAAGTTGCCGACTATCTCTGAGTTAGATATATTAGCAAAATCAGAAGATGTTGGAACGCTTCTTGTAGCAACTAAAGACTTAAGAAAAATATTTGTAACGGGGCATATCGAGTATGACGCAGATACACTTCATAATGAATATATACGAGATAAAAGGAGTAACCTACCTATAGAGATTCCTGTAAATTATTATCCGGAAAATGATGATACAAAAACTCCTAAAAATAGATGGAGAGGGGTAGCTTACCTATTTTATCATAATTGGCTAAATCAGGTATATCAACAGACGCCATATGATTTAAGTGACTTAGGAAAGTAGATAAAAAGAGAATAGATTTTACAGATGTTTAAAACATATTATAAAGTCTATTTTTGATTGTGTATTTTTATTTGAATGTTTTTTCTAGAGGGTAGAAGGTGCTTACTTAAAACGTTATTATGCTAAAAATAATAATTTTTAAATGATTTAGATTTTATTTTACAATAATAACAATGTTAGATATAATAAAAAAAGAAAGTATTTTTTACAATAGCTAGTATAGTTGTTATTCTAAGAAGTGTTGCAGTGTGACAGGAAAAAGATTGTGTTTTTTTATAAATATCAAAGAATATATAGGGATATTGCTAGATAATGGAATAAATATTTAGCGGAAATTAAGGAGATGTTTAATTAATGAATTTCAAGAAAAAAATTAAAGTTTTTCCAAAAATAATAATAACAGGTTTTATAGGGTTTGGCATAGGATTAACTACTTTAGTGCAACCAGCAGTGCTAGGGCAAAATCATATAGTAAAAGCTGAAGATTCAGGACTTACTAGTACAGCTCCAGCAGGAAAAGTTACGCTAGAAAGATTAGAATCAGATACAAGGCCGGACATTTTTGCTGGTGAGGAGTTTAAAATAAGAATTACATGGACGGCTGCTCCAACAGAAGATAGACTAGGTGGAATAGGGACTATACTAAGATTTGATACCAATACAATAGAATATGTTAGTGTTGAATCATTATTTGATGGAATACCAAGTGTAGGTGTGAATGAAAAAAAACTAAAAGAAGAAGGTTACACAAAAATAGGGGTAGTTCCACCGCATAGTGGCCCTGGACAAAGACAGCTACCTGTAACATTCACGTTTAGAGCGAAAAAAGATATTACATTTGAAAGCAATTATACCCTTGTATTTAAAGCAGACCCAGATGTAAATTATCCAGGAAGAATTCAATGGCAAACATATCCAACTTATGCTCAAGATACTCCAGCAATTTCTTCATGGGATGGATTAAATGCTGATGGAACTATTTTTACAAGATTAGTAAAAGAACTAACTTATAAAGTAAGTTACAAATTTATTAGTGTAACAGAGGGGAAAACTTTACCAGCAGAGGTAACAGCTCTGTTGCCAACAGATAAAAAAAGATACAGAAATAATTCAACTGTGGATGCTAGACAACCAGCACAGACAAAAGTTACTGTAGGTAATGAAACATGGGAATTTATTGGTTATGAAGAAAATCAACAAATTGCAAATGGAAAAGATGTACAGTTTATAGGTAAGTGGAAAGTTTCAGAAAGTTCAAATCCACCAGCTGTAAAAAAAGGTAGTGTAGTGGTTCATTATGTATCAACAGATAATGAAAAACTAAAAGAAGACTATCTTGATACAAAAGATGCAGCAGTAGGTACTGACTATAATACAGCAGAAAATGAAACAGAAAAACCAAAATCTATTACAAAAGATGGAGTAATATACAACCTTGTAGGGGCAAAAGGTAATGAAAAAGGTAAGGTTGTAGAAGGATTAACTGAAGTTACTTATGTCTACAAAAAAGTAGAGAAAGCAAATCCTTCGCCATCTGATTCACAACCTAACAAACTAGACGGGAAATTACCAAATACAGGAAAAACACCAGAAAACACAGCGATAGCCGGATTGACGTTAGCTAGTTTAATATTAATATTACGTCGTCGAAAAAGTAAATAAAGATTATATTTTTAGAAATAGGGGTAGTTTATATCCCTATTTTTTTAATAAAAAAGCAAAATGCAGTGTAATCATAAATTTTTTGATAAGTATTCTTGGCTGTGATAGAGAGATTTTTAAACTAAAGGGAATTAATATAAAGAAGAGATAAATGTTGATGTACCGCTGTCTATACAGAGTGTTAAAATAATAGTTTACTATATATTAATCTATGACAAAATATATTAATAAAAAATATTAAATAATTGTAAAAAATAAGTAATAAAGTTTTAATATTTTTGATATTAAAGTTAAATATTATTTTTTATTAGTTTAGATAATGATTACTGGAGATATAAATAAAAATATAATCTATAAATGGTTGATAAAATAATGTTTATGATTTAATTTATGGTATATTTAAGTTATCGTTTTACAATACTAAATCTATTTGATATAATTTTAATATAAAATTGTGTATATTGTAATATTTTTTAAGTAAAGTAATTAATTTTCAGGGTTAAGAAAGTTGTCTAGACTTTAAAAATAATTATAAAATAGATGATTGTTTTACTTAAAAAATTATAATTACAATGTCAATCAATTCTTATCATACAAATACAATTATTTAGTAACTGTGTTGTTGAATAAAAATTAAGGAGGAAGTTAAAGAAATATGTTAGGAGATTACAAAAAGCATAGATTTTCTATAAGAAAATTAACTATAGGAGCTGTGTCGTTGTCATTAGGACTATCATTAGTTCAACCAACGATTTTGAACCACAATATTGTTATGGCATCTAGTGCAAGTGCTGAAACAGGTCTACAAGGAAATGTTAGTACTCAGCAAGAGTTGCAAGATAAGATAAATAACAATGAACAAAATATCATACTAAGTGCAAATATAGATATTACTAAAACGATAACTATCCCTAATACTTTCACAGGGAAAATTCATGGTAATGGATTTACTTTGAAGCTAGTAACTCAAAACATTAATATGTTCCTAATAAAAGGAAGTACGGTAACGTTTGATAGTGTTGTTTTAGATGGGGCTGGTATAGGTAGACCGATTGATATTGCAGAAGGAGCTAATGTTACTGTAACAAAATCTACTATTAAAAACGGTCACACTGGGAACCAAAGTAATGGTGGAGGAATATATGTAATAGGATCTAAATTAAAATTAGATAATACTACAATTCAAGATTCTAAAGCTGTGAAAAAAGCTGGTTCAGCTGAAGATGTTCGTCCAAACGGAGGAGCAATATATGCGATAGCATCTGAAGTTACAGTAGAAAACAAATCTGAAATTCTAAATAATACTCTAGTTGACGGAAATGGTAATGGTGGAGGAATTCATGCTACTGGTAAGTCAAAAGTAAAAATTTCTGATTCTACCTTCACTGGGAACCACACTGCTAATATTATCGATGAAGCTAACGAAGGTGGAGCTGTTTTCGTAAATGACGGAGGTACATTAGAAGTTTCTGATTCTACTTTTAATGTAGCGAAAGGTTTCAATACTGGAGGAGCAATCGGTATTAGACATGTGAAAGCAGAAATTAAAAATAGTAAATTTGATATAAATAACCTTGGAGATGCTTATGGTATAAGTGGTGGAGCAATCATGAGTGGTGAAAGTGATCTTAAAGTAGATGGATCAACATTTACTGCTGCTAACTCAAAAATAACATTCTCTGGTGGTTTCATAAATATAGTAACTGGGGGTAGTTTCACATTAACTAACTCAACATTAACAGGAGCAGGTTCTTGGTGGAATGGACCATCAATTTCTACATATGGAGGAGCTATTGGTTTTGAAACAGGAAGTACTGCAACTGCCACTATAGAAAACACTACTATTAAAAACGTAACTGCCGATGAAACAGGAGGAGCTATCTCATTAGCTACTAAAATTAATGAAGAAGCTAGTGTAAACTTAACTCTACGCAATACAAATATCATTAATACAAGAACAAAATTTGCTTGGAAAGACACTCGTGGAGGAGCTATCCATGTAGGTAAAGGAAACACATTAAGAATCGATGGAGGATCTATTAAGGATTCGTTCTCTGTAAGAGGTGGAGCAATTTACAATGATGGAACTGTAGAACTAGGAGGAGCTGAAACAGCTATTTCTGGTAATACTGCTTATAAATACGGTGGTGGAATTTATAATAATGGAACTCTATTGGTAGACACAGCGAACCTAACTAACAACTCTAAAGTACCTGATGGTACAGCTGGTGCAGAAGAAAACGCAGGGAAAACAACTGAGTACGCAGGTGCTAATATCTATGCTAAAAAAGATGTAACAATCACGCCTAATGCGAAATTTGATGAAAAAGATATCAGAGTTCTTGACCAAGAATCATCAATAATATTAAAAGGAGCATTAAAACAAAAACTTAATGTTTCTATAAGTGAGCAACCTGGTGGGGAAAACAATGAAACTCCAAAACGCCAAGTAGGTTATTTAGTGGCTAAAGGAGATGGAACATATACACCAACAAAAGAAGACGCTAAATTACTACACTACTTCACAAGAGATACAGTAGGAGTAAGCGACTATAATGATCACGATTCACTAGCAAAATGGGATTATGTACTTAATCCAGAAAATAACACAGTAGTACTAGGACAAAGAGTAAAAGTTGTTTATGATGCGAATGCAGATAACGCTAAATTTGAAGATGGAAATAAAACTATTGAAGACGTACTAACTGTTTACAAACCAGACTTTGCACCAAAAGAAACTACTAAAGTACCAACTAGAGATGGTTACAGATTCAACGGATGGTATACTACTAGCGATAATCAAAATGATAAGTTCACATTATCAAAAGATTCATTTGGAATAACAGGAAATGAAATAACAACTCCAATAGCTAAAGAGAGTGTAACTGCTTATGCAGCTTGGTTAAAAGAACAAAAAGTAACATATGAGTTTGAAAGTGCAACAGCAGGAAAAGAATTACCACAAGCTGTAAAAGATTTACTACCAACAGATACAAATAAATATGTAAAAGATGAGCAAGTAACAGCCAAACAACCAACACAAACAGAAGTTGTAGATGCAGCTCAAGATGGTAAATGGAAATTCAAAGGATACGAACCAGCAAGTCCAGTGACAGTAGGAACTGAAGACGTTAAGTTTGTAGGTAAATGGGAGTTCATAGCTAATGAGCACAACGTATCATATGAATTCGTAAGTGGAACAGCAGGAAAAGAATTACCGCAAGCTGTAAAAGACTTATTACCAACAGATGCAAATAAATACAAAAAAGATCAACAAGTAACAGCAACTCAACCAGCACAAACAGAGGTTGAAGTAGCGGCAGAAGATGGTAAATGGGTATTCAAAGGATATGAACCAGCAGGTCCAGTAACAGTAGGAACTGAAGATGTTAAATTCGTAGGTAAATGGGAATTCGAAGCTAAAGAGCACAACGCAACATACAAATTTGAAAGTGCAACAGCAGGAAAAGAATTACCACAAGAAGTAAAAGACTTATTACCAACAGATGCAGCTAAATACAAAAAAGGTGAGCAAGTAAATGCTAAGCAACCAGGACAAACACAAGTAACAGTAGCAGATGGTAAGTGGGAATTCAAAGGATACGAACCAGCAGGCCCAGTAACAATGGGAGATAAAGATGTAGAGTTCGTAGGTAAATGGGAATACAAAGCAAACCCAGTAGCTAAATACACAGTAGGATACAAATTCGAAAGTGAAACAGCAGGAAAAGAATTACCACAAGCTGTAAAAGATTTACTACCAACAGATGCTGATGAGTATGTAAATGGAGATACAGTAAATGCTAAACAACCAGCACAAACAGAAGTTGAGGATGCAGCACAAGATGGTAAATGGGTATTCAAAGGATATGTAGCAAACCAACAAACAGTAAATGGAAGCAATGTAGAATTCGTAGGTAAATGGGAATTTGTAGCTAAAGAGCACAACGCAACATACAAATTTGAAAGTGCAACAGCAGGAAAAGAATTACCACAAGAAGTAAAAGACTTATTACCAACAGATGCAGCTAAATACAAAAAAGGTGAGCAAGTAAATGCTAAGCAACCAGGACAAACACAAGTAACAGTAGCAGATGGTAAGTGGGAATTCAAAGGATACGAACCAGCAGGTCCAGTAACAATGGGAGATAAAGATGTAGAGTTCGTAGGTAAATGGGAATACAAAGCAAACCCAGTAGCTAAATACACAGTAGGATACAAATTCGAAAGTGAAACAGCAGGAAAAGAATTACCACAAGCAGTAAAAGACTTATTACCAACAGACGCTGATGAGTATGTAAATGGAGACACAGTAAATGCTAAACAACCAGCAAAAGCAGAAGTAGAAGTAGCAGATGGTAAATGGGTATTCAAAGGATATGCAGCAAACCAACAAACAGTAAACGGAAGCAATGTAGAATTCGTAGGTAAATGGGAATTTGTGGCTAAACCAGTTGCTAAATACAAAGTAACATACGAGTTTACAAGTACAGATACAGCTAATGCATTACCACCAGAAGTATTAGCGTTATTACCAACAGATGCTGATGAGTATGTAAATGGAGATACAGTAAATGCTAAACAACCAGCGAAAACAGAAGTGACTGTAGCTAATGGTAAATGGACATTTAATGGATACGCAGCAAACTCACAAACAGTAAATGGAAGTGATGTTAAATTCAGCGGAACATGGACATTTACAGCAAACCCAGTAACTAAATATAAAGCAACATATGAATTCAAGAGCGCTGATACAACAAAAGCATTACCACCAGAAGTATTAGCATTATTACCAACAGACAATAATGAGTATGTAGACAATGACGTAGTAACAGCAACTCAACCAGGACAAACAGAAGTAACTGTATCTAATGGTAAATGGGTATTTAATGGTTATGATGCTGCAACGAAAACAGTAAATGGAGCTGGTGTTAAATTCAGCGGAACATGGACATTTATTGAAAATAAATACAAAGCAACATATAGATTTGAAAGCACAACAGCAGGAAAAACATTACCAGCTGAGGTAACAAACTTATTACCAACAGACGCTAATGAGTATGTTGATAACGATGTAGTAACAGCAACTCAACCAGCGAAAACAGAAGTAACAGTAGCAAGTGGTAAATGGGTATTCAAAGGATACGCAGCAAATTCACAAACAGTAAATGGAAGTAATGTAGAATTTGTAGGTAAATGGGAGTATGTAGCTAACAAATACAAAGTAAGCTACAAATTTGAAAGTACAACAGCAGGAAAAACATTACCAGCTGAAGTAACAAACTTATTACCAACAGACGCTAATGAGTATGTTGATAACGATGTAGTAACAGCAACTCAACCAGCGAAAACAGAAGTAACAGTAGCAAGTGGTAAATGGGTATTCAAAGGATACGCAGCAAATTCACAAACAGTAAACGGAAGTAATGTAGAATTTGTAGGTAAATGGGAATACGTAGCTAACAAATACAAAGTTAAATATGAGTTTTACAGTGGAACAGCAGGAAAAGATTTACCAAAATCAATTCTAAGAATGTTGCCAAGTGATTCAGCTGAGTATGTGGATGGAGACGAAGTAGTAGCTAAAGCGCCGACTGCAAAAACTATAGAAACTCCAGAAGGAGTATGGACATTTGCAGGCTACGATAAAGATAAAGTAGTTGTAAATGGAGCTGAAGTGAACTTCAAAGGTAAATGGGTGTTTACACCAACAAAACCAACACCACCAAAACTACAACAAAAACCAACAAAAGAATTACCAAACACTGGGGAAACAACGACAAATGCAGGTCTAGCAGGAGCAACACTAGCAGGTTTAGCAGCATTAACAGCAATGCGTCGTCGTAACAAAAAATAAGTGTAAATGCTAGCTTATAAGAAGTAAGTGTGATATAATAGTCAGGTTGTAATTTTTAAGGAGGAAAAAATGAAAGAGAAGAATATGAAACATTCGTTAACGAAGAAAAATAAAAAATGGATGTACAAGGTAACATCAGCAGTACTTGCGACATCTTTATTAGCTAGCGTTGGGAATATGGGGTATACACAGTATGCCCCAACTCCTAGCGTAGCAAAAGCAGCTGATGAAAATTATAAAGGTACTGTAACTTTCGTTACAAATCACGGTGAAGTAAATGTTAATTTTACTAGCGGAGATCAGCGTTTAGATCATGATACTACTGTAAACTTTGGTGATTCTGGACATGGGAGAACAAAAGCTTACTTTATAGGTTTATCAGATGTTAAAGGTTATACAGGAACTAATGGTAATTTCGTATACAAACACGAACCTATTAAAAACTTATTCCCAAATGGAATAAAAGATGGGCAAAAAGTATATGCAGCTTATCTTGATGCTTCAGCAGCTATGTTCCTTTCAAGTAAAATTCAAGGGGATGTTGCAATTAACAAAGCAATTGCCGCACAAGATTATCTTTACAATGATTTAAAAGTTAAGAGTGAAGTAGAGAACGCTAAAAAAGAAATTACATTTTACTCAAAAAATGAGAATATCAATGAAAATCTTCAATTAGGAGGGGTATCTCTAGGATTAAATCCATTCCTAATGGCTATTGCTAGATATAGTCCAACACATTACTTCCAACCAGGAACAATGGAACACTATCCAACAACTAAAGACGAAGAATTAAATGATCCTACTAACAAAGGATATACTTACATGGATTTACATGTGAAACTAGATCCAAGGGTTAAATTAAATAGTACATTAGATTTCAACTTTAGATCTTATTCATTTAAACCACATATGGTATTAAATAAAAACAATGAAAAAATAGATGCAAACTTCACTATAACAAATGGAAATCCAGAATCAAGAATAACATTCAATAGTGATAAAGTGATAGATGGAGAATTTACTCTAAGAGTAAGACTTCGTTCAGAACAAGATATCCCGAATGCAACAGTAAAAGATATTTCTGAAGAATCAAAATTAATCTCAAACAAAAATGATAACTTCATTATACCAAAAGAAGAAATAGACAAAATTGCTGCAGGAGAAGCAAAACCAATTGAAATTAAAGGATATATTGATGGTTGGGCTAAACTTTATGAAACAAGTGTATTTGGTCTGAAATTAGGTGGACCAAGTGCTATTCCTAAAAAACAAGCTAAAGATGTTACTTTAAACTTTGTATACAATAAAGTTAAATTTAACAAAAACTCGGCTTCATTCGAAGGTGCAGCAGAACAAGATTTAGGAACAGTTAACGTAGTTAACAACAATACAATCGATGGAGATAGCTTAAACAAAGGTACAAAACCAACTAAAGAAACTATTGGTGACAGTATGCCAGCTGATTTATCAGATGTAGTTTCTAATGGAAAAACATATAAATTCAAAGGTTGGAACACTCAAGCAGACGGACAAGGTCAAAGCTTCACAGGTGCAACAACAGTAACAAAAGATCAAACAGTTTATGCTGTTTGGGCAGAACAATCAGAAGAACAACACATCAAAATTAGTGAAACTGGTAAAGTTGCAGCTAAAGATGGACACGCTATCTTCAGTATTGGTAATGTTTATAAAAATGGATTTAAAGATTTAGAATATACAGTATATTCAGATCAAAACTTCCAAACAAAATCTACA
>ERZ773067.1492-NODE-1492-length-12495-cov-5.034727_pt1 | contig 12495 bp, 16 predicted proteins | sample MGYA00580622_ERZ773067 | MGnify/ENA primary metagenome ERZ773067 (study PRJEB29015, sample SAMEA2737998) | human oral metagenome | biome: human oral; feature: human-associated habitat; material: dental | place: China | collected 2113 ...
TTCATGGGAGCCCCGTCCCCCGCAAGCGGGGGACGGGATTTTTTTGTGCGGGATTCAGTTACCAAAAAAGAAATCAATGATGCTGTCCCAAATGATGTCGATGAATACCTTTCTTAACAGCCAAAGGATAGCGCGGAGAATTGCCAGGATTGCTTCCACGATAAAGCGCAATACGGCGATGATGGCATCAAGGATGGCTTTGAGGATGGTCATGTCACGTTTCTCTTTTTGTGTTTTTAGAAGGCTATTCTTTTTCCGTTTTTTTCCAGAATTTCAGCTTGAATTCTTTATTGGGGTGAAATTTAAGTAGATGGGCGAAAGTGGCAGGCAGCAATATAAAACCAGCCAAGATAAACACAGCCATCAGCGGGTTATTTTTTGCCCCTTTCGCGTCAGGCAAATGCATCATCACGGGATAGGCGGCTGCGTAAGTCAGGATGAGTAGCAATATTTTTTGTTTAACGGGTTTTTCACTAATGCCGACAATTTTGCTGATAAGTACTACGATGGCTAAAAATACTTTTGTCATTTCTCCTCCGTGATTATTGCAACTATTCTTACAGTGGCGAGAAATGCTTCGCCAATAAAACGTAGTTTTTATCCACGAAATGTTTTTTATTCTTCATCTGTTTTTTTTGATTTCCAGAATTTTAGAGAGATTTTTTTGTTGCCATAATTTTGGGCGATATGCCCCCATCCTCCCATAAATAGTGAACCTGCAACATAGATAGCCAGCATGATAGGGTCAGCCTCTTCTCCCCATAGCCTCCCCAAGATGTAAACAACGATGCCGGAGATAGTGAGCGGCAGTATTTTTTGTTTGAAGGTTTTTTCTTGCGAACCTATGTAAGCGGCCAAAAACGTCATCAGAAAACCCATTTCCATTTTTTTCTCCGTAATTTATTGCAAGAGTTCCTGCAACGGCGCGAAGTGCTCGCGCAGGTAGGTTTCAAAGTCGGGCTGCGGCTCGGCTTCTTTTTCTTTTTGCCGCTCCAGGCTGGCGGCGGCCTGTTTTTTCAGCGCTTCTTCAATGTCTGCGGCGATTGGTTCGTGCAGGGTGGCGCGGTGGCGCTCGCGCCAGCCAAGGTGGTAGTCGAGGAATCCCGCATGGTTGCCCGCTTGTGCGCGGTAAGGCAGGTGGCGGCGCGCTTCTACTTCTTTGATGAGCGCGGCAAGGGCGGCACGGGTTGCGCTTTCGCCGCGTTCTTCGTCCAGCCGCGCGGCGACGGGTTCGAGGGCGTGCAGCAGTTCGAGGGCAGCGTCCTGCACGGGGCGGTCGCGCTGGTTTTGTTTGAGGGTGAAGTGTTCGCCGAGGCCGCAGCAGGCGGTGCGCAGGCGGTTGTGCGCGTTTTCGTCGCGAATACAGTGGTTTTGCGGCGGCTCGGGGTTCAGGATGACCCAGAGCATGAAGGCTTCGAGGAGGCGCAGTTGGTCAAGGCTGACGCCGCAGGGGTCTTCGGGGTTGCAGTCCAGGAGGCGCAGTTCGAGGTAGGCGATGCCGCGCCGCGCGAGCGCCAGCGTCGGCAGTTCGTTGTTTTTGATGGGTTGTTTGGGGCGGGCGGCGGTGTAGTATTCGTTGGCGATTTGCAGGATGTGGGTGCTGATTTGTTTGCGGCTGCCGTCGGGGTTGTAGAGGCCGAGGTGTTCAAAGCGCGGCGCCGGGGTGGATACGGCGCTGGCGAGATCGCGGGTGTAGGTGGCGAGGTCGTTGAAGCTGATGGTGAACGGGGTTTTGTTCTGGTAGCCGAGGTCGCTCATGCGCAGGCTGGTCGCGCCCGTCCAGCCGAGGGTGTGCGGCGCCAGGGTATCGAGTACGGCGCGCGCCGGGGCGAAGCTGTCGTGGACGGCGGGCGAGGCGCCGTAGAGGTAGTTGATGAGCCAGGCGTGGCGGTTGATGGCGCGCAGTGCGCCCATGTAGCGGCGGTTGATGTAGTCCTGGTCGGCGGTCTCGCCGTCGCGCGCGGCCAGTTGCGTCCAGAGGGCAGCGGGTGGCGAGTAGTTGTAGTGGATGCCGGCGATCATTTGCATGGTTTTGCCGTAGCGGTGGCCGAGGCCTTCGCGGTAGAGCCGCCGCATTTTGCCGCCGTTGCTCGTGCCGTAGTAGCCGATGGCGATGTCGTCGCTGTTTTCCGGGAGGATGCAGGGCATGCTGCCCGGCCAGAGGGTTTCCGCGCCGATGTTTTGCGCGCAGTAGCGGTGCAGGGCGAGGAGCTGGGCGTAGGCGGCGTCCGGCGTCGGGTGCGGGTCGGTAACGAGTTCGAGCAGGGTTTCGGCGTAGTCGGTGGTGATGTTCGCATGGGTGTAGGCGCTGCCAAGGGCGGTGGGATGCGGCGTGGTGGCGAGGGTGGCATCGGGGTTGCTGCGCAGGGTTTCGCGTTCGATGCCGAGGTTGCCGTGGGCGAGGGTGAGGTCTTGCATGGCCGGTCTCCGTGGAAATGAGCAGGCATGATATAGCGGGCTCCGTTTGGATTCCATACGGCAACCCGCCGAAAAAAGTCCTTTTTTCGGCGGAATGGCGCTTACTTTCGTATGGAATTCAAATGGGAGGCGAGATAGCTTATGATGCGGTTTTAAGTCAATGTTGGGAGGTTGTGATGGATATCGCGGTGTTGATGGATGAGTTGGAGTCAATCAAGCCTTACAAGGACACGACGTTCGCGCTAATGCTCGCCGCGCAGGCGCTCGGCCACCGGGTGATGGTCTTCGGCCAGCGCGACTGGCAGGTGCGCGACGGTGCGGTGCAGGCTTATGTGCGCACGGTGCAACTCTATGATCAGGACGAGGATTATTTCCGCGTGCTGAACGAGGAAGTGATTGATCTGGGCGAGGTCGATGTGCTGCTGCAACGCAAGGACCCGCCATTCAATCTGCGCTATGTCTATGATTCTTATATGCTCGATCTGCTGGAGGCGCAGGGGGTGCGGGTGGTCAATCCGCCGCAGGCGCTGCGCAACATGAACGAGAAGTTTGCCATCACCCGCCTGCCGCAATGCACGCCGGAGACGCTCATCACCAAGTCGCGCGGCGAGATTCTCGCCTTTCTGCGCGAGTTCGGCGAGGCGGTGGCGAAACCGCTGGACGGCATGGGCGGCAGCGGCGTTTTCAAGCTGACCCAGGGCGACAAGAACACCAACGCGATTTTGGACGCGATGAACCCGGACGGCCTGCAAACACTGATGGTGCAGCGTTATCTGGACAAGGTGAGCGAGGGCGACAAGCGCATTCTCGTCATCAACGGCGCGGCGGTTGATCATGGTCTGGCGCGCCTGCCTGCCGAGGGCGAGTTCCGTGCCAATCTCGCCGCCGGTGGGCGCGGTGTGGTGCAGCCGCTCAGCGAGCGCGAATGGTGGATTGTCGAACAGGTCAAACCGCTGATTGCCGAGCAGAAGCTGTATCTGGTCGGGCTGGATGTCATCGGCGGTTATCTGACCGAGTTGAACGTCACCAGCCCTACCTGTATGCGCGAGATTGAAAAGGCGACTGGACAGCCGATAGCGCGCCGCTTCTGGGAGGGTCTGGCATGACGCCTGCCGAAAAGAAGCCCGCTGCCGAAGGCGAGAAGCTGCAAGGCGAAGCGCTTTTGTGGCGCTACGCACGCCAAGCCGAGGCAGTCGAAGACGAAAGCGACCATGTGCCGGGTTGTCCGTGTTGTAGCGGGCAGGAGCGGTAAGTAAGCGGGGCTTGCCCCGCTTTTTTATGGTTTCCGCCGGATGGCAATGTCCGGCAAGTTCCAGTTGTAAACGATGGCGAAACCGCGGATGACCAGCACCAGGAGCAGCGTCAACAGGTCGCGCACCCACAGGCTGACGCCGGCGTGCAGCAGCACGAAGTAAAACACACCGCCGACCATCGCCGCCGTCAGATAGATTTCCTTGCGCAGCAGCAGCGGTACCTGGCGGCAGACGATGTCGCGCAGGATGCCGCCCATCACCGCGGTAATCACCCCCATCAGCACCGCCACCGGTGCGGATGCGCCGCGCATTTGCCCGACTTCGATGCCGATGACGGTAAAGGTCGCCAGCGCCAGCGCGTCAAACCAGCGGAAGGGTTTGTCCAGCCGCTCAAACTGGTGATAAAACACTTGGGTAAACAGCGATGTCAGCGTAATCGTCCAGGCGTAATTGAGGTCTTTCAGCCAAAACAACGGGTGGCGGTTTAAGAGCAAATCGCGCGTGGTGCCGCCGCCGATGGAGGCGACGAAGGCAATCATCACCGCGCCGAAAATATCGAGCTGCTGCCGCTTGGCAAGCACGGTGGCGGCGACGGCGCTGGTGAAGACGCCGAAAAAATCGAGAACAGCGACGATGGTTTCAGGGGCAAGGGTCATGGCGGGCTGGCGTTGCGGGAGGTGGCGCGCTAGGATAGCACCCTTTCAAAAAATTCACAGAGAGGTCATCCATGCAGGGCTTACGCCAGCTTTCCACCTTCATCGGCCAGACATTCGCCCTGTGGGCAATCGTCTTCGCCATCGCCGGATTCACCGCGCCGCAAGTCTTCACGCCGTTCAAGCCAGCGATTCCCTATGCGCTCGGCATCATCATGTTCGGCATGGGGCTGACCCTGCGCGCGCGCGATTTCGCGGAAATCCTGCGCCGTCCCTTCCAGGTACTTTTGGGCGTCGCCATCCTGCACAACCTGCTCGGCTACCTGCTGGGGCTGCTTGCCGCGCGTGCCGCCGGGCTCAACAACGCGCAACGCCGCGCCATCATGATAGAAGTCGGCATGCAAAACAGCGCCCTTGGTGCGACGCTGGGCACCAAATACTTCAGCCCGGAAGCGGCATTGCCAAGCGCCATTTTCAGCGTCTGGCACAACATCAGCGGCGCGCTGGTCGCCAACATCTGCACCTGGTGGGACAAGCGGCACGGAAAATAATCCCCCAAACTGCGCCTTTCCCCGCGGGGCAGGGCGTTCGTTATCTGACAGCCCCCTCAAACCGCATGAAGAAAATCCTCATCCTTACCGCCTGCCTGCTCGCCCTCGCCCCTGCCCGCGCAGACGACGCGCTTGCCGCCGACGCCCAATCGCGTCGCGACTTCATCGTAAAACACGCGGGCAAACTCGCCGCAGGCGAAGCGCAGGCAGCGGTACAAATCAGCGCCGCGCTGCAAGTGAACGGCAATGCCGTCCTCGCCGCGCTTTGCCGCAGTAGCGACGGCCGCGACGCGCTTGCCCTCTGGGGCAGCACCCTGCTCGCACAACATAACCTCACGCCGCTGGCGCAGCGCCTGGCGCAACTTGCCCTCGGCGATGATGGCAAACACGACGCGACCGCTTGGTTCAACGAAAAAAATGGCGACGACTACCGCCACGCGCAGACGCTCGGCTGCTACACCGGCGCACTCAACCGCGCCCTGCAAAACACAGACGATGCAGCGGCGCGCAGCGGCGAATTGTTGCGGCAGACGGCAACCGCGGCGGGTGTCGCCGAATTAGAAGCGGCCGCTGCGCCTGCGGCTGACGCCCCTGCCAAAATCCGCTGGGTGTACGGGCAGCTTGCTCCGGCGCTGCAAAACCCTGGCGACAGCGCCAGCCGCCTGCGCGCTGCTGCGCTTCCGCCCGATGCCGACGCGGCGGCGCTCAAAGCCTTCGAGAGCGGCTGGCAGCAGGGCAATACACCATAAAGCGGCAAGGCGCCTTGCGCGCATCCGCCCCTCCTTCATCTCACATAACCCTAACCCTGCGCACCATGCAAACCATCCTCCTCGCCAGTAACAACGGCAAAAAAATCGCCGAGCTTTCCGCCATCCTTGCCAGCTTTGGCTTCGAAATCAAGGCGCAGCGCGATTACGGCATCGAAGACGTCCCGGAAACCGGCCTGACTTTCGTCGAAAACGCGCTCATCAAGGCGCGCCATGCCGCACGGCAAAGCGGCCTGCCCGCGATTGCCGACGATTCCGGCCTCTGCGTGCCCGCACTCGGCGGTGCGCCCGGCATTTATTCCGCGCGCTACAGCGGCGAAGGCGATGCGGGCAACAACCGCAAACTGCTCGCGGCGCTGGAAAACGTGCAAGACCGTCGCGCTTATTACGTCTGCCTCATCGTTTATCTGCGCCATGCCGACGACCCTCTGCCCATCATCGCGCAAGGCCTGTGGCACGGCACGATTGCCCACGAGCTGCGTGGCGACGGCGGCTTTGGCTACGACCCGCTCTTTATCCCCGTCAGCGACACGCGCACCGCCGCCGAATACAGCGCCGCCGAGAAAAACAGCATCAGTCACCGCGCGCGCGCCCTCGCCGCGTTTACCGAACTTTATTTAGACCTCGACTAATACACACATGAACCCGCTCATTACCACGCTGCCTGCCGCCTTCGGCCTCATCATGGGCGTCGTCGGCGCCATCTTCTACACCGGCAACAGCGCCCATCCCTTTTGGCGTCGTTTTTATACCATCCTGCCCGGCATCGTCCTTTGCTGTTTCGTGCCAGCAGGGCTGAACAGCGCTGGTGTCTTCGCCCCCGATCTGGGCAAACAAATCTACAGCTTCGCCGCCACCTACCTCCTGCCGGCGAGCCTCTTTCTGATGACGCTGTCGATGGACGTCCCCAAACTGCTCGGCCTCGGCTGGAAAGTGCTGGCGATGTTTTTGACCGCGAGCCTCGCCATCATCCTCGGCGGTGTGTTAAGCCTCGCCATTTTTCACGCCATTGCGCCCGAATGGGTCGATGGCGACCGCATCTGGCGCGGCTTTGCCACCATTGCCGGTAGCTGGATTGGCGGCGCGGCCAACCAGGCGGCGATGAAAGAGCTTTACCACGTCGATGGCGACCTCTTTGGCACCATGCTGCTGATTGACGCGACCCTCGCCTCCGTCTGGCTGTTTGCCATTTTGGCGATGGCACGCCACGCGCCGCGCATCGACCGCTGGCTGAAGGCAGACACCCAGGGCATCGACCAGGTCATCCGCACCGTGGAAGCCTACGAACGCGAACACGCGCGCATCACCACCCTGCCGGATCTCATGCAAATGCTCGGCCTGACCTTTGCCGTGGTTGGTATCAGCCACACCTGCGGCAACCTGATTGCCGCCTGGTTCAACCAATACCCGCGCGCCGCCGAATACAGCCTGAACAGCGCCTTCTTCTGGCAAGTGCTGCTCGTCACCCTCATCGGCCTGCTGCTTTCCTTCACTCCGGCGCGCAAACTTGACCACGCGGGCGCCTCCAAACTCGGCACCGCGCTCATCTACATCCTCATCGCCGCCATCGGCATGCAAATCCGCCTGAACGGCATCCACGAACAGTGGCGCTTGCTACTCGTCGGCGCGCTGTGGATGGGCATCCATATCGCCATCGTCTTTGCCGTCGCCCGCCTTATCCGCGCGCCGCTCTTTTTCCTCTGCGTCGGCTCGAACGCCAACACCGGCGGCGCCTCATCCGCGGCCATCGTCGCCACCGCCTTCCATCCGGCGCTCGCGCCGGTCGGCGTGCTGCTCGGCATTCTCGGCTACACCCTGGGTACGATTGGCGGCTACATCACCGCCGAAATCCTGCGGCATATCGTCGCCCCCTGATTTTCCTGCCCCATGCGCCGCACCGAGCCCTACCACTACCACGGCAAATACCGCTGCACGACCACCCTCTTTCGTGGCACCGTCGTCGCCAGCCAGAAAAGCCGCATCGTCCACACCCGGATTAGCGGCGGAGACGGCTACCTCGATACCTACAACGACGGCAACATCCACGCGGGCACCAATCCCCTTGCCAGCAGCAGCGAAACCCGCACCTATCACGAGTTTTTCCTGCGCGACGACGCGAGCGGCAAGGAAGAAGCGATAGAGCTGGAAAACTGGGACGTCGCGCTGCGCGAAGGGCATGACGTCGCCGTCGCCTGGGTCGCAGACCGCACGGGGGAACACTTGGTCGCCGTGTACAACTACAGCCTCGGCCAAGAAACCTACGCGGAAAACGCCCTGCCCGATACCTTCCAGCTGCACCCGCCGACCACGCTCATCACCCTCAACGCCTTCATCTGGTTCGCCTGGCTGCTGATGAGCATCGCGGTGGCGCTCAAATTCGGCCTGTGGCGGCCGGGCGCGGCGCTGGTCATCATCCTGGGGCTCTTTATTGCCATCGCCATGCTGCATCATTTCCTGAACGGCATTTTTAACCGCGATCGCGAGCGGAAAACGCTGGACGCCCGCGCCGACCTGCGGCGCACCCTGCGGCAACGCGCGGACGCGATAGGTACATGAAAAACGCCCCGCGCTGCAGGGCGTTTGGGTGTTATGCGCTCAAAATCCTTGGGCGTGCAGCCAGGCGGCGATGTCGGCGAGTTGTTCCGAGATGACCTGGTGCTGCATCGGGTAGGTTTTCCATTCGGGGGCGTAGCCTTTGCTTTTCAGCAGGTTGTAGCTCAGTTTGCCAACGGTGTAGGGAACAACGGGGTCTTGGGTGCCATGCATTTGCAGGATGGGCGGGCAGTGCGCGCAGTCGGCGGGCGGGGTGCGGTCGCGGTCGGCGAGGTAGGTGGATAGCGCCAAGATACCGGCGCAGGGCTGGCGCAGTCCGAGGTAGAGCGCCAGCACGCCGCCTTGTGAGAAGCCGGCGTAGAGGATGTTTTCTGGCGGGATGCCGCGCTGTTCTTCTTCTTCGGCGATGGCGAGAATTTGCGCGGCGCTCGCCTCGATGCCGGCGAGGTCTTCGTCACGCTGCTCGAAGCTCAAGTCTTTGATGTCGTACCAGCCGCGCATTGGCATGCCGTAGTTCAGGGTGATGGGGCGCACGGGGGCGTGCGGGAAGGTGATGCGCGTGGTCGGGCGCAGCTCAAGCTGCGGCAGGATGGGGACGAAGTCGTTGCCATCGGCGCCGAGGCCGTGCAGCCAGATGATGCTGTGGGTGGCGTTTTTTTCGGCGCCGTGGGTGATTCGTTCGAGGGGCTGTGCCATAATTTCGCTCCTTTTTTAGCGGGTTTTCGTTATGTTCAGGTTTTTGATGTTGTTTATTGTAACGGCTTTGTGCGCAGGCTGCGGGCAGAAGGGGCCGCTGTATTTGCCGGATGATGGCGCGCCAAAGGCGCAGGAGCAGGCCGGTGAGTGAGTTTTTGTCCGGGATGGATGCGCAGGGGCGTGTCGGCGGGGTGTCGCTGGTGGATTTGGTCGCCGAGTTTGGTTCGCCGCTTTATGTCTATGACGGCGACGCCATCCGCGCGCAGTTCCGCGCGTATTTGGCGCATGGGTTGCCGCGCGAGTTGCAGCTGCATTTTGCGATGAAGGCGAATTCGAATTTGGCGATTTTGCGCCTGCTCGCGGCGGAGGGCGCGGGTTTTGATATTGTTTCCGGCGGCGAGTTGGCGCGGGTGTTGCAGGCGGGCGGCGACGCGGCGCAGGTGGTGTTTTCCGGCGTGGCAAAGTCGGACGCAGAGATGCAGGCGGCGCTCGCGGCCGGGATTGGCTGTTTTAATGTGGAGTCGGCGGCGGAGTTGCAGTGTCTTGCCGAGGTGGCGACGGCGATGGGCAAGGTCGCGCCCGTCGCGCTGCGGGTGAATCCGGATGTGGACGCCAAGACGCATCCGTATATTTCGACCGGGATGCGCGAGAACAAGTTTGGCGTGGCGCTGGAGGATGCACCCGCGCTTTATCGTTGGGCGGCGGTGCAGCCGTCGCTGCGCGTGGTCGGCGTCGGGTGTCATATTGGTTCGCAGATTCGTTCGCTGGCGCCGTTTTTGGAAGCGGCGGATTCGGTGTTGGCGCTCGCCGATGCGCTGGTCGCGGAGGGTATCGCGCTTGGGCATGTGGATTTGGGCGGCGGTCTGGGGATTGAGACGGCTGATGATTTTATGGCGCTCACGCCTGCGGATTTGTCTCGCGCGCTGCTGGAGCGGGTAGGCGAGCGGCCGCTGCGTTTGCATTTGCAGCCGGGGCGCTCGCTGGTCGGCAATGCCGGGTTGTTGTTGTCGCAGGTGGTGTTCCGCAAGTCGCAATCGGGGCGGGATTTTTTGATGCTGGATGCGGCGATGAATGATTATGTGCGTCCGGCGCTGTATCAGGTGCGGCCGTCGCTGGTGAATGTGTCGCGCCCGTATGACGGGGTGTCGCGCATGGATGTGGTCGGCCCTGTGTGCGAGAGCAGCGATACGTTTGCGCGTGATTTTCCGATTTGTGGCGAGCGCGGCGATGTGGTCGTCATTCCCGGCACCGGCGCCTATGGTTTTTCGATGGCGAACAATTACAACTCCCGCCCGCGTCCGGCCGAGGTGTTAATCGAAGGCGGGCAAGCGCGGCTGATTCGCCGCCGCGAAACGTTTGCCGATTTGTGGGCGCAGGAGGTGTTATGAGCGGGTTATCGCTGTATGACAAGGTCTGGCAGGCGCATGTGGTGCGCGAGGCGGACGGCCAGGCACTGCTTTATATTGACCGCCATTTGATTCATGAGGTGACCTCGCCGCAGCCGTTTGACGGGCTACGTCTTGCCGGGCGCAAGCCGTGGCGGGTCGATGCGGTGCAGGCGGTGCCCGACCACAATGTGCCGACGTTGCACCCGGAGCGCGAGATTGAGGACGCGGTTTCGCGCGCGCAGGTGGAGGCGCTGGAGCGCAACTGCGCCGAGTTCGGCATCCGTTTGTTTGGACGGCGCGACCCGCGGCAGGGGATTGTGCATGTGGTCGGCCCGGAGCAGGGCTTGACGCTGCCGGGGATGACGGTGGTTTGTGGCGATTCTCATACGTCCACGCATGGCGCCTTTGCCGCGCTCGCTTTCGGCATCGGCACGAGCGAGGTCGAGCATGTGCTGGCGACGCAATGTCTGCCGCAGAAGAAGACGAAGTCGATGCGCATCGTCATTGACGGCGCGTTGCAGCCGGGGGTGTTCGCCAAGGATTTGATGCTGGCGGTGATTCGCACCATCGGCACCGCAGGCGGCACCGGCTACACGCTGGAGTTCGCCGGCTCGGCCATCCGCGCGCTTTCGATGGAAGGGCGGATGACGATGTGCAATATGTCGATTGAAGCGGGCGCACGCGCCGGTCTGGTCGCAGTCGATGAGACGACGCTCGCCTATTTGCGCGGGCGGCCGAGTGCGCCGCAGGGCGCGCTGTGGGACGCGGCGGAAGCCTATTGGCGCACGCTGGTCAGCGACGAGGATGCGCGGTTTGACGCCGAAGTGGTGCTCGATGCCGCCGCGATTGCACCGCAGGTAAGCTGGGGCACGTCGCCGGAAATGGTGGTCGATGTCGGCGGCGTGGTGCCGCATCTTGCCGACGCGCGCGATGACAACCAGCGCAACGCTTATGCGCGCGCGCTTGATTATATGGGACTGCACGAGGGGCAGGCGGTGGGCGATATTGCGCTCGATGCGGTCTTCATCGGCTCCTGCACCAACGCGCGCATCGAAGATTTGCGCGTCGCCGCCCGCATCCTGCAAGGGCGCAAGGTGGCGGCGAATATTGAAACGGCGCTGGTCGTGCCCGGTTCCGGGCTGGTCAAGGCGCAGGCGGAGGCGGAAGGCCTCGACCGCATTTTCACCGCCGCCGGTTTTGAATGGCGCGGGCCGGGCTGCTCGATGTGTCTGGCGATGAACGCCGACCGCATCCCGGCGGGCAAGCGCTGCGCTTCCACCTCCAACCGCAATTTTGAAGGGCGGCAAGGGCAGGGCGCACGCACCCATTTGGTCAGTCCGGCAATGGCAGCGGCGGCAGCGGTCGCCGGGCGCTTTGTCGATGTGCGGGAGTGGTTGGCATGAAAGCATTTACCGTTGAACGCGGCGTACTGGCGCCGCTCTTTCGCAGCAATATCGACACCGACGCCATCCTGCCGAAGCAATATCTGAAGCTCATCAGCAAAACCGGCTTCGGCCAGTACCTCTTTGATGACTGGCGCTATCTGCCCGACCGCACGCCCGACCCGGCATTCGTGCTGAACGAAGCGCGTTACCACGGCGCCAAATTCCTCCTCGCCGGGGCGAATTTCGGCTGCGGCTCCTCGCGCGAACACGCGGTGTGGGCGCTTGATGAATACGGTTTCCGCGCCGTCATCGCGCCATCGTTCGGCGACATCTTCTATAGCAACTGCTTCAAAAACGGCATCCTGCCCGCACAAGTCAGCGCTGTCGACGCCGAAGCGCTCCTGGCCGCGACACAGGCGGCGGAGGCGGTTACGATAGAAGTCAATCTGGAAACGCAGACCATCCAATGCGGGGCGGCGCGTTACCCGTTCAGCGTGGACGGCTTCCGCAAACACGCGCTCTATCACGGCCTCGACGACATCGGGCAGACACTGCAACACGCCGCCGAGATTCGCGCCTTCGAAGCACGGCACCGGCAACAATTCCCCTGGCTATTCAAGGAATAAACATGAAAAACCTCCTCCTCCTCCCCGGCGACGGCATCGGCCCGGAAATCATGGCAGAAGCCGAAAAAATCCTGCATTTATTACAAAGCAAAGCCGGGCTGGCGGTCGCGCTGGATTACGCCGACCTCGGCGGCTGCGCGGTGGATGCCACGGGCGAACCCTATCCCGAAGCGACCCGCGCCAAGGCGCGCGCCGCCGATGCGGT
>ERZ773067.1493-NODE-1493-length-12481-cov-19.246016_pt1 | contig 12481 bp, 3 predicted proteins | sample MGYA00580622_ERZ773067 | MGnify/ENA primary metagenome ERZ773067 (study PRJEB29015, sample SAMEA2737998) | human oral metagenome | biome: human oral; feature: human-associated habitat; material: dental | place: China | collected 2113 ...
AGGCGCGGCCTGCAGGAGGAAAACGCCTTCTCCGTCATCGCGATCACATCGTCCGGTGTATACGGATCGCTGCCCTCCGTCGCGAGCGTCGATGAGCAGCCTGTGAGGAGAGAGGCGCAGAGTGCGGCGAGCATGCCGCATCCTTTGATGTATCGAAATCCTGCCATCGAGCCCTCCTTTTTAAAATGCAAAGAATCATTGGATGCTTTTGGTCGTTGATTAATTATACCAAATAGATGTAGCTCATGCTATTTTATTTGTCAATATGATAGATGTTTCAAGGTCTACAGCAGATTATTTATCTGCGAAGTTTGAGACCAATGAGCTGACTGCGCGGCATATTCTGACGGTCGCGGGCAAGGAGAAATGGGTTGCCAATAACATCAAGGGCATCCTCGTCAACAAGAAATACATGGACTGCGCGAGAGTTCAAAAGATGTTCACACCAGAATTTCTCACCAAGAAATGTGGACAGGTGTCGAGCTGCTTTGAGGCTAAAGTCTGGTATTTCACGGATAAGTGCAGGCGCGTCATCTACTGCTACAACAATATGCATGGTGGAGTACGTGTCTGTGGGCGCAGATAAGGGGCTGACGGCGGCATTTCGTGAGGGGATGGAAGTGCGGTGAGGAGGTATGGATAGCAGGAAGAAGTTCCAAAATATATTTTTCGATAAGCAGGAAAAAACTTATGTAGAAGGAATTATAATATTAATATTAGAGTGATAGGTTGGAGCAAAAGTTAATGTTGCTTTAATGCTTTAAATTCCACTATACAAGAAAGACCAAGGAATATCTAAATAAAATTGTCCATCATCTTAGCGCATCCTTTTTGCTCTGCCATCGTCAATAAATCTTCCACATAGACATTACTATGTGTCTGGCTTGTTTCCTTGGGAGAGTAGACATTCAACACCAATCTGATGAACTTCATTTTTGAGTTTAAATCCGTGAAACGCATCTTCTGAAAATGATCTTAGGGCGTGTATGGAGCGTTGTATCATGAATGATTTACGATATGAACAGATAAGTATAGACGAAATAGATTTATCGGTGCGGTCATATAACGCACTTAAACGTGCGGGTATAGAAACGCTGGCAGAATTAGTAACAGCCTATGAACATGGAACGCTTCTTGATATTCGAAATCTTGGTGTGAAAAGTTATGAGGACATTAAGGAAACTATTGAAGAGATCGGCGGTAGTGGTTTTCAACTTGTGGAGGATTATGGAGAAGAGGAATCTTTTGAGCAACATGTGATTCCTGAAGCGATTGAAAATGTTTCGGTTTATGACTTGGATATTAGTACCCGTTTACGTAATGGCCTTGTTCATAGTGGATTTGATACAGTTGGAAAAATCCTCAAAATGACTAGAGACGATATGAATTCTGTTCGAGGGATGGGGGCAAAGACTGCAGATGAACTGAGAACTATCATACATGAAATAAACGAAGAAGGATTTGGCTATTTTGCTGATGATAGAGTGAAATGTACACCCGTAGATGAAAGAAATAAAAGAACTATAGATGCTGAGACCGTAAAGAGGCTTAAAGAAGGTTACGGTTTTAAGCCTGGATGGCTTACAGAATGGTACAATGTTACTCGATCCAGAATACAGCAAATGTTAAATAAAGGTAGAAAACGTGGAAATTGGCTGAATAGAGAAATGAATGCCTCAGATGAGGGGCTTCTTCTCAACATGATAGAGAAGAAAGTCGAAAGCATTGAATCTGATAAAGGAATAAAAGCGTACTTTCTTAGCAATGGTACGGGTGACTGCGCAGCCATATTTGTATCAGACGATGAAATAAAATGCTTCTTCCTGAACATGATGCCGGAATATATACAGACCAAAATAAAAGAAAGTAGACTTGACTGTTTGTCCATGGAGGAACTTGAAATTATATCCAGTGGAAAAATTGTCTCGATTCTTAAACAGGAATATTTTTGTCCCGAGAACACAGGGAATTTTCGTCAGTTTGCCAGCAAAAGGGGGATGAGTACAGAGGAATACTGTAAATTTTTAACTGGAATGGAATATGTTACAGCACAGTCAACGGTAAATGATGAGAAGATCATTGCATTTCTGAATGCTTACTCTATTAACGGCAGACTGATGATTCCATCCAATAAGGATACACTGTGGTTTCGCTCATTTATATCCCGACATGGATATTCCATCGAGGATATAGCAGACCTTTATGGATTTGCAGAACAACAGATGGAGGGGGATGTGCAGAGGTTTTGTTCTGTGGAGGAAGATATGCAGCCATACGAGATTGATTCGAAAATCCCGGTTGAAAAAACCTTTGCAGAAAATCCACTTCTTGGAAATGAAATACTTTCAGAGGAGTGCAAAGAAAATCTGTATACGATTACAAAGAGATATATCGATGAGAGGCTGAGAGATCCTCGAAAAGAATTTCCGCTAAGGGAAAAAATGGAAATTACGCTTGCTGTTATTACTTATGCCAAAGAGTGGGATAGCAAAGATGAGACCGGTTTCTGGAAATATATTACGACGCAATTCGGCTATAGAGATGAGATGAATCAACTTCGAGAAATACTCTGTGATTGCGTGTGGGAAGCCGCTGTGAAGAACCACAGGTGGTTTATTTCAAATGAAAAAGAATGTCAATACAAGTCTACAATTGTTGCTCATGCACTGACTACTAGAAGATCATGGATGCTGATGTATGATTTCCTTTTTGATTTTTACAAGACAAATATGAAGTGGACGTATATTGAGGATGATCCAATTATAGAAAGAATGGTTATGGCACTGCGAAACAAGCTGAATACAGGCGATGAGGCTGATGATGACAGGTTTGAAATCAGTGCAAAAGTTTATTCCTTCCAGGAGGGGATCCGCAAACTCATTATATACAGGACTGGATATGCAATTAAGCTCATCTGTCATATGCTTCGCAGGATCGATGGAATAATAAACCATACAATTGCGCCAGCGCAATTGTATGTGGATGTTTTGTGTGATCAATGGTTTGAGAGCAAGTTAAAGAGAGCAAGAGAGGATAGGAAATATGAGTCGAGTGTTTCTGTAGCAAGAAGCGTCGCGATTGATTACACGAGAATCCGTCCGGCATATATTCTACAGAATGAGACAGATGTTATTATATTATTTCCCGACATACGACTTAAAAAGACCGAATTTGAAAAAGTTGAACTTTTAGTTTACACCGGAGATGTTAATGTTGATGTCAGATCGTTAAGTTATTACGGAAATGAGCTTGGAAAAACGCTGAATGGATTTCATGTTGACGTAGATATGTGTCTGAGAAAGGGGGACGGGTCGCTTAATATCCGTATTGTTTTATCCTGTGATGACGATAAAATATATGATTCAGAGGATACTCTTTACAGGGAATATCTATGTTTTTCAAACACAAAGGAAGATGATATTCGTGATTGTGAAAAAGGTTCTTATTCTTTTTTTACAACCGAAAGTAATGTTTTTGAATTCATAGGCAGCGAAGTATCGGATATTGATGCCGGCAGCCCGTGGAAGTCATATTTTGTAAGACTTGGAGAGAATTTTGTAGTCAAATATGATGACCAGATCATAGCATTTGATCGTTCGGATGAATCACCAGACAGTGGCATCCGAGTGATACATCCTGCGTCAGACGCGGAAGTGGTATTTACAAAGAAGGGGCATAAATACTGTGTTGTCACAAAGGCAACCGGCATTCTTCTTATATTGGATGATAAGGAAAAGCTGCGCAAGTATGTCGTGTCAATGAACGCGACGCGGCTCAGACTAGGCGACATTGCTCCGGAGGTATCAGGTACCAGCTTTATTTATACCATACCACTTCAGACGGTAGAGGATCAGACTTGTAATTTTCAGATTGTCGATTTAGAGAAAAACAGAATTATTTCGAGATTTTCAGTAAAAGTTATACAGGGGTTCTCCATCAATTTCAATCGGGATTTTTATTTCAGCAGCGAGGACTTTGAAGGTGCCTATGTAAATGTTGTGAGTTTGCATGGTTCGAAAAGATATGAGATTAATAGCAGCGATGAAGAGATTTCTTTTCCCTATGATGATGGAATGGTTGAACTCAAAACACCTAGGATATATGTTAGAAATAATGAAGGGCAGGAGTGGAACAGAGGGTATACGGCATGGATAAAACAGATTAAACAGAACGAAAAAATATATATTGCGACCCCCAAGGACTGTTCCTGCAATATGAAGCTCGGTACGGTCGATATTACGGAAGAGGCAAAGGGCTGTTTTGATTATGGCAATGCAGTGTTTGCATATTCCGGTGGAGTCGATCCAACATGGATCGATCTTATACTTACTATATCGAAAGACCGGGAGATACAGGAATACAATATCGGATGTATATCGACGACGGAACGGTTCGTAGGAGAAGTGCAATTTGACTATCATGACAGCACCCTTTTTTGGAATAAGGGCATGGGGTTCATTGGCAATCCGAATGGGCAGTTTAAGCTGCGCATAGAAACAGCGGAAGGGGCTGAGGATTATCCTCTTAACCTGAATGATGAGGTTATTGTCGGCACATCTAAACTTGCCTTAAATGAATATACGTACAGCATCGTAAAGGAGTCTGAAAATATCTTTCTGGGAGATGAGACAATTCTTGATGAGGGTACACTTTTTATAGGTGATAGAAATAACTTAAGATTCAACCAACGTATGATAGAGATAACAAACATTACCTTTGAGGAGGGAGGGGATTTAAGAAGCGTTGATATTCGAAATACTTATATTGAACGGATAGAATATAAGGGGATTCAGTTTGTGGACAGTGAAGAGAGAGAATGCCCTGTGTACAGCGGTGTCATGTTCTTTATGGGACAAAGCACGAGACATTATGAATTTTCCTTTGAGGACAAGATATCAGAAAAAGGATTTCAGTTATATAAAATCAATCCTGTGAAAATCGTATTTATCAACGACCATACACTGAGCATTACTAATGAGGACGGTGACGGTATCTATTACTACAGATATTTTGACAAATCATCAGGGGAAAATCGTTACTCTATCACTGATAGAGAACCCACAATCGACAAGCAGAGATATTATTATCTGGCAGATTTATATACATACAGAAAGACGAGGGTGGAATAAATGTTTAATCCGATGAAAGCGTCTGAAAGCATAAAGGCTGAATTCATCAGCTATGTATTGACCAGTTTTCATATTGCAGACAGAGACTATGCCAACCAGTTTGCTGCGGAATTGAATCAAGAGAATTCTGTGGCGAAGGGGCCCTATCTTGATATTAGCGATTCCTTTGAAATAGGAAAGAACATAGAAAGCCTGATTAAAGAGGGAGAACTTTCTCCGTTGTTCAGAGATCTCGAAAAAGAGGTGCCGGAAAACGACAAGGAGATCAAGTTGCAGAGAAAGCTGTATCTGCATCAGGAGAAAGCCATTCGAAAGATCAACCAGGAGCATAATCTGGTTGTGACAACGGGTACCGGTTCTGGCAAGACAGAGTGTTTTGTTTTGCCCATCATAAATTATCTGCTTCGGGAAAAACAGGCTGGAACCCTCTCCTGTGGTGTGCGGGCAATTTTGATCTATCCGATGAATGCACTGGCGAACGATCAGATGAAACGCCTGCGAATGATCTTGAAGGACTATCCTGATATTACCTTTGGTGTTTACAACAGCAGCACTGAACAGAATAATGAGGACGGCAAAAAAAAATACGGTCATATATTTAAGGATGCCAACGGTCGTGCGTTGAATCCACTTCCTAATGAAGTGTTGTCCAGAGAAACGATGCAGAATACACCGCCACATATTCTAGTGACGAACTATGCGATGCTTGAATACATGATGCTTCGACCGAATGACGATCAGGTGTTCTCTGGGGCGAAGTTAAAGTTTCTTATTCTTGATGAGGCGCATATATACAGAGGCGCAACAGGAATGGAAACATCGCTGCTCCTAAGACGGTTGAAGGCCAGAATCAGTAATCCTGTGCAAGTCCGGCATATTCTTACCAGTGCAACTCTCGGAGGGAAGGAAGCGGATAAGGATATCGTTGCATTTGCTGAAACTTTGTGTGCGGCAAAATTTCAGGAGGACGATATCATCCGATCTAACACGGTCATGCCGGAATTCCCGAATCGGATGATTGACTATCCTGTTCGATTATTTTCCGAACTTTCCAATCCGGAAAGTTCACTAAACGAAATTCTTGATGCATATCATGTGGAGTATGACAGCAGCCTCAGCGATGCAGAGACTCTGTTCGACCTGTGTATGTCCTCAACGCTGTACAAGGCGCTTCGTGAATGTGCGACCAGTCCAATGACGGTAAAGCAGATCACCTCTCGTGTCAATAGCCTCATGCCTGTTACGGAAGATGACATTGTTAATCTTATCCATGTCGCATCTCGTGCAGAGAAGAATAAGACGGCACTTATCAAGGCAAGATATCATATGTTCGTACGTGCGCTTGAAGGTGCTTACATCACCATCGGGGCGCGGAAGAGCATCTTCCTGAATCGCTCCAAGTATACTCCAGACGGGAAATACAGAGTTTTTGAGGCGGCGGTGTGTGATGATTGCGGCCGCATCGGTATCGCCGGAAAAGAAGTGCATGGCTTCTTTGAATTCGCCCATGACAGATGGGACAAAGAGAAGGAAGTGTATCTCCTTCGCGAACAGAATGAGCGGTGGGATGAGCAGGAAGACGATGAGGATGATGCGACAGAGCAAAATGGATGTGGAAAAAATGATTTTCTGATCTGTGCAACGTGTGGAAAGATCCTTCACGAAAGCCGGAGATCAGAATTTGACTGTGATTGCGATGCTGCTAATCGTATACGAGTCAGAAAGGCTGAAGTTAAGGGGACACGAAGTGAGCATCGGTGTCCATGCTGTAATATAGGTCATATGAAGCTGTTTTATCTTGGATACGATGCTGCTACCGCAGTGCTTGGCACGGAGCTTTTCGAACAGCTTCCGGAACACGAGGCAGTGCTCAAGAGTAAGAACAAGGAAGAACAGCCAACCGGCGGACCGTTCTCTATGGCGATTGCTTCAAAACCGGTCATTGAAACCATAAAGAAAAAAAGACAGTTCCTTTCATTCTCTGATAGTCGCAGTGAAGCGGCTTTCTTTGCGTGCTATATGACATCCTTCTATCAGGAATTCCTTCGCAGAAGGGGGATCTGGCACGTAATTAAAGAGAATCAGGACAGCATCAACAAAAATCCTTGGGAGATCGTTATTCTTGTTGATGAACTCACATCTTACTTTGATACAAACAGGACATTTGCTGATCCGGGCGATGACGGAAAGAAAAATCTTACTGCGGTTAGCAGACATCAGGCATGGATTGCTGTCCTAAACGAGATGGTTGGAGCCAGAAGAAGTACCAGTCTGGTATCGCTCGGAGTATTGGATTTTTCCTATAAGGGAAATAATCCACAACTCATGACAGCAGTTGCCAATAAGTACGGTAAGTCCATCGAGGATGTTGTGGCACTATTTCACCTGCTTGTGATGGATTTGGTCTATAACGGTGCGCTTGAGGGGGAAGGTGTCAATCTTACGGACGATGACCGTGAATACATATATTATACAGCATCTCCGAGAAGATTTGTAAAATGCAAGCAGTCGGAGTCGGAGAGGAAGAAAAACGGTCTTAGCGGATGGACTCCGAGACAGAAACCGAATGGTGGTTCATTTAAGAATGGTCGTGTGAAAAGAACCATGCAAGTGCTTGGCATCGACGAAAAGGAGGCAATCGATCTGCTTTCGGATTTCTGGCATGCCGTTCTTTTGCAAAGTGAGTTCTCCATGACCCATGATAGCGGAGCAGAGTACTATATTTCAACCAACCGCTTTGTAGTGAAAGCCGGCTCTGAAGATGTGCCGGTTTATGTCTGCACGAAATGCGGTAAGACGACGATGACGAATTGTCAGGGCAAGTGTGTATCCATAAGGTGCGATGGGAAGCTGCGAAGGATTTCTCATGAAGATTTGCTGTCAGATAATCATTTCGCAAGATTGTATTCTACCGAACAGATGCGTCCGATGCATATCAAAGAACATACTGCACAGCTTGGCAGAGCGGAGCAGCAAACATATCAGGAGATGTTTGTCAACAAGGAGATCAATGCCCTGAGTTGTTCTACGACCTTTGAGATGGGCGTGGATGTTGGTGATCTGGAGACCGTATATCTCCGCAATATGCCGCCGTCCCCCGCAAACTATGTTCAGCGTGCAGGACGTGCAGGTCGAAGCATGCATTCTGCAGCGTATGCACTTACCTATGCGAAGCTGGGGTCACATGACTTTACATATTTTGACAAACCTGAGCGGATGATTTCTGGGAAGATTGGGGTTCCTCTTTTTTCGATCTCCAATGAAAAGGTCGTTCTACGGCATATCTTTGCCGTTGCATTGGCTGATTTCTTTGGTCATTACGAAGAGGTTTACAACAAGAACGACGCCAATGAACTTCTGAATAACGATGGCTATGAAAAACTGGTGGATTATATCAAAAACAGACCAAATGAGCTCTTTGATGTTTTGAAAAGGTCATTTCCTGCCAAGCTCCATGATGTTATGGGGATTAGCGACTGGTCGTGGACAGAAAAACTCATTGGAAATGATGGCGTATTAAAGGTTGCTGTTGAGGATTTCAGAAATACCGTTGACTGGTATGTGAAGGAAATTGCTAGGTTAAAACGAAAGAACGACATTCAGGCCGCAGCACGCTACGAAAGAAGGTTGAAGGATTATCGCAGAAGTCCGGAAGATCAGCATGAACGGAAAGATAAGCGTGGACGAAACGAATTGATTGAGTTCCTCGTCAGAAACAATGTTCTACCGAAATATGGTTTTCCGGTTGATACGGTTGAACTATATCAAGGAACGAACTCGCCATCCGGAAAAAAACTTCAGATGGTGCGCGATCTTCAGCTTGCAATTGCGGAATATGCTCCTGATGCACAGGTTGTTGCGGATGGAACGCTTTATACCAGCAGATATATAAGAAAACTGCCGCAGACTACGGTACAGGACTGGGAAGAGGTTTATATTGCAGAATGCGAGAATAAATTCTGTAGGGCATGGAATTACAGAAGAACGGAGCCATCTAAAGACGGGGAAAAATGTATCTCTTGTCATTCAATCATAAAAAAAGCGATATGGAAGAAAGCGATAGAGCCGAGAAAAGGGTTTATTGCAGAGCCTAAGCCTACGGCTGTGCCGCTCAGAAAACCAGATCGATCATTTAAGAGCGAGGATTATTATATCGGCGATACACAGCGTCAGATTATGATCAAAAAGACTTTTCTGATTAAGGGAAGCCATAAGATACAGATGGAAACATCTACGAATGACTCACTGATGGTTGTATGCAAGGATAACTTCTTCGTATGCGATCGTTGTGGGTATTCTATTAGTTCTGTATCCGGTAAGAATAAAAAAGATTTTAATTCTAACGCAAAATATATTGAAGAGAGACATAAGACCCCTTGGGACAAGGATTGCAATGGCCGATTATATCGGAAAGACCTTTGTCATGCGTTTAAGACGGATGTCGTACAAATTGTATTCGGGACATCAAGAGCAAAGAATCAGGCGGTCATGCTTTCTGTAATGTATGCACTTTTGGAGGCAATGTCTGATGAGCTGGATATCGAAAGAACAGACATTAAAGGTTGTCTTCACAAGGTTCGATACGAGAACAGCATGGTATACGCCATCATCTTGTATGATGGCGTTGCCGGAGGTGCCGGTCATGTCAGAAGACTTGTGACGGAGGACTGTGGGGTATTCCAGCAGATCGTGTCCAAGGCTGTCTCGCTGACAAAGAGCTGTAATTGCAGTCCTTCTTGCTATCGCTGCCTGAGAAATTATTACAATCAGGCGGTGCATGACCTGTTGGATCGTTGTGAAGCATATCGCTTCCTCGAAGCATTTAGCGGCGAGGCGATTGTGATACCGGACGAAGATTTTCAAGAGAAACATAGCGCGAAGCCTACAGCAGAAATTACAGAAGACCGTCTGCGTTTTGGCGATTCATGGCCGTGCAGTTATAACAATTGGAGTGAATTCATGGTGATGATACCAGATAACTGCAAGGAAATCTTTGCGGACTTTGATTATTACCATATACCGTTGCCGACAGAGGCATATTGCAAATGCAAAGTGCAGGGAACGGACTATGAATATGAAGTTCTCCTTCTTTGGAGAGATAAGAAAATAATGGTGTTTGAGGATGACAGACAAAAGCTTGATGTTGCGGGGTGGACATCCATGAAAGTGGGTGAGATCAAAGAAAAAGCGTTTATAAATTTATTTTAACGGAGGGATTGATGTATGGCACGGATGATACCCAACAGACTTGAAGATGACCATGGAAGTTTTGGAGAAAGGAGGGTGTTTGAAGCACTTAAGGATAAACTGGAAGATGATTTCATAGTTTTTCATTCGGTCAGATGGAATGCTCGCAATGAAAGGGATACAATTATATGGGGAGAATGTGATTTTACGGTTTTCCATCCGACCTACGGAATGATTGTTCTTGAAGTGAAATCCGGCGGTATTGAATGTACAAATAACCGCTGGACATATGTCCGTACTGACAATGGGAAAAAATACCGTATGAAATGTGGTCCGTTGGAGCAGTGTGATCGGGAGATAAGATATAAATTTAAGAATCTGGTCAATGAGCTGTTAGATCGTTCATCGGAAGATGATAGACAATATTGCCTTGTTGAACCGGCAGCATGGTTTCCATCAATCGGCAAGAGGGATATTGTCGGTGAACTTCCCATGGAGTACAGAGACGAGATTGTTCTGTATGAGAATGCATTGGATAATCCCAAGAAGTTCATCATGGGAATTTATGATTATTACGACGGAAGGAAACATACAAGATTAAACTCGAATTCCTGCAAAAAAATTGTAGATGCTTTTGCCCCATATTTTAGTGCGGTACCAAGTCTGAAGTCGAGGCGTCAAGAGCGGAATGAGGAGTTCGTTCGCCTGACGAGGCAGCAGAATTATCTGCTGGATTATCTCGAAGAACAGCGTGTCGCTGCCATTCAGGGAGCCGCGGGAACAGGAAAGACCATGCTTGCGGTTGAAAAGGCATGTAAGCTTGCAACGTCAGGAAAGGTTCTCTTTTTATGCTTCAACAGGTATCTGAAAGAGTATTTGCAGAGCCTAAAAGAAGAGGCACCGGACAAATACACAAATATAGATTTTTATAATCTTCCGCAACTCGCCTGTGCTGCCATGAAAGTCCCGACTGTAGAGAATGACGATGTGATCTGCTTCCTGTCGAATTTTGAACATTACGATTGGAACTATCAACACATAGTCATTGATGAGGGGCAGGACTTTGATGGCGAGGCGATTAGTAAATTGTATGATATCACCTTGCTTCAAGACGGTGCGTTCTATGTCTTCTACGATAAGAAGCAGTTTGTGCAGGGGCTTGAGTTCCCCGATTGGCTTGCTCATGCCGAATGCAGACTCGTGTTGAATATAAATTGCCGGAATACATATCAGATTGCGGATACCGCCGGAAGACCTGTTGACATTCTGCCACGGGTTAAAGAACGATCCGTTCAAGGTGATATGCCAAGATTTTATCTGTGCAGCGATGCCAGAGAAGCATTGAAGACATTAAGCAAAAGAATAGATGAATATCGTGCTGCAAATTACTCTTATGATCAAATATGTGTGCTTACGCTCAAGACTGAGAATAGCTCGATTCTTAAGGATATTGACAAGATAGGAAACCATCAAATTAGAAAAGAGATGGAGGGGGAAGGGGTTCTATTTACTACGGTAAGAAAATTCAAGGGGCTGGAGGCAGATGCCATAATTATTATTGATATGGATGGAAATACCTTTACGAATGATGAAAGTAAGCGACTGTTTTATGTGGGATGTTCCAGAGCAAAGCATCAGCTTGATATTGTTTTTGTTGGTAGTGAAGATGCCTTAAAAAATGCAGGGAAGGGACTTACAGACCAGATATTTCCAAACGCTAAAATTGGAATTGCTAGGTGTCTAAATGTTAAGCCTGTACAAATTTAAATTTACCGATTTCCATATCACTTCGCCCGATAACGCCCCACTCAGATACTTGATGATATTCGCTTCTTCAATGAGGAGCACCCCGTACATACGATTGGATACCTTACAAGCAGTATCGCGAATGGCTTGCGTCCGAGCTTGAAAATGTTGCCCATGCCATCGCAAGTGAGTTTTGCGATGGGTCTTATGATATTCAGGTTCTCATGACTAATTTTTAGATTTTTGTGTCCAGTTTTTGTTGACTAGTGCACTTTGCATGGACTGCCCAAAGAGGGCACTTGCCGGAGCATAACAAAAAGAGCCGTCCATATTTGGCGGCTCTGAATCCCCATAACGGATTACGGTGTCCATATCAATGACTTGGATAGCAGGTGAAACAGATTTGCTTCACCTCGCTT
>ERZ773067.1494-NODE-1494-length-12481-cov-11.401094_pt1 | contig 12481 bp, 8 predicted proteins | sample MGYA00580622_ERZ773067 | MGnify/ENA primary metagenome ERZ773067 (study PRJEB29015, sample SAMEA2737998) | human oral metagenome | biome: human oral; feature: human-associated habitat; material: dental | place: China | collected 2113 ...
TTCAATCAACTATAACCCCAAATGTAGGGGAAAAGTCAAGCAGGTCGTCTGAAAACCTGCCATCGTTTATCTGCATCATTCGAGCCATCATGCTACCTTTGATTTGTCCCATTGTTCACAAAGAGTAAAATTGATATTGTTATTTATTACAAATGCTGTATTATGTTCGGGTAATTATAACAAATAAAATAATAATATCATAAATTTCTAAATATCTCCTTTATCCGCCATTCAGGCGACCTCATTCCACAGATTTTAGACTTTTCAACACTTCAAGCCATTTTGTATGGCTTGTTCGTTAAATTTTGCACGTTTTAAATTTGGAGAATTGACGTGAATTTTGACTATATTGCCCACGTCCGCCAAGACTCATCAGAAAATTGGCATTCCCATCCCCTGCAAAAACATCTACAAAAAGTCGCCCAACTCGCCAAGCGTTTTGCAGGGCGTTACGGAGCGTTGTTTGCCGAATATGCGGGGCTTTTGCACGATTTGGGGAAATTTCAGGAAGCTTTTCAGAAATATATCCGTCATGCATCCGGCTTTGAAAAAGAAAATGCCCATTTGGAAGATGTCGAATCTACCAAGTTGCGCAAAATTCCGCATTCCACTGCCGGTGCCAAATATGCAGTAGGACACCTTAATCCGCTTTTTGGGCATTTGTTGGCGTATTTGATTGCCGGGCATCATGCGGGATTGGCAGATTGGTATGACAAAGGCAGCCTGAAACGCCGTCTGCAACAGGCGGATGACGAGTTGGTGGCGTCTTTGTCGGGCTTGGTGAAAAGCAGTTTGTCCGAAGATTTTTTCCGGTTATCAGATGATGATCTGAAGCGGGATTTTTTTGCATTTTGGAAAGAAGGAGCAAAGCTGGAAGAATTGCATATTTGGCTGCGTTTTCTCTTTTCCTGTTTGGTGGATGCCGATTTTTTGGATACCGAAGCCTTTATGAACGGTTATGCCGATGCGGATACTGCGCAGGCTGCCGGATTGCGCCCGAAATTTCCCAGTTTGGATGAGTTGCACCGGAGATATGAGCAATATATGGCGCAACTTTTAGAAAAAGCAGATAAAAATTCAACTTTAAATCAAGAACGTCATACCATTTTGCAGCAATGTTTTTCCGCCGCCGAAACTGACCGCACTTTGTTTTCTTTAACTGTGCCGACCGGCGGCGGCAAAACTTTGGCGAGCTTGGGGTTCGCTTTGAAGCACGCGCTGGAATTCGGCAAAAAACGTATTATCTATGCTATTCCTTTCACCAGTATTATCGAGCAGAACGCCGATGTTTTCCGCAAAGCATTGGGCGATGACGTGGTATTGGAACACCACAGCAATTTGGAAGTGAAAGAAGACAAGGAAACTGCGAAAACCCGCCTTGCCACGGAAAATTGGGACGCGCCGCTGATTGTTACCACCAACGTGCAACTGTTTGAAAGCCTGTTTGCGGCGAAAACCAGCCGCTGCCGCAAGATTCACAATATTGCCGATAGCGTGGTGATTTTGGATGAGGCCCAGCAGCTTCCGCGCGATTTCCAAAAGCCGATTACCGACATGATGCGGGTGCTGGCGCACGATTACGGCGTTACCTTTGTGTTGTGTACGGCGACTCAGCCCGAACTTGGCAAAAATATCGACGCATTCGGGCGCACTATTTTGGAAGGCCTACCGGACGTGCGCGAAATTGTGGCGGATAAAATTGCCTTATCGGAAAAACTGCGCCGCGTCCGCATCAAAATGCCGCCGCTAAACGGCGAAACGCAAAGCTGGCAGGAAATTGCCGATGAAATTGCCACGCGTCCGTGTGTTTTGGCGGTAGTCAATACGCGAAAGCACGCCCAAAAACTCTTTGCCGCCCTGCCTTCTGACGGCATCAAACTGCATTTGTCCGCCAATATGTGCGCTACGCACCGCAGCGAAGTGATTGCGTTGGTTCGCCGATATTTGGCACTGTATCGCGCAGGCAGCCTGCACAAGCCCTTGTGGCTGGTCAGCACGCAGTTGATTGAAGCCGGCGTGGATTTGGATTTTCCTTGCGTTTATCGGGCGATGGCGGGGCTCGACAGCATTGCCCAAGCGGCGGGGCGGTGCAACCGTGAAGGCAAGCTGCCACAGTTGGGCGAAGTGGTTGTGTTCCGTGCCGAAGAAGGCGCGCCCAGCGGCAGCCTGAAACAGGGGCAGGACATTACCGAAGAAATGCTGAAAGCAGGACTGCTTAACGACCCACTTTCCCCGTCGGCATTTGCCGAATATTTCCGCCGTTTCAACGGCAAAGGCGATGTGGATAAACACGACATTACAAGACTTTTGACGGCAGAACGGCCCAATGAAAATCCGCTGGCAATCAAATTCCGCACCGCTGCCGAACGATTCCGTCTGATTGATAACCAAGGCGTGGCACTCATTGTGCCGTTTATCCCATTGGCTCATCGGGAAGAAGGCGGCAGTCCGCAAGTCGTCAAAGCAAACGAGCTGGACGATTTTTTCAGACGACATCTGGACGATGTGGAAGTTTCAAAATGGCAGGATATTTTGGATAAACAACGTTTTTTGCAGCCTGCCGACAATTCCTTCGGACAAACCGACCAACCACCGCTGCCTGAGCCGTTTGAACGCTGGTTCAGCTTGCTTGAAAGCGACCCGCTCAAACACAAATGTGTTTACCGCAAATTACAACGCTACACGATTACCGTGTATGAACACGAACTCAAAAAGCTATCTGCGAATGCCGTTTTTTCCAGAGCAGGATTGTTGGTGTTAGATAAGGGCTATTACAAAGCCGTGCTTGGTGCGGATTTTGATGATACGGCTTGGCTATCTGAAAATTCGGTTTTATGAAAAATGCCCCTATTTCTAGGGGCATTTTGCCATTTTTAACATGGCATTATAGTTTCAACACACAGCCACCCAGAAGCGACTGACCGCTGATAATCCATTTAATCAATTGTATGGAAAGAGGTTTAGCGTAGGCATATTTTACAGTTTATTGAAAAAATAAGCGAATCACACTTGACATGAGTAGTGTGGTAATATTAATATGGCTTTATAGAATTGTTAATGAGGAGTCGATATGAGTTTCATTTTAGAAATTAGCGGTGAGCTGGCGTGCTTTACCAGGCCTGAGCTCAAGGTGGAACGGGTTAGTTATCCCGTAATTACACCATCAGCAGCACGAAATATCCTAATGGCAATCTTGTGGAAACCCGCCATTCGATGGCAGATACAGAAGCTCGAGATTCTCAAACCGATTCAGTGGACGAATATCCGCCGTAACGAAGTGGGAACCAAAATGAGTGAACGCAGCGGCTCGCTCTATATTGAAGACAACCGTCAGCAGCGCGCATCCATGCTGCTGAAAGACGTTGCCTATCGCATCCACGCCGATTTTGACATGACAAATGAAGCAGGCGAGGGCGACAACTACGTCAAATTTGCCGAAATGTTCAAACGGCGCGCAAAAAAAGGGCAGTATTTTCATCAGCCTTATTTGGGTTGCCGAGAGTTTCCCTGCCATTTCAGGCTGCTTGAAAAGGTTGAAGACGGTTTGCCGCGCGAAGACATCACCCAAGATTTCGGCTTTATGCTGTACGACATGGATTTCAGCAAATCCGACCCGCGCGATTCCAATAACGCCGAACCCATGTTTTACCAATGCAAAGCGATAAATGGCGTAATTACCGTGCCCCCAGCTAATAGCGAGGAGGTGAAACGATGATTCTGCACGCACTCACCCAATACTACCAACGCAAAGCCGAAAGCGATGGTGGTGTTGCCCCGGAAGGGTTTGAAAACAAAGAAATCCCGTTCATTATTGTTATAGACAAACAGGGTAATTTTATTCAGCTGGAAGATACCCGTGAGCTGAAAGGTAAGAAGAAAGTTGGCCGCACTTTTTTGGTGCCGAAAGGTTTAGGCAGGAGCGGTTCAAAATCCTACGAAGTAAGCAACATTTTGTGGGATCACTACGGTTATGTGCTTGCCTATGCCGGAGAAAAAGGGCAGGAGCAGGCGGATAGACAGCATGCCAGCTTTACCTCCAAAGTAAACGAATTGAAACAGGCGCTGCCCGATGATGCAGGTGTTGCCGCCGTTGCCGCCTTTTTGGCTTCTGCGGCAGAAAAAAGCAAAGCCATGCAGGCTGCAAATTGGGTGGAATGTGCCAAAGTCAAAGGCTGTAATCTCAGCTTCCGCCTAGTGGATGAAGCGGTAGATTTGGTTTGCCAGTCAAAGGCGGTTCGGGCATATGTGAGTCAAGCCAATCAGGCGCAGTCCGATAACGTCCCAAAAGGCATTTGCCTGGTAACGGGCAAGCCTGCGCCGATTGCGCGGTTGCATAACGCCGTGAAAGGCGTGAACGCCAAGCCCGCCCCGTTTACATCGGTAAATCTGTCGGCTTTTGAATCATACGGCAAAGAGCAGGGCTTTATCTTTCCCGTGGGCGAGCAAGCCATGTTCGAATATACCACCGCCTTGAACACTCTGCTTGCCGGTAAAAACCACTTTCGTATCGGCGATGTAACGGCTGTATGTTGGAGCGCGAAACCGACTCCGTTGGAAGAGAGTCTTGCTTCGCTGATTAGCGGCGGCGGCAAAGACAATCCCGATGAGCATATCGATGCCGTTAAAACCCTTTATAAAAGCCTGTACAACGGCCAATACCAAAAACCTGACGGCAAAGAAAAATTCTACCTTTTAGGCTTATCGCCTAATTCCGCGCGCATTGTCGTCCGCTTTTGGCATGAAACCACCGTTGCCACCTTATCAGAAGGTATTGCGGCGTGGTATGACGATTTGCAGATGGTGCGCGGCGAAAACTCGCCGTATCCTGAATATATGCCGCTGCCGCGCCTGCTGGGAAATTTGGTGTTGGACGGCAAAATGGAAAACCTGCCGTCTGATCTAATCGCCCAAGTAACCGATGCCGCACTTAACAACCGAGTTTTACCTGTCAGCCTGTTGCAGGCTGCTTTGCGGCGCAACAAGGCGGAACAGAAAATTACCTATGGCAGGGCAAGTCTGCTTAAAGCCTATATCAATCGCGCAATCCGCGCGGGTCGTCTGAAAAACATGAAGGAGCTAACTATGAGCTTAGATAGAAATCGCCAAGACATCGGCTATGTGCTGGGGCGGCTGTTTGCCGTGCTGGAAAAAACACAGGCCGAAGCCAATCCCGGCTTGAACGCCACCATTGCCGACCGCTATTTCGGTTCGGCAAGCAGTACGCCGATTGCCGTATTCGGCACACTGATGCGCCTGCTGCCGCACCATTTGAACAAGCTGGAATTTGAAGGACGTGCCGTACAACTGCAATGGGAAATCCGCCAGATTTTGGAACATTGTCAGAGATTTCCCAACCATTTGAATTTGGAACAGCAAGGCCTATTCGCCATCGGTTATTACCACGAAACCCAATTCCTGTTTACCAAAGACGCATTGAAAAACCTGTTCAACGAAGCGAAAACCGCATAAGGAGCAAATGCTATGACTATTGAAAAACGCTACGACTTTGTCTTTTTATTTGACGTGCAAGACGGCAACCCCAACGGCGATCCCGACGCAGGCAACCTGCCGCGTATCGACCCGCAAACCGGTGAAGGTTTGGTAACCGATGTTTGCCTGAAACGCAAAGTCCGTAACTTTATCCAAATGACCCAAAATGACGAACATCACGACATCTTTATCCGCGAAAAAGGCATTTTGAACAACCTGATTGACGAAGCCCACGAGCAGGAAAACGTAAAAGGCAAAGAAAAAGGCGAGAAAACCGAAGCTGCCCGCCAATACATGTGCGGCCGTTATTACGACATTCGCACATTCGGTGCAGTGATGACTACCGGCAAAAATGCAGGACAAGTGCGCGGTCCCGTGCAACTGACTTTTTCTCGCTCTATCGATCCCGTCATAACCTTGGAACACAGCATTACCCGCATGGCGGTTACCAACGAAAAAGATGCCAGTGAAACCGGCGACAACCGTACCATGGGTCGCAAATTCACCGTCCCCTACGGCCTATACCGCTGCCACGGCTTCATTTCTGCCCATTTCGCCAAACAAACCGGTTTTTCCGAAAACGATTTAGAACTGTTTTGGCAGGCACTCGTCAATATGTTCGATCACGACCATTCCGCCGCTCGCGGACAAATGAATGCACGCGGGCTCTATGTGTTTGAGCATAGCGGTAGCTTGGGCGATGCACCTGCCGACAGCCTCTTCAAACGTATTCAGGTTGCTAAAAAAGACGGAGTGGAAGTAGCAAGGAATTTTGACGACTACCTTGTCAGCGTGGACGATCAAAATCTTGGCGAAACCAAGCTTTTGCGTAAATTAGGCTAAAAATGACCGCACTTTCAACCGAAAGCCAAGGGGAAAATCAGGACACGCGCCTGATTCCTCTTTCTGCCTTGCAACACTATGCCTTCTGCCCGCGCCAATGCGCGTTGATTCACAACGAGCAGGCGTGGGCAGAGAACTATTTGACCGCGCAGGGCAAGGCGTTGCATGAGCGGGTGGATTCGGGCGAGCCGGAAACGCGCAAGGGCGTGCGCTTCGAGCGGACGGTGCATGTGTCGGCGGAGAAGCTGGGCATCAGCGGCGTATTGGATTTGGTGGAAGTGGAAACAAAAACAGGTCGTCTGAAACCTGTAGAATACAAACGCGGCAAGCCCAAACCCGACCCAATGGACGAAATCCAGCTTTGCGCCCAAGGCTTGTGCTTGGAAGAAATGACGGGGCAAACCGTCTCTGAGGGCGCGCTGTGGTATATGCAAACCCGCCACCGCGTCCCCGTCGCGTTTTCAGACGACCTGCGTGCCCAAACACTCGCCACCATCGCCGCCGTACGCGAACTTCTAAACAGCGGCCAAACCCCGCCGCCCAACTACGGCAAACGCTGCAAAGCCTGCTCGTTGGTGGAAATTTGCCAGCCGGAATTATTGGGAAAACGGGATCGGAGTGTGGGGTATGTGGCGGGGTTGTTTGGGGAGTGATGCTTAATTAGGAATTTTTACAGAAGAGAATAAAGGATAATTAATTATGGTTAATAAAAATATGATAAAAAGTAAAAAAATATTTCGGTTTGAAGATGGTGAGATAAATTTTGAAGCTGAGAAATTTTTATTTAAATTGGAAGTTGATAACACTATTTCCGTAGCGAATCATATACAATTTCATCCAGTTAGATCTTATAAAAACAGTTTAAAACAAGTGCTTAGACCCATAGAGGGAATAGCTGATTTGTTCATTAGTTGCATAGAAGAAAAATTTAATAATTACGATGATGAAATGAATGATGCATTAATTGAGTTTATTGAGAATATGTTACACAATATAATATCCCATGTTGATACATGTAAAAACATTATAAAACAATTAAGTGGAGAAATGAAAAGTAATGGTATTCAAAATGAGTTTTTAAATAATATAGAATTATATAGGTCTCTATTTGCAAAGCAAATTAATTTAGTTAAGCATAATAGTAGATTCATTAGGGTAATAAGAGGACGTGATGAAAAAAAGGAAGGAAATTTTGTTATTGGGTACTATATAGAAGGAAAGCATGAGTTAGTGGATTCTGAAAACTCAACCAAAGGTGCGGTAGGGCCGGATCCTAACGTACATGAATTATATATGGGTAGAACAACTGCATTTTCTCTAAATAAACATCTGAGGTTGATGATATGGTTTTTGCTTTTTATATCAAAAAACTTAAATGATTCAATAAAAAAGATTGAGTCACTAAAAACTGTTCGTTGTTCTAAAAAAAATAATGATTTTATAAATATTTATCCATTAGTGAAAAAAATTATGAAAATACCTCAGTGCTATTTTCCAGATGAAGTAAATATTAGTAAGTTTGATGCTCCATATATAAATAAAGTTAAAAATAAAATAAACATAGGGAATGTTATTTCTGAATATAGTTTAGATTTAATTACTCTACCATCATTTAAGATAACTGGTTCAATTAGTCTGGATAATGAACATATATTTTTAATGCCTTATCTAATGAAATAAGTATCCAGCTGCATGCTGACTATTTGTGTCTGGCGACTGTTTGATATTTAGATTATTTAAAATCATTACTGCAATTTTGAAAATGTCGGATTCAAGGATTTGACCTACTATTTTTCAGGTAGCCTACCCCTGTTAAACGCCCCAAAAAGTGCGGTCAAAACCCAAGGAGTTTTCCCCATGCGCAAACTGCAAAACACGCTCTATATCACCACCCAAGGCAGCTATCTGCATAAGGAGCGGGAGACGCTGGTGGTGGAGCAGGAGCGTAAGAAGGTGGCGCAGTTGCCGGTGCATTCCATCGGGCATATTTTCTGTTTTGGGAATGTGCTGGTGTCGCCGTTTTTGCTGGGGTTTTGCGGCGAAAATAATGTGAATTTGGCGTTTTTTACCGAAAACGGACATTTCTTGGGGCGGCTTCAGGGGCGGCAGAGCGGCAATGTGCTGTTGCGTCGAGCGCAGTATCGGGTGTCGGAGCAAAATCCGGTGCCGATTGCGCGCAATATCATTGCGGCGAAGATTCAGGCGAGTAAGCGGGTGCTTCAGCGGCAGATTCGCAATTACGGCGAGAATGCGGCGATTCAAAGTGCGGTCGATGCTTTGAATATTTCGCTGCGGCAGTTGAAGGGCGCGGCGGAGCTGGACGTGGTGCGCGGCATTGAAGGCGATGCGGCGGCGCGTTATTTCGGCGTATTCGGGCAGCTTTTGAGCAAAAAAAGCGGCTTTACTTTTGATGGGCGCAACCGCCGCCCGCCCAGAGACGGGGTGAACGCGCTGTTGTCGTTTGTGTACAGTCTGTTGGGCAAGGACATCAGTGGCGCGCTGCAAGGCGTGGGGCTGGACCCGCAGGTGGGCTTTCTGCACGCCGACCGGCCAGGGCGTGACAGTTTGGCGCAGGATATTTTGGAAGAATTCCGCGCATGGTGGGCAGATAGGTTGGTGCTTTCACTAATTAACCGAGGGCAAATCAAACCACAGGATTTCGTTACCGAGGCAAGCGGCGCGGTAAGCTTAAAAGCTGATGCGCGTAAGCTCTTGTTCCAAGCTTTGCAGGCGAAAAAGCAGGAAAAAATTGTTCATCCGTTTTTGGGCGAGGAAGTGGAAATCGGTTTGCTGCCATATATTCAGGCCATGCTGCTGGCGCGGCATTTGCGTGGAGATTTGGCGGAATATCCGCCGTTTTTGATGAGATAGGTTTGCAGGTCGTCTGAAAACGGGTTGGATGTTTTCAGACGACCTTTAAAGCAGCCTGCACATGGGAATGCAAAATGCTGATGCTGATTACTTACGATATTTCGCTGGAAGATGCCGAAGGGCAGGCAAGGCTGCGGCGCGTGGCGAAATTATGTTTGGACTACGGTGTGCGCGTGCAGTATTCAGTGTTCGAATGCGACATCGCACCCGACCAGTGGGTTGTTTTAAAAGACAAACTCTTGAAAACCTACAACCCCGAAACCGACAGCCTGCGCTTTTACCATCTGGGCAGCAAATGGCGGCGCAAAGTGGAACACCACGGCGCGAAACCAGCGGTGGATGTGTTCAAGGATACGTTGATTGTGTAAATCGCCAACCTGCGGTTCTCATGAAAATGCGGCAGGGTTGGCGAACTGGGATTGTTCTTTAACAATCAGGATATTGCGAATGCGGGTGTAACGGACAAGGCTGTGTTATACTCGCGTTCACGCTTTTCTTGAGAGTTTAGCGAAATCGGGGCTGCGAAACCTGATGGAGCAAGGCTTTTGAGAGAGGCGCCAGCCGCCTTCAGGCGGCTGTGTGTTGAAACGCTTTTGCGGTAGGCGACGCCGGGGAATAGGATGCCAGCCGCCTTCAGGCGGCTGTGTGTTGAAACTTCGGGACGGCTCTTGCCAAACACTGCGAACATGCCAGCCGCCTTCAGGCGGCTGTGTGTTGAAACATGGCGTGGATTGTTGCGATGTTTGCCAGCTTGTCCAGCCGCCTTCAGGCGGCTGTGTGTTGAAACTGCAAAGGCATGGGTTGCCGCTTTATAGACGAGCCAGCCGCCTTCAGGCGGCTGTGTGTTGAAACAGGCTTTGATTGCGCGCCTTTATTACCTTAAGTTCCAGCCGCCTTCAGGCGGCTGTGTGTTGAAACATAGAAACGTCCCGAGACGTGATAAGTGCGGATGACCAGCCGCCTTCAGGCGGCTGTGTGTTGAAACACGTTCACTGCTGACAGGGTTTTCCATACTTCTTGCCAGCCGCCTTCAGGCGGCTGTGTGTTGAAACAGGAGGAGTTTGTATTGGCAATCCTTGATTCAGGGCCAGCCGCCTTCAGGCGGCTGTGTGTTGAAACATTTTATTCATACTTAATCCTACATGGTTAGTTACCAGCCGCCTTCAGGCGGCTGTGTGTTGAAACCATCGACATCCAGGTAAATGGCAAATATATTACGCCAGCCGCCTTCAGGCGGCTGTGTGTTGAAACATCAATGGCTTTGGTTTTTAATTCGGCGTTGATGTTCCAGCCGCCTTCAGGCGGCTGTGTGTTGAAACGCTGATGAAAAAATTGGATTGTGGAAAGTGTTGGTTCCAGCCGCCTTCAGGCGGCTGTGTGTTGAAACAGGCAGGTTTAGCCCTTCGTACTCCAGCTTCATGGCCAGCCGCCTTCAGGCGGCTGTGTGTTGAAACACTGCGCATGCTAGGCGGGATAGCAAAGTCTGTACCAGCCGCCTTCAGGCGGCTGTGTGTTGAAACTTGTACATCTAATGACTCTTGGCATACCTTGATAACAGCCGCCTTCAGGCGGCTGTGTGTTGAAACCCTAGGTATTTCGCTGGGAAAAGGCTAGAATGCTCCCAGCCGCCTTCAGGCGGCTGTGTGTTGAAACAAGCGTCTGACGACCTGCTAAGCAGGATTTATGTCCCAGCCGCCTTCAGGCGGCTGTGTGTTGAAACAATTAAAGCGACATGCAGATAGTGGGCGGCGCAGGCAGCCGCCTTCAGGCGGCTGTGTGTTGAAACATAGTTGAATAACAAATAAGAAAGTTTTGAATATCCAGCCGCCTTCAGGCGGCTGTGTGTTGAAACTGCATTGTCTTTGCCTGGGATGCCTAACAACCGCTCCAGCCGCCTTCAGGCGGCTGTGTGTTGAAACTATACGGGAACTTGGTGAAGATTTACTGGAACGCCCAGCCGCCTTCAGGCGGCTGTGTGTTGAAACAGGTCCAAGTAAAGACGGTTGTAGTGTTCGCCGCCCAGCCGCCTTCAGGCGGCTGTGTGTTGAAACTTCCTTCCGCAGGTTGCCTACCTTGATTCGGGATCCAGCCGCCTTCAGGCGGCTGTGTGTTGAAACTCATCAATTTCTGCCGCTTTTTTGACTGCGTCTACCCAGCCGCCTTCAGGCGGCTGTGTGTTGAAACCCGTGTCCAGGGTAACGCTGGCGTTAGACGTACATTGGCGGGCCAGCCGCCTTCAGGCGGCTGTGTGTTGAAACCCGTACCTCTTTTTCTGATTTGGAAACCCATTTAGCCAGCCGCCTTCAGGCGGCTGTGTGTTGAAACTCGACCAAAAACGACGACTTTTCCGTCCCTGAAACCAGCCGCCTTCAGGCGGCTGTGTGTTGAAACGTACACTTTATCCAGCCTATCTTCTTCTAGAATGCCAGCCGCCTTCAGGCGGCTGTGTGTTGAAACAAAGTGGGTAAGCACGGGGCGGTGTCTGTTGCCTCCAGCCGCCTTCAGGCGGCTGTGTGTTGAAACTTTTTGCTCCTATTGTTCGCAAGGGGTTAGTTAGCCAGCCGCCTTCAGGCGGCTGTGTGTTGAAACTGAAGGCTGGGATGTTTAAAGCTTGATTAAAAACCCAGCCGCCTTCAGGCGGCTGTGTGTTGAAACAGTGTCGAACCGCATAATCAGGAGTTGATGTGATGCCAGCCGCCTTCAGGCGGCTGTGTGTTGAAACCAACAAGCCCTGAAAAATATGGGCATGGAATCAACCAGCCGCCTTCAGGCGGCTGTGTGTTGAAACGTCCGTCGCCAGCACCGTAGCTTGTACCAATCGCCCCAGCCGCCTTCAGGCGGCTGTGTGTTGAAACAATGTTGTTGGCAACGGCCAAGATGTTGTCCCAACCAGCCGCCTTCAGGCGGCTGTGTGTTGAAACAAAGACTGAAGCGCAGCGGCAGTTGCTGTCTGCCGCCCAGCCGCCTTCAGGCGGCTGTGTGTTGAAACATCTTTGGCGAAGAGCGTCAAGTTGAAGACCAACCCAGCCGCCTTCAGGCGGCTGTGTGTTGAAACATTCTACGCGCGTTGGATAAGCTGAAATATGGCCCAGCCGCCTTCAGGCGGCTGTGTGTTGAAACATTCTACGCGCGTTGGATAAGCTGAAATATGGCCCAGCCGCCTTCAGGCGGCTGTGTGTTGAAACATAGTCAACAGCCGCCTCAATCAGTACCTTAGTACCACCAGCCGCCTTCAGGCGGCTGTGTGTTGAAACATAGTCAACAGCCGCCTCAATCA
>ERZ773067.1495-NODE-1495-length-12480-cov-3.616097_pt1 | contig 12480 bp, 8 predicted proteins | sample MGYA00580622_ERZ773067 | MGnify/ENA primary metagenome ERZ773067 (study PRJEB29015, sample SAMEA2737998) | human oral metagenome | biome: human oral; feature: human-associated habitat; material: dental | place: China | collected 2113 ...
AAAGTCTGACTCCATATCGCTTTTCGTATTTTTCTACAATTTCCTTTTTGTCTGGCTTTTCTCTCATTTCATCAACAAAAGCCTGAAAGTTAAAAAGCATCGTATCCATGAATATAAAGATAAAAAATCTGATTCTCTCTAGTAAGATGTTTTTCTTATAGTAAATTTGTAAAGAAATGCAAGATGAAATTTTCCCTGCTTTTCTCTGCAAAAATTTTCAAATAAAAAGTAGTTATTCTAATTTCTCTTGGATATAAGCTTTTCGCTCTTCTCGAGGTGTTTTCTTCTCTTCTCATGGCTTCTCGGATATGGAGTCAGACTTTTCAGTCTGTTTTCTGAAGGCGATGATTGATTCTCAATCGCTGAGGATATTATTTTCGTGGGAAAGGAAAAATTTTGCATGATCAGAATTAAGGTATTTGAGCTGATAATTTTTGATATAGTCCATCTCCTCTTCGACACTAGCGGTCTGATCTTTGATCGTAACGGTATTTTCGATGATAGTCGTATAGTTTACCAAAATTTGTGCAGCCATCAACATAAGAACGATATTTATAATCAATAGTCCTCGTTTTATGAGTGTTCCATAGCGTTTAACTTGGTCTTTTATCCAGGGTATCATAAGATTTTTCTGCTATCACTAAAGTAAATCTCTTGATAATATTCTTAAAGTTTGTATAGTCTTTACTATTGTTTTTTGCTTTCAAAAAGCAAGATCAGATTTTTGTTTTTCTTTCTAAAGTTATGAGCATTCATAAGTTACCAGATTTTGTCATTAATAGGCTTAAAGCCTGAGAAGTTGTTCAAAGGCCAGCTTCTTTACTCAAAGAATTGGTGGAAAATTCCCTTGATGCAGGAGCTACTGAGCTGATTATTACGATCAACGATGGTGGGAAATCTTTTCTTTCTCTCCAAGATAATGGTTGTGGAATTGAGCTTTCTGACATGGATCTTCTGTTGGAGAGATATGCAACCTCTAAAATTGATTCAGAGCAAGACCTTTTTTCTTTGAAGAGTTATGGATTTCGTGGAGAAGCATTGGCGAGTATTGCGGAAGTCAGTAAAATCTCAGTTTTGACGAAGACAAAATATGCAGAAATCTGAACCAAACTTGTGCGTCGTGGAAATGAAAACGTGATCAAACATCTCGGAGTTCCTTTTGAACATGGGACTTTGATTACGGTCGAAGACTTATTTTATAATGTCCCAGCAAGGCTGAAATTTCTCAAGTCAGCGCAAACCGAATTTTATTATTGCTACAATTATTTCGTAGATATTGCCCTTTATCACTATGATAAGGCCTTTATCTTGAAGAAGAATGATAAACTTATTTTTGATCTCAAGCCAGCTCGTGATTTACAAAGCAGAATTTTGGATCTTTTCAAAAAAGACTGGTGAGAAAAACTTATTCCTCTTGCTCAAAAATTTGAAAAACTGGAAATTTCTGGAGTAGTTTCTGATGCATCGCTTCGTTTTGGTTCTGGTGAAAATATCAAAATTTATGTGAATGAGCGTCCCATCCAAGATAAAATCATTAGGAAAGCTCTCATGGATGCTTATGCAAGACAGATCACACCTGGGGAATATCCGATGGCAATTTTGATGTTCAAGATAGAACCAAGTGAGGTGGACGTGAATGTGCATCCTGCGAAATTACAGGTTAAATTTGCTGATTCTCAGATGATTTATCAAGTCGTCTATCAGACAATTTCAGAGCTTTTGGGGAAACATAAGATTTGATTCGTCGGATCAGAGTTTTTTCAATGAAAAGGCACAGCTTCTCGTCCATCTTTTCCTCAATCTTCTGCGTTTCCGTCTCAGAAGCCAGATTTTTCAGCTTTTTTGGGAGCGGAAGAGAAAGGGAATGAAAAGTCAGATTTTTTCTCTCCATGAATTGGTGGAAGAAAAGCAGAAAATGAAGCACTTTTTGGGCTATGAGGAAGCCAAATTTCTCAGTTTGGATCGCTAGATGCGGAACAGCATCAGGAGCAGTTTTATTTTCATAAAGATATTGGGGAATATCAAATCTTAGGTCAGCTTTGGAATATGTACATTGCATTACAGGCAGATACAGCACTTTACCTCATTGATCAGCATGCTTTAGCAGAGAGGATCGCTTTTGAAAAGATGAAAACTTCTCAAGATTTGACATCTGAAAGTTTACTTCAGCCTTTGAAATTTGAAGTAACGCAGATTGCTCATTTGGAGCAGAAAATCGAAGAACTTAATCAACTTGGCTTTGAGATTTCTCTCTTATCTGAAAATGTAATTGTGATCTATGCGATCCCAAAGGTATTTGTCCAGTATCCAATAGATATGTGAGTTTTGCTGAATCATGTTTTATATCTTGATGAAATTACTTTTGATCACCTCTTAGATGGAGTCTATGCAACGAAAGCCTGCAAAGCATCAATTAAAGCTGGACACAAACTTTCCTATCTCCAGATGCAACAACTCGTTCAAGATGGATTTGAGTTTATTCCTGGGATGTTCGTTTGTCAGCACGGAAGACCGTTTTTTGTGAAGATGGATAAGAAGCATATTGACGGACTTTTTGATAGGTAAGATGCTAACAATAGATTACTTCTGGCTCGAGATGGATTTCAAATTTTTTGGAAACTACATCTTGCACTTTTTCTGCGAAAGCTTTGACCTCAGCTCATGTTCCTCAAAGATTGATCAAAATTAATGCGTGTTGATCAGAGATTTTTACGTTTCCCTCTTGGTATCCTTTGAGTCCACAGAGGTCTATGAGCTGTCCGGCTGCGAGTTTCATCCTTTCATTAGGTTGGAGAAAGGCTTTTAATTCAGGATGTTTTTTTTGAAGAGCCTCCCGCTGAGGAAGTCAGATTTCTGGATTTTTAAAATAACTTCCAGCCGTTCAGACAACTCTCCAGTCTGGGAGCTTTCTCTCTCTGATTTTAGCAATCGTTTGAGTCAGGATTTTGAGCTTTTGAACGGGATCGAGTTCGTCAAAAGCAAGATGCTGTGCTGAGAACTCCTTCTGAATATCTCAGTACTCCACATTAAAATCATAGCCTTCTTTGATTTTTTTTAGGAAGAAGACACAATGCGTGATAATAAAGTTTTCTTTGAGTTCCTCTTTGAAGATGCTTTTACGATAGCCAAATTTACATTCCTCATTCGTGAGTTTCTGAATGCTCTTAGTCTGCGTATTAACGCCGATGACCTCATACAATGCGTTTGATGCTTCTTGACCATAGGCTCAAACATTAGAAACCGCACTTGTCCCAACTTTTCACGGGATGGAAATCAGATTTTCAATTCCTCACCATCTCTTTTCAATACTATAGCGAACGAAGTCATCTCGATCTTCGCCAGCTCCTACTTGAACAAGGACTTGATCATCAGTTTCATTCAGAATTTTAATCCCTTTGATAGCCATTTTCACTACTACTCCGTCAAAAAAATCTGAAGTAAAAAGCGTATTGCTTCCTCATCAAAGAATCCAATGCTTTTCTGCGTTCCGCTCAGCCGTTTCTAAGAGTTGAAGCAATTGATAGGTACTCTCTATTTCGACGAAGTATTTGGCTTTGCAGGCGACTTGCAGCGTGTTATAAGGTTTGAGATCAATATTTGTCTTCATTACAGCGTAGATAAGGAGATAAAGCTATCAAGAAAGAGAGGTTTATTCTTGATTCTCAAAAATCAGCCTTCCCTCAATTTCTGCGGTAATTTCCTGGTGCGACTGAAAGTATTCTTCTAGAATATCAAAATCCTGCGTACAAACAAGTCTTGGGGATTTCCCTGATTTCAACTGGTTAAGATGGATGCCTAGATTTTGTTCGATATTATCAAAATGGAATTTTTGGATTCCTACGACATAGTTTTTATCGTCCTGAAGTGGCTGCCCTTGATAAAGGATACTCTTTACTTCCTTGGTTTTCCAATCATAAATAATAGAAACGCCCTTGCTCCATGCAAAGAACTCCTCCCCTCCTCCACAGAATCTGGATCTAAAAATAAAGTGAATCATCTCCTTGAGCTCCTCTCCAGTTAAGGTTAGTGCGTATATTCCTCCTCCGTAGGGATACATTTCTCTGAGTTCTCAAAGCGTAACGATACTTTCTAAGAGTTCATTTCTCAGCGATCCTGTCCCCAAACACATCATATCCAAACCAAGCTGCTCTCTAAAGATATCTGCAATAAGGTTACTCACTTGAGTTTCCTCAGTTCTTGTTGGATGTGTTAGGTCCTGTGCCATCTTGGATAGGATTCTATTGTACTTTTGATCAGTCTGATCCTTGTATCCTTTCAGAATTTTTTCTATTTTTGGATCTCTTGGACAGTAGGCATCTACAATAGGTATTGCCTGCCACGTATATGACTCAACACAATTATTGTCTGTATCTACTATGATATCAAATCTTCAAATCTGATTTGTCCCGACACCAACCTGAGTAACAAGGATATCCTTCACCTTTGTCGGCTGCTCTAGCAAAGTATGAGAATGCCCACCAATGATTACGTCGACTCCAAGCTCTGGATCAAGGAGTTCAGCGAGTTTGAGATCATTTTCATATCCAATATGCGTAAGAAGTATCGTGAAATCAATATCAATTCTTTTGTAGGCATTACAGATTCTCTCTACCTCTCTCGCGGCCTCCTCTACATTCACAAAGGTAGAAATCAGAGCATCAGAAGTCGTTTTGCTCAGAGCATCTTCTGTAATGATTCCAATGAAGAGGATCTTCATCCCATCAATTTCCTTGATATAATATGGCTTAAAAAGCCTTGTCTTTGTTGTTTTTATGTAAAGATTAGCATTTATAATCGGGAATTTTGCAATTTTTTCTAGGAAGAGTAAGTGTGCTAATCCGTAGTCGATCTCGTGGTTTCCGAGAGTAACGACGTCTGGATTCAGCATATTCATAATATCAATTGTTGAAATCCCCTTAAACTCTGAATCCACGACAGATCCTTGGAGCATATCTCCAGAAATCGTATAAAGACAGTTTTTTTCCTCTTTTTTAACTTTCTGAATATAGCCAGAGAGCATAGAAACTCCTCACACGAGAGCCTGATTCTGCGTTTCCTCAAAAAAGTCCCCGTGCATATCGTTGGAATGCAAAATGGTCAATTTTTTGTAGTTTCCCATAATTGATGATAAAAAGATAAATCGAGAATTTCTGGAAAACGAAAAGTAAGCTTTTCGTCCAGACTTTTATTTCTTTTTTATGTAAAATATTGGCAAGAACTAAGAAACCTGATTGTGTTTTTTATTTAATTTTCGGAAAAATTTAGAAAGTCTAAGTATTCCCTAGAAACGATAATTTTCGATAGCTGAAATGATAAGACTATAAGTCGCATAATAAGGATGATCTTTAGCTACCGTCTTTTGTGCATTTTGGAAATTTGTTTTAAGAGCTGTAAGGAAAAGTTGCTTTTCAAGCGACGTCATACTATTTCTTCTAAAGTAATCGTCAAAAAGTGATGTAAATACCTTTTGTTTTTCTACGTCAGTATTAGCAGATTTAGTTTCAGCTGAAGATTGGTTTGTTGAAGATTGAGTAGTTGAAACCTGTTCTTGAGAATTTGAGTTCTGCTTTGTCGTCTCTGAGGAAATGCGTTGATTGGTATCAGAGGAAGAAGGTCGACTTGTTTGTTTCTGAGGTTGAGAGTAATTCTGTGTATTTTGCACTTCTCTAAACTTTTTGCGATAGATTAGTTTTCCTCTCAAGTATTTCCCTGATTCAAGAGTAATGGTCTGTTCAGGTCGATAGTGATCGAATTCGAAAGTGGTGAGCTCCTTCATAAAGCTGGAGAGATCTACCGTCTCACCTCCCTTACCTTTGTATAGCGTACCTGCATAGATATTATGCCCCTCTACACTTTCATAATAGATATATACTCCTGCTTCTTTTCCCTGATTTTGTGAAGGAACAGAAGGTGTAGTCGGACTTGTTGGAGTCGTTGGCTTGTTTGGCTGGGTTGGAGTTGTTGGCTTGCTTGGCTGAGTTGGAGGCGTAGTAGGAGTCGTTGGAGTTGTTGTTTTATTCTCCTGATTGTTGGATTCAAAGTCGTAATTACATGGGTAATCTGGATTTGGTATACAATTTGGGCTGTAATCTAGATAGGCAGACGTCTGAGAAAATCCGATCAAACTGAGCGTCCCTACTAGGGCAAGTGCTAACTTTTTCATGGGGAAATATAGGAAAAAGATAAAAGATATTGTGAACTATAGTAAAACTTTTAAAAAAAACAAGAGTAAATTTCCCCTTGCTTTTGGTCTGTAAAAAGAAGGGAAAGAGCAAACTTTCGTCTGCTCTCTACCTCGGTAAATTTTTAGTCTTTTATTTCAGGGTTTGCACCTTTCATCATTTCCGCAAACTCTTCACTTGAAAGATACTCTTTCTCTAAAAGGATTCCCGCCATTTGATGGATCAAAACGTCGTGTTCCTTCAGAATTTTTTTTGCTTTTTTGTAAGCGTTGGCAAGATAGGTTTTTATCTTTTCATCTACAAGTTGTGCGGTTTGTTCACTATAAGGATTGATAAAAGGTTGATCTTCTCCTTCTTTGAGATAATTTATAGGTCCAAAATCCTCATCCATACCGTATTTGAGAATCATATTCTTGATAATATCAGTCGCTCTCTCAAAATCATTAGATGCACCAGTAGTGATCTCATCTTTTCCAAAGAAGAGCTCCTCCGCTGCCCTTCCTCCGAGCAAAGTTACCACTTCATCAAGGAATTTTGCCTTGGAATAGAGGTTTTTGTCCTCTTCTGGAGTCGTCCAGGTCACTCCTAAAGCATGCCCTCTACGAACAATCGAGATTTTCTCAATCGGATCTGCATTTTCCAAGAGATGTCCCGTCACTGCGTGTCCAAGTTCGTGGTAAGCAACCAGCTTTTTCTCTTTTTCTTTCATAGATTTTACTTTTTTCTCAGGTCCCATAATAACTTTCTCAAGTGCATATTCAAAATCTTTCGCTTCTAGCACTTCTCTATTGGACTTTGCAACCTGTAAAGCTGCTTCATTCACAACATTTTCAATATCTGCACCGACTAAACCGCTCGTTCTCTTCGCAAGCGATTCAAGATTCACCTTCTTATCTACTTTCTTTGATTTCAAATAGTATTCAAAAATCTGAATTCTTTCCTCTAATGTTGGCACGGAAACAAAGACTTTTCTATCAAACCTTCCTGCTCTAAGAAGTGCTGGATCCAAGGTATCAGGCCTATTCGTAGCTGCAATAACAATAATATTTGTATTTTTGTCAAAACCATCCATCTCGGTGAGAATTTGGTTGAGCGTTTGCTCTTGCTCCTGATGTCCTCAAGTATAGCCCGAGCCTCTCTTTTTCCCGATTGCATCAATTTCATCAATAAAAATAATCGCTTTCCCAGCAGCCTTGGCTTGTTCAAAGAGTTTTCTCACCTTCGCAGCCCCCATACCTACTAACATCTCCATAAATTCAGACCCAGAAGCTGAAAAGAAAGCCACTCCTGCCTCTCCTGCTACCGCTCTAGCAAGCAAGGTCTTCCCTGATCCTGGAGCTCCATAGAGCAAGACTCCCTTTGGCGGTCTGGCACCGATTTTTTGGTATTTCTCAGGTTCTTTGAGATAATCTACGATTTCAATCAATTCGTTTTTCACCTCGTCCATCCCTGCAATGTCGGTAAATCTGGTTTTGGATTCAGATTTTTTGCTTTCTTTACCTACTTTAATTCATAACACACTTCCTGGACCGCCCTTTGGCATAATAAACCTCATCCCAAGCACAAGAATAAGAAGGAAAAAAATCAGATAGCCAACCTGCTCAAGCAATTTATTCCAAAGGGAAGGCTCCTCATGCACGATAGCAACCTCAATATCTCCAGTCAAAGCTACTCCAAGATCAATAAGATTGAGCGAAGCTGACTTTTCTGTTTGATAAGCCCTATATACTTCTGTTTCATACTCTCTACCAAAAAGCAGGCTTTCTTTTTCTTTTTTGAGAAGAGAAAACCCTTTTAGATCCTTGTCATTTGTCAGGGAGATTTTTTGATAAGCACCGTTATGATAGTTTGCAAGCCACTGGTTGAGTGAGACTTTTTCTGTATCTTCTATAACCTGAATAACTCCAGTATTCACACCAAATGCAGGTATCAGACTATTATTTTGGACTAGCCTCAGCCCGATAGACACTAGAATTATGAAAAGAATCCCATAAATTCGCCACTTATAGCCTATAATTGATTTTTTTTCTTTTGCCATATCTTAAGTATGCGTTGAATAAAAACACATCCTTATAGTAAAGTTGGAAAGGATTGCAAGAGGAACGGAAAGAATGAAAGGAAGCCACTATCAACTTCACCCCCACCAAACGAAGAATCTCTTGACAATTTTGGAAATAATACTATACTGAGTCAGACTTTTTATCCCTTTACCAAAGGACTGAGTATTTGGGCTACTCCTCCATTGCCACTTCATCATCGTAACAAAAGCCACGCACTAAGGTAATACTTACAAAAATTTCATACTTGAATAACAAAAAAGCAAGGGCAAAGACTTATGAAGGAAGCAATCCCATTTATTCATCATCTCTATACTGTAGAAATGGAGAGACAGATTCAGTTTTTTAAAGTGATCTACGCTTGATAGTAGGATTTTTTTGGCTAACTTCAAAGACTTTCCCTACAAAAAAGTTTATAAAACTTGACAAATTTCAAAATAATGAATACTATTAGTTATGTTTTCTTTATTTTCTTATACAATGACCGATGAACACACCTAAATCTAGTGCTAATACTAACAAACACTCTAGCCTCAAGAACATAACTCTGGGAGCCGCTCTTGCTGCTGCACTAATGGTCGGAGCTCCAGGATGTTCTAAGAAAACAGATGATACGACGAAGAAAGCTAACCTTGAGATGCCAACCATTGATTCTAAAAAGACTGAATCAATCATTCTTTCATGAAATGAAAATGATATAGATACTGCCCTAGATGAGTTCATTACTGGCACAGACACAGAAGAAGATGCTGAGTTAGCAAGAATGGAACAAGAGGTAGATGCAGAGCTTAAGAAATCACAAGAAGATCTCGAGGAATCAGGTAAAATGTTAGCTGATAGTGAATCAGAGTTAGAAGCATCTAGACAAAGACTTGATAATGCGAATAAAAGACTTAATAACGCGAATAAAGAAATGATAGCTTCTTTTAGAAGTGTTGAAGAATCATTGCTATCTACAGACATTGAGATACTCCGATCAAATAAAGCTGTAATTATTAGAGAAATTAGAAATCATATCAAAGAAGCTCGCGAACATGGATATGAACCAGATCCAAGAATTATTGATCTTCTAAATCAGCTTAATCAATAAAAATGCCAAGTGTAAACCAAGAATTTATTTTCAAAAACACCCCTTCTCAAAAGCAATCTTTAAAAGAAACGCTATGATTTTCTGCAATTTATACCAGTATTGACTTTCTTTTCCCTCTTGCTCAAAAGACAGAAAAAGACCAAATAAAAACTCTCATTCAAGAAAAGCTTCAGAGAACCTCTAAAGTAAAAGACGTCGATGCCCTTCTCAAGAAAATTAAAAAATTATCTGATGAAAAGAGAATGTCTCCTCTTATAATTTTGAAGCAGTACTTTGAAAAAAAAGAAGCTCATCAAAGGGAAAAGAGAGATATCCAGAAGGATGCAAGGATTATTGTTCTTAACCAAAAGAGAGAGCTAATCAGAAAGAACCGCAATCAGACAGATAACCAACAAGCACAAAGAGCTGTTAATAAGGGGATATCCTCGTCTTTTAATAAACAATCCTCTTCGATAGAAACCAAATCCTCTTCGATAGAAACACAAGTTGATTCCAATAGGGATAGAGAGAAAATCATTCAAAAAACCAAAGAAGCTTACCAGAAGCTTAATCCAAGTCTCAAGGAACATCGTCCTGAAGAGGTCCAGCAGAAGCTAAAAGCACTCTCTCCTGTCGTAAGGGCGAAACTCAAGAAAAATAATATCGCTCTAGGAGAGTATGCTTCCTTTTTACTTTCAAGGGAGAAGATTGCTAAGGTTGGGAAAAGTCCTGAAACTGAGGAGTTCCTTAAGAGTCTGAAGACGATGGAGAAGACGCTCGGAATCGAGGAGCAGACCCAGTGAGGTTATCCCCTCTCCTATGAGCCGAAAGCTAAGGTCTTTGATCAGAATCCTGATCTCGCTGAGTTCGCAAAGAATGATCAGACTTTTTCTCGTTTAGAAAATGTAGAAATATTCCCTAAAGGAGATGAGTGGGATCAAAAGCTCATTGAGAAGTTTGGAGATCGTGGGCTCAAGGAGCTTGCTGGGAAAGTTGCCTCTTTGGATGCAAAGCAAAAGCAAGGGGAAGCACTCTCCATACAAGAAAAGGAAATGATAACCGCATATCAGCAGCAACTTGAAGCACTCAAGGCACAGATGCAATCAAGGCTGACCAATTATCTCAAAGCCTCTATCACTCAAGCTCCGGTAGTTGCGCTGATGCGTTATCTTGGGCAAGAAAGTCTTGGAGGGAAGAAACTCTCTGATCTTCTCTCTCATCAAGACAAACCTTTTGCAACGCTTGTCCAAGAGACGACGCTCACGGGAAAGGCTGAACCCATTCTTCAGCTCAAAGGAATGATTGAAGGGAAGCCGCTGACCTTTTATTACAATCTTGCTGATCCAACCGCTAGTTTAGAATGTGACGACAATCTTCACTATGATCCCTTTTCTCATCAGCTTTCTTTGTGAGTTCAGGGGAAAGGGAATAGGACAAAGCTCAACCTTCAGATGCCAACGACCAAAGAGCTTTCTCAGCGTCTTGAAGAAGCGTTAACACCAGAGAAGGTAAAAGATATTATTGATCAGGCTTCAGATCTTCAAGACTATCAGGAGAAAATCTGACTTTTAGCGAGCGATCAGCTAGAAGACTCCTTTTCTACGGATGAAACGATCCATTCACGTCTTGCACGTCATACTGAGAAAAATCTTGCCATTCAGGAGCTTCAGGCACAATTGGTGCCTCCTGAGATCACGCACCAGCTGATGAAAGACGGTTTGATTAACCAGCACCGTCCTACGCAAAACGTATTTAGGCTTTTGGATCGCACGAGCGAAGAGAGCACAGACGCGGAACTCCAATCTTTTAGAATCGCGATAAAAAAGCTGGATTCCTTCCTCAAGTCTCCAAATCTCTCTCAAAAAATTATGGAAATTCAAGATCCTATCCTTCGTAATGTCCTCACAAAACTCTCTGATGCAAATCTAAAGAAATCTGACTTTCAAGTTCGATCGACTGCAATGCTAGATTTTTTTAACCTTTTCACCAGGCAGAATCTGACAGACAATAGCGTAAACCCTGAAGCTCCAGACTACAAGATGAATCTTTCAGACTTTTCTCGTTTTATTGGTTTTTTGGATCGTCCTGATCAGATGATTACTGATCCGAAACATTTAGAACAGTTCTCACCAGCATTTCGTGAGAAGTGTCAGCTCCAAGAGTCTGCTCAGCAGGGGGGGCTTTCCCACTTGGAAGATGAGATTGCAGCAGTCTATGAAGAGGAACCGTCCTACGCCTATGCGTAGAAGAAGATGCCTGAATCGATGGAACACTTAACTAGATTGATTCACTTCCTTCGCAATGACTAGTTTACTTTGTATTTTTTAAAAAGAAAAAGAGGAAGGCTGACTCCCCTCCTCTTTTGTCTGATTTTTAGAACTATTTTACTTTATAAGTTCCAAGGATAGTTACCATCTCTTGATACTGGGCTTTGAGCGTAGCGTTTACTTCTTTCATAAGATTAGTAAAGGTCGTCTTGAGCATCTCGATAACAGCAGTTTTTTCCTTTGCAGTTGGGAATTTATCAGCGTGTTTTGCAAAGTGATCATCAAGGATCTTATGAATCTTTTGCTCCTGAGTAGTTGCTTTAGCAGGACATTCTCCTCTGTAGTATGCCCATTCATCACATTTTGTACCATCAGAAAGCGTACATACTCCAGATTCATTACCGTTTTTGTCTTTTACGATCTCATGTTTTCCTCCATTCTTCTCACAGTTTACAGAAGCAGGATTAGCCGTTCCTACCGCAGGTGTGGTCTTTTTTGCCCAAAGGTATTTTGACCCGCTTGCTGTGGTAAGCTCGAGTTGATTTCCTGTCATGAGCTGATATTTAGCATTAGAAAGGTCAAATTTGCTCTCAGCATCCATAAGAGGCGTATTGCAGTACATGAGCGTAGTAGCCATTGGTCCTGCTAGGATTTGGTCTCCTGAAAGGGCATAGGTCGTAGAAAGACTATTGCAGAAAGATCCGAATACCTTTCCTGTTCCAAACTTTACTGTTGCTCCTGTCAGAGCTTTCCCTTCAAAAGAAGTGAGTTCCCATTCCGTTGCCTCGAGAGGGTTGATTTCTGCAGCGAAGATTCCGCTGACTGCGAGTGATGCAGCACAGAGCATTCCTGCTGCCATAAGTGTTTTTTTCATAGTTTTTTTGCATAGAAAAATAAAAACGTTT
>ERZ773067.1496-NODE-1496-length-12475-cov-4.379630_pt1 | contig 12475 bp, 12 predicted proteins | sample MGYA00580622_ERZ773067 | MGnify/ENA primary metagenome ERZ773067 (study PRJEB29015, sample SAMEA2737998) | human oral metagenome | biome: human oral; feature: human-associated habitat; material: dental | place: China | collected 2113 ...
ATTCTACAACAGGAGGGATTTTTATTCACTGTCCGTATTTTGGGGTGCAGGCCATGCGATGGCTTCGGGGATTTTATATGTCTACAAATCAAGAAGTCGCTTTCGTCTCGCAAATATCAAAAATAGAGAAACTCTTAAGAAACATTACGAAAGGGATGCGCTACTACTTTATGAAACTAAGCGAAAGGAACGAATAAATCCTTCATGGCGTCCATATTGTTGTGTCCAGCTTTTATTGATAATTGCACCGAGAACACCTTGACACATACCTCTAGGTATTAGGACTTGACGAATCGGCAATTCCTATATAATCTTATAATATGAATCTAAAGATTATTTATTTATAATGGGGAGGTTCTGCTATGCATTGCAAAAGATGCGCAATAGTTCTTGGGATGATGCTGGGGATATCTATGACATCGTCACTGGCTGAAGGTGAAACAATCGTTCACACAGAACGTATTTACCAAGAGGATAAGAAAACATCAACTGAATCCCATCCGCAGGGAACGCCTACGGTTCAAGATTATGAAGATATTGCGATAAGCGGAGACGACGAAATCTCTGAAAATAAAATCGTGCTGAAAAAGAAGGATATTGAGAATGATGCATCAGCAAACAAGATGGAAACATATCCGATTACTTCGGAACATTATTTTGATTCGTTTGAAAAAATAGGCCCGGACTTCGCAGTGAGTTTCGGTGAAGGTGGGGATCTGGCTGGAACTAGCAGTCTGCATTTTTGTTCCAGCAAATTTATTATGAAAAATTCTGATACTGATGAGAACATAACATTTACTGTTCATAAAACGCGAGAGGCTTGGGCGTTCGGAGCAGATACGATGCTTTATATAACTTGTACGTGGGATTTGAACGCGCCGACTATCGTTGGACAGAATAGATATCCACTATTCGAACTAAATGTGAATGGAGAATCCGAAACTATCCGATTGCAAAAACTCAGTCAGTATTCGAGAAAATCCTTCATTGTAATCACTGGCAATGTCCATTTTCTTGACGCTTTATATGGGAAATCAGAAAGGGTAACCATGCTATTGCCGCTTAGCGAAGGCGGTATGGCAAGGATTCCAATTCCTGCGGAAGTCATTGAGCAATGGGAACAAGTTTCTAGTGCAGATCTCAAAAAAATGCGACGGGAATATGACAGTGAATAGTCTATGTAAGTAAACTCCCGTGCCTTATATTCAAGATGATCGGACTGCGCATGGCACTGGAAGAAGTCTTAGGAAAAGAAGTCGATCTCATTTCGCAAATATCAAAAGACCAGCAAGCTTTTCAAGAAATATTACGAAAGAGATGCGGTGCTATTTTATGAAACTAAATGCAAGAGACGCACAAATCCTCCAAGGCATCCATATGTACTGCAGGGAAATTGAAGGCTATGCATAAGTCGATTTCGACTTGTGCATAGCCTCTTTAGGTGAAACGACTTTTTACTGAAAATGCTGTCTCACGTCCACTTCTCACGCAGCCAGATCGAGCGGATGCCGGGGCTGTGCTCCTTGCAGATGTAGAAGGCGAGCACGGCGTCTGCGCTGTCGTAGAAATAGCCGCAGACGGGCGGCGCATTGTGACTGCATTCGGGCTTGGGGATATAGCCGTAGATGGCTTCCAAGTCCTCAAGCGTGCTGTCCAGATGGATGCCGCTCGGCGTTTCGATCATCTGTGCCTCGGCGGACGGTCTTTCGTTGTACTTGTTCACGTTGTTCACGCCGAGGTGCACGCCGATGACGCGGCAGGCGTCGCCTTCATCGCGGTACTGCACGACGAGGGAATCGCCGTAGTCACAAGCGAAGATGTGGACGGTCGTACCGCCCCACTGCGTCACGCCGTCCGCGATATGATCGCCTTCGCCGTAGATGTCCTCGACCTCCTCTCTCGTATCGCCGAGACGGATGCCGCCGAGCTCCATCTCCTCGTCTGCGAGCCCTGCTGCACCGCCTGCGGCGGGAAGAAGGAGGAGCGCGAAGAGCAGCGCGAGGAAGAATGCTTTGATTTTCATAGGGAAGCTCCTTTCCTATTGTCGAAGATCGGCTTGATGACGCCGATTACTTTGCCACGTCCTTGACGTATGCGGGCGAGATCGGATCCTCTGCGGTAAATCCAGAAGCCGTTATCAGCTGCCATGCGGAGAAGGCGAAGACGACGAGCGCAAGGACGGCGAAGACGATGGCGAGGATCTGCTTCTTGCCGCGCTCTCCCGCATCGCTCTTCTGCCTGAGGATGACGAAGAGGACGGTGAGCGCGAGGAAGACGATGGCGACTGCGGCGGTCAGCATGATGTGCGGCTTGTTCCACAGACGGAATGCCGCTTGTATGTGCTTGTCGCCGCCTGCGGTGAGCGTCGGGGCGAGATCCCAGCGCAGCGTCTTTCCGCCGTCTTCCGTGCGGTCCGCATTGTGCTTTTCGGGTGCTTCAGGAAGCGTCAGGCAGAACTCGTAATGGATCTGATCGAGAAAGCCCTTCATCATGGCGGCAGCCGCAGGATCGTCGCCGTCGGCATCATTTCCTGTTTCACTAGGGCCTGCGTAGAGATCGAGTGCGTAGGCGTCGTAGAACCACGTCTTCTTTTGCTGGATGCCCGCCGCCTTGCCGTCACGGCGCGTGAAGAGGTCGCCGCCTTTTTCGGCGAGCGTCTTCATGTCGGGGTATTCCGAAGTGATCTCGAAGCCCGTCTTGTCGCCTTCGCTGATTTCTTTGACGACAGCGGCAGAGTCTTTCTTCTTCATTTCGTTCGTCGCTTCGATGATCGCCTCCTTGAGGAAATCCGTGCCGAGAAGCCGCGTCTTCAAGGCGGCAGAGCCGTCGTCATGGATCGTGAGGTTCGCTTCGCCCTTGAAGCAGCCGGCCGGGAAAACTGTGATGATGAGAAGGCAGAGGGCGGGAATGAGTGTCCTTGCTGCTTGCAGAAAAGATTTTTTTGCCGACATGAGGATGCCTCCTTCGATGAAAGACCGTTTGTGCGATCGCGTGCTTCTCTTATAGGATAGCATGAAACTTTATTTGTGTGACCTATAGCAAATGACAGGTTGCACAAAAAATTGCGCAAATTGAATGAAAATTTCACGAACCCCCCATAGAAAGAACTGCTCTGCAAGTCGAACGTAAGGCACAGAGCAGTTCTTTTTCCGTAGGGGGCACTGATATCAGCGAGTCTCTTAGAGGTCGATCCGGTAGATGTTCTCGCTCGTTTTATCGTCGATGAAATAGAGGTGGTTCTCATCGTCAACCGTGACGCCCGTAGGGGAAACGTTCTTCCCATTGAGCTTCAACTCGATATCGCCGACGTACGTGCCGTCCTTCTTGTTGAAGACGCGCAGGAAGCCGCTGGCGAAGAAGACGACATAGTCCTTCGTCGCTATGGACTGGCGCTCGGAAACCTTGCGCTTTTCGGCATTGCCGATGCCTTCGTTGAGCTCGAAGGTGCGAATCTTCTTGCCGTCCGGTCCGTACATGTGCAGAGGCTTGGTCCACTTTCCGCTGTCCCCGCCATGCGTGGCGAGCGTCGTGATGTAGAAGCCGTCTTTATCTGCGCAGGCGAGGAACGAATTTTTCTCTGCACTTGCATCCTTGGCATCTTGGAGTTTGGCAAACTCATCTTTCGGGAGCACGGACTTCATGTCTTTCGTGCCGTCCTTGGAGATCGTGCCGGCCATGATGCCGCTGTTTGATACAAAAGTGCCGCTCGTATAGGCGGTCTTCTCGCCGAAAATGGCGCGTATGACGGCCGCGTCCTTATTGCTAAAGTTCGATACGGCGTTGCCGTCATAGACGCCGATGTTGTCGTCCTTCTTGGTTATGAAATAGATGTTTGTGCCATCTGAAGTGATCGGCTCATTTTCTACATTGCCGAGATCTTCCACCGAGGTGATGGCGCCATTCTCGAGGTTCATTTTCTGCAGATGGAATTCCTTGCTTGCGGCGACGAAACTGATGCCGTATATGGCGTTCTTCGTCACGGCGAGGTTGGAATGGAAGCCTTGAAGCTTCTCGGGGAGCGCCGCACCCTTGTACTCGTAGAGCGGCACGTCCTTGTCGCCAAGCTTAAGCTGGGCGACGACTTCCTTCGGCGCGTCAGGGCCTAGGCTTTTGCTGCCGAGAATTCCCCCGCCTGAGCTACCGGAGTCACCACCGCAGCCCGTGAGGAGAGCGCCGCAAAGGAGCGCCGTGCTTACGGCCGTGAGGAGTTTCTTCCAAGATGTCTTCATGCTCTTCTTCTCCTTTCTTTGTTAAACCTTGACGAATCCTAGTCCTTTTATGTCTTTTCTACAAAGATAGCATAAAACCCTTTCGTGTAATCTGCGGTACATGGCAAACCGGTAAAATATAGATAAAAATATGAAGAGAGAATAATATGAATAATTAAATAATTAAATTGTAAGATTCGCTGTAAGCAAAACTCCCTGCCGCAGCAGCGAAAAGCTGCGGCGGCAGGGAGCGCCTATTTCTTTCGCCAGCCCTGATAGTCGGCGACGCCGAGGATTTCTTCGGCGCGTCGGATGTCATCGGTACGCGGCTCGCGCGTCTCGGGCAGCGGATAGGGGATATGGAGTTTTTCATACTTCGCTCGCGCCATGGCATGATAGGGCAGAACCTCGAAGCGCTCGATATTGCCGAGGCTTCGGGCGAAGCGTGCGAGGCGGTTGAGCGAAAGAGCGTCGTCCGTAAGGCCGGGCACGAGGACGTGGCGCAGCCATACGGGCTTCTTTTCTTCGGCCAGATAGCGCGCGAAGTCTAGGATATTCTCGTTTCGCCTGCCCGTGAGCGCTTCGTGCTTCTCGGGATCGATGTGCTTGATGTCGAGCAGCACGAGGTCGCTTGCGGCGACGGCGCGAAGGACGGCGTCGTCCGTGCGTGAGAAGGGTTCGCCCGCCGTGTCAAGGCAGGTGGAGACGCCCGCCTCTTTTGCGAGGCGGAAAAGCCCCGCGACGAATTCCGCCTGCACGAGCGGCTCGCCGCCCGAGACGGTGATGCCGCCGCCGCCCTTCCAATAGGGGCGAAAACGCAGCGCGGCGGCGAGCACGGCTTCGGCGCTCTTCTCCTCCGCCCCCGCAGCGCCCCATGTCTCGGGGTTGTGGCAGTAGAGGCAGCGCAGGCGGCAGCCCGCGAGAAAGACGATGTAGCGAAGGCCGGGGCCGTCGACCGAGCCAAAGCTCTCGACGGAGCGGATGCGGCCGAGCGGCACGCCGTCACATGGCCTCATGGAAGGTGCGTGCGATGACGTCCATCTGCTGCTCGCGCGTGAGGCTGATGAACTTCACGGCGTAGCCCGAGACGCGGATCGTGAAGTTCTGATATTCTTCCTTCTCGGGGTGGTCGACGGCGTCGAGCAGTTTCGCGCGGTCGAAGACGTTGACGTTGAGGTGGTGCGCTCCCTGCGTGAAGTAGCCGTCGAGCACGCGCACGAGCTGATCGATGCGCTCCTCTTCCGTGTGGCCGAGCGATTCGGGCGTCATGCTCTGCGTGTTGGAGATGCCGTCGAGCGCCCATTCGTAGGGCAGTTTTGTGACGGAATTCAAGGAGGCGAGCAGCCCCGACTTTTCCGCACCGTAGCTCGGATTTGCGCCGGGCGCGAGCGGCGTCCATGCCTTCCTGCCGTCGGGCATGGCGCCCGTATACTTGCCGTAGACGACGTTCGAGGTGATCGTGAGGATCGAGGTCGTCGGCTCGGAGTTGCGGTAGGTGTGGCGGGCACGAACCTTCTCGATGAAGGTCTTCAAGAGCCAGCGCGCGATATCGTCGGCGCGGTCGTCGTCGTTGCCGTAGCGCGGGAAGTCGCCCTCGACCTCGTAGTCGACGACGTAGCCGCGCTCGCTGTAGACGGGACGCACGCGCGCATACTTGATGGCGGCGAGCGAATCGACGACGTGCGAGAAGCCCGCGATGCCCGTCGCGAAGGTGCGGCGCACGTCGGTGTCGATGAGCGCCATTTCCGCCGCTTCGTAATAATATTTGTCGTGCATGTACTGGATGAGGTTCAGCGCGTTCACATAGACGGAGGCGAGCCATTCCATCATGCGGCTGAACTTCGCCAGCACATCGTCGTAGTCAAGCACGTCCGCGCGCACGGGCGCGAAAGCCGGCGCTATCTGCTCGCCCGTCTTCTCGTCGATGCCGCCGTTGATGGCGTAGAGCAGGCACTTCGCGAGGTTGGCGCGCGCGCCGAAGAACTGCATTTCCTTGCCCGTCTGCGTGGCGGAGACGCAGCAGCAGATCGAATAGTCGTCGCCCCACGCGGGCTTCATCACGTCATCGTTCTCGTACTGGATGGAACTCGTGTCGATGGAGATCTTCGCCGCATAGCGCTTGAACGATTCAGGCAGAGCCTCGGAGTAGAGCACCGTGAGGTTCGGCTCGGGCGCAGGACCCATGTTTTCAAGCGTGTGCAGGAAGCGGAAATCGTTCTTCGTGACCATGGAGCGCCCGTCCATGCCGATGCCCGCGACTTCGAGGGTCGCCCAGACGGGATCGCCCGAGAACAGCTCGTTGTAGCTCGTGATGCGCGCGAACTTCACCATGCGGAACTTCATGACGAGGTGATCGATCAGCTCCTGCGCTTCAGCTTCCGTGAGCCTACCTTCCTTCATGTCACGCTCGATGTAGATGTCGAGGAAGGTCGAGATGCGCCCGACGCTCATCGCCGCGCCGTTCTGTGTCTTGATGGCGGCGAGGTAGCCGAAGTAGAGCCACTGCACGGCCTCCTGCGCCGTCCGAGCCGGACGCGAGATGTCGAAGCCGTAGATTGCCGCCATCTCCTTCATGCCGCCAAGCGCACGGATTTGCTCGGCCACTTCCTCGCGCAGGCGGATGACGTCGTCGGACATGACGCCGTCCGAACCGATTTCCGCATGGTCGGCCTTCTTCGCCTTGATCAGGTGGTCGATGCCGTAGAGCGCGACGCGGCGGTAGTCGCCGACGATGCGCCCGCGGCCGTAAGTGTCGGGCAGCCCCGTGATGATGTGGCTGTGGCGCGCGCGGCGAATCTCCGGCGTGTAGGCGTCGAAGACCGCCTGGTTGTGCGTCTTGTGGTACTTCGTGAAGATTTCGTGCAGACGCTCGCTCGGCTCGTAGCCGTAGTTCCTGCACGACTCCTCCGCCATCTTGATGCCGCCGTAGGGCATGAAGGCACGCTTCAACGGCTTGTCCGTCTGCAGGCCGACGATTCGTTCCAAATCTTTGAGCGATTCGTCGATATATCCCGCGCCGTGCGAGGTCAGTCCCGAGACGATGTCCGTGTCCATGTCGAGCACGCCGCCCTTCCGGCGCTCGGCACGCTGCAGCTCCTGCAGCTTCTGCCAGAGGCGGTTTGTCGCCTCCGTCGGCGCGGCGAGGAAATCTTCTGCGCCGTCATAGGGCGTGTAGTTCCTCTGCACGAAGTCGCGAACATTGATCTCCTCCTGCCAAAGTCCGCCGTTGAATCCCTGCCACTCTGCCTTGGTCATTGGAAAACCTCCCGTCTGCGCTGCCCGCTTTCCTGCGGCAGCCGCATGTCCGTGTTACATCCTACATTCTAAGCATACTATAACGGGAATTTTCTCGCAAATACATTTTATACACATTTACATAAATATCATTTATTCATTAGATTGTGAGAGAACCTTGCGAGATTATCAAGGAGGATAGAAAACACAGGGGATTTCATGGCTTCGCCATTCTTTCAAATATAAAACAACAGATATTCCCTTCGATAATACTCTATGATAGAATAAATATAAGTAATTCATCTACCAGAAGGGAGAAGATCGAATGAACATCAAGTACATCGACCACATCGTCATCACGACGCAGGATCTCGCACAATGCCTTGCCTTCTACGAAGGCGTGCTCGGCATGGAGCATCGCGAAAGGGACGGCCGCCATGCGCTGCATTTCGGCAATGCGAAGTTCAACATCCATGTGCAAAAGGGCGAGTTCCAGCCTGCCGCAAAGCATCCGACCTGCGGCAGTCTTGACCTCTGTCTGATTGCTGACGGCTCAATTGACGACATCCAGCGCGAGCTTGAGGCGAAGGGCGCACCTATCGAACTCGGCATCGTCGAGCGCACAGGCGCAAAAGGGCGCATCGACAGCATCTATCTGCGCGATCCCGACGGCAATCTCGTGGAAATCAGCGTGTATTCGCAGGGATAAGCGACGGGAAAACTTTTTTCTTTTTGACCTATTGACTTTTTGACTTTTATGCGTATAATAAGAATCAGAAGGTGCGAAAAGAACACCTTCGGTAATGAAAACAATGAACGACGGTGCACAGAGCCGTGCCGCCGCATGAATTTCAAGGAGTTGATTGCTATGTTTGGACTGGTACCTTTTGCCGGACGTCGTGATCTCGCGGAGCGCAGCAGCGCGAATCCGTTCGCACTCTTCGACGCGATGCGCGATTCTTTCTTCCGCGACGGCTTTCCCGCCGCGAACTGGGGCGCTGCCGCCTTCAAGGTGGACGTCAAGGAGATGGATGATCGTTACGAGCTGACCGCCGATCTGCCGGGCATGAAGAAGGAGGATGTCGCTCTGCACTATGAGAACGGCTATCTGACCGTTGCCGCCTCGCACGACGAGTCGAAGGACGAGAAGGATGAGGCGGGCAATTACATCCGCCGCGAGCGCCACACGGGCGAGGTCAGCCGCTCGTTCTACATCGACGGCATCGACGAAGCGAACATCCACGCGGAGTTCAAGGACGGCGTGCTGCAGGTGAAGCTGCCGAAAGCAGCGGGCGAGCCTCAGCGCAAGCAGATTGAGATCCACTGACGCGGGGTCTGCACCCGAACGATAAAAAAGGAGCTGCATCGAAGAGATTTTTCGGTGCGGCTTCTTTTTATGGATGAATCAGGAGCGTTTCCATGCGCCTGCGTCCAAAGGTAGCCTGTGCAACGGCATAAGGCAAACGAGAATCATTCATATTAAACAAATAGGGATTGACGGTATTCGTCGCCGGTGTTATGATACAGGAAAATCTACATCTACAAACTATTCTATGAGGAGGAATTGCCATGGAACTGAAGGGTTCACAGACGGAAAAGAATCTTTGGGCGGCATTTGCCGGTGAGTCGCAGGCCTATACGAAGTACGGCTACTATGCATCGCGTGCGAAGAAGGACGGCTTCGAGCAGATTTCGGCGCTTTTCGCCGAGACATCGGGCAACGAGAAGGAGCACGCGAAGATCTGGTTCAAGCTCGTCGCGGGCATCGGCACGACAGCGGAGAACCTTGAGGCTGCCGCTGACGGCGAGCACGAGGAATGGACGTCGATGTATCCTGAGTTTGCCAAGGTCGCAAGGGAAGAGGGATTCACGAAGATCGCGAATCTCTTCGAGGCCGTCGCAAAGATCGAGAAGGAGCACGAGGAGCGCTATCGCATTTTGCTCGCGAACGTCAAGGATGAGAAGGTCTTCAAGAAGGATGAGAAGATCATCTGGCAGTGCCGCAACTGCGGCTACGTCTGCGAATCGCCGCAGGCGCCGCAGGTCTGTCCCGTCTGCGCCCATCCGCAGGCGTATTTTGAACAGCTCAAGAAGAATTATTGATTCAGCGCGTCTCACAAATAGAAAGCGGGGCTGCTGCACGAAATGGACGTGCAGCAGCCCCGTTTTTTAGCTGTATGATCGCGCGCCGACTATACCCGCGTGCTGAAGTTTGCCACATAGCCGAGCTGGGCGGCGTGGTCGTGGAAGAAGTCGAACATCGTCGTGAACATGTCGCGGTTCTCCTTCTTCATGGCGTTCGTCATGATCTTCAACGCGCCCTTCGCGCCCTCATCGTGCAGGATGCCGGGCGGGTCGAGGAGCGTCATATCGCCATACTTCTGCTCCGTACGGAAGGCATGCTTCTCGATCGTTTCCTTCCATCCCGCAAGCGTCAGCGGCTCGACGTGGACGTTGATCGCTTTGGAAAGCCCGGCCATAAGCTCGTGCTGCACTTTCGGGTCTTCCTCGCGGAAGACGACGTCGTGCGTTAGAAGGACGCCGCCGGGCTTCAGGACGCGCGAATACTCCTTGAGTGCGCGCTCTTTGTCCTCACCGATAAGCATCGTAAGCATCGCCTCGTTGATGACGACATCGAAGCTCGCATCCTCGAAGGGAAGCGCGAAAGCGCTGCCGCTGACGACGGAGAGCTTGTCTTCGAGCTTCTTTTTCTTGATATTTTCACGCGCTTTTTCGAGCGCCGCCTCATCGAGGTCTATGCCGACGACTTCGCAGCCGTACCGCTCGGCGACGAGGATCATCGTCGTCCCCATATTGCACGCAACTTCAAGAACTTTGGACGACGGCTCGATCTTCGCCTTCTCCAAGAGCCAGTTCGTCGCGTCGATGCCGCCCGGGCGCAGCTTCGTCTTCCCCATTCTCGCCAAAAAGGTATGTCCTGCTTCACGCATGATCGTCATCTCCTTTATATGATAGGTAGTTATCTTTATTGATTCTCATTATAGTAAATAAAAGACAAAAAGTCAACAGTTTTCCTATTGAATTTATATGATTTTTACATCTGTGCCGAAAGCGCGGCGCAGAAGCTGTCCGTTTTTGACGGCAGGGCATCAAGCGCGTGCAGCAGCCGTTCTTTCTTGCTATAATAAACACAGCGTTTTCTCAAGGCAAGAGAATGGTGTGCGATACAGGGAGGAGTACCCCACAATGAAGCCATACGAAAATTACATGTTGATCAGCGACCTTGACGGTACGATCGTGCCGCAGGGGAGGGCGATTTCTGCGGCGAATGCGGAGGCGATTCGCGCTTTTGTCGCGGGCGGCGGCCTTTTTGGCATTGCGACAGGGCGCACGCCCGAGGCGGCGGGCGGCTATGTCCGCGGACTGCCGATCACGGCGCCGAGCATCTTCTTCAACGGCTCCATGCTCTACGACTGGCAGGCGCGAAAGGTTCTCGCGCGAAGGCCTCTGCAGGATGCAGAAGACTCGCCCAATATCTGGCCGCGCTTCGCCGCCGAGTGCCTGAAGATGTTTCCGCAGGCATGCGTCGAGGTCTATACGGAAGACGCCTGCTGCATCGTCAGCCCCGAAGAGAACGACGATCCGCGGCTCGTCCGGGAGTTCTATCGCTGCCGGCATGCAGCTCTTGCCGACGTTTCCGACATGCAGCGGACACCGTGGCTCAAGCTCCTCGTCTGTGATGCGCCGCCCGCGCTGCACCGTGTGGAGCGTCTTGCGAAGAACTTCGGCACAGCGAGCCTCAGCCACCATTTCTACTCCGAGGCCAATTATTATGAGTTCGTCGCCCAAGGCGTATCGAAGGGAGCCATGATCGAAGAGATTCGAGGGCTTCCCATCTGCCAAGGAAGGCGCATCATCGCCCTCGGCGACTACTTGAACGACCGGGAGATGATCGAGCTTGCCGACATCGGCATCGCCTCGGGCAACGCGCATGAGGCCATCAAGCAGGCCGCCGACTTCACGGGTTGTCGGGCGGAAGATGATCTCATCGTCTGGCTGCTCGCACATTTCGCTGAAATCATGGCGCAGAAAAGCGCGGATTGATGCGCCGGCGTCCTTCCGCCCTCCTGCGCTTCGCGCCGATCATCTTTGCACGGGTCGTGCGGCAAAACTGCCGCATCATGCAGAAATCCCTGCCGTCAATCGGGCGGCAGGGATTTTTCTTCAAGGGTGAACTTTGAGAGTAAAGGCAAAGGGCAGCAGTTCTTCTTTGGTCACGACGCGGCGCTTTCCCGCGAGGTTGGCGAGGATGATGCGCTCGACGGCGAATTCGGCGATGACCTGGCGGCACGCGCCGCACGGCGAGCACGGCAGCTCGCCGTCTGCGACGACGGCGAGCGCCGCAAAGCGTTGGACGCCCGCAGCGACGGCGCTGAAGATGGCGGTGCGCTCGGCACAGTTCGTCAGGCCGTAGGAGGCGTTTTCGATGTTGCAGCCCAAGAAGACGCGCCCGTCGGGCGCGAGCGCCGCCGCGCCGACGGCAAAGCCCGAATACGGCACATAGGCATGGGCGCGCGCGTTCTTGGCCATCTCGATGAGGGATTCATCGTCCATCTGCGCCGCCCTCCTTCTCTTCACGTCTTGCCATGGCGGCGCGGATCTCAGCGAGGAGCGCGTCGCTCATGACGTCTTTTGCTGCTTCCTCGTGCGCCCTTTCGGCGTGGCCGAAGCTTTCCTTCGTGACGCGCGCGAAGATGCGCGGGCGCTTCTCGGGCGGCTCGGGCGCGATCTCAAGGGCGCGGGTATAGCAAGCGGCTGCGGGAGCGATCCGGCTTTCATCGTTCGTGCAGAGCACGGCGAGCGCCTCTTTGGCTTCGATGGCTTCGCCCGTCTTTTTCAAGATGCGGATGCCTGCCGCATGGTCGATGACGCTTTCCTTCGTCTCGCGCCCTGCGCCGAGCATACAGGCGGCCTGACCGATCGTTTCGGCATCCATGTGCGTGATATAGCCCGCCCTATCGGCGAGGATTTCCAAGTGAAACGCCGCCTGCGGCAGTTTTCCGGGATCGTCG
>ERZ773067.1497-NODE-1497-length-12466-cov-4.244541_pt1 | contig 12466 bp, 9 predicted proteins | sample MGYA00580622_ERZ773067 | MGnify/ENA primary metagenome ERZ773067 (study PRJEB29015, sample SAMEA2737998) | human oral metagenome | biome: human oral; feature: human-associated habitat; material: dental | place: China | collected 2113 ...
TGGGCCGCGCCGATCAGCAGCCAGTTCGAGACGTAGGTGGCGACGGCGGAGACGATGTAGAGCGTCAACACCAGCGCCAGGATCGACCCGATGGCGCCGAAGTCGATGCCCTGGCCGGGAGTGAAGTCGACGCGTTGCAGCATCTCGACGAGGGTGTCATTTCCGCCGCTGCGGGCAGCCTCGATGGCCTGCTCCTTCGTGGCGCCCGCGGGCATGTTCTTGCCGATGATCCCGGCCAGCAGCAGGTCGGTGGCAGCCCCCAGGATCTTCGGGCCGAGGGTGGACATCACGACGGCGCCGACGGACAGCGCCAGCGCTACCGCCACCGCGATCCGGTGCGGTTTCATGATTCCGAGCAGGCGTCTCAGCGACGGCAGGAAGGCGACCGCGGTTTCCCCGGAGCCGCTGGGACCGCCGGGTCCGAAGCTGATCTTCCCCGGGCCGTGTGCGGGACGTGTGTTGGCTGCGGGTTTGGTGGCGGCCTTGGTGTTCTCGGTGGTGGTGCTCATGCCCGGGCCTCCTCGGCGCTCAGCTGGCTGTCGACGATCTCCTGATAGGTGGCGTTGCTCGCCAGCAGTTCATCGTGGGTGCCGCGACCCACGATGCGACCGTGTTCCAGCACGAGGATCTCGTCGGCGCCCCGGATGGTGGCGACGCGCTGGGCGACGATCAGCGTGGCGCGGTTTGCCGTGGCCGGGGCGAGTGCGGCACGCAGCCGGGCGTCGGTCGCGACGTCGAGGGCCGAGAAGGAGTCGTCGAAGACGTAGACGGCAGGCTCCTTGACCAGGGCCCGGGCGATTGACAGGCGCTGCCGCTGACCGCCCGATACGTTCGTACCGCCTTGTGCGATGCGCGCATCCAGGCCGCCTTCGAGCTCCGAGACGAAGTCCGCGGCCTGGGCGATGCGCAGCGCCTCCCACATCTGCTCGTCGGTGGCGTCGGGACGGCCGTATCGCAGGTTGGAGGCCACGGTGCCGGAGAACAGGTAGGGTTTCTGCGGCACCAGCCCGATGCGCGACCACAGGGCGTCGGGGTCGAGCTGTCGCACGTCGACGCCGTCCATCAGTACCTCGCCGCTGGTCGCGTCGAACAGCCGGGGGATCAGGTTCACCAGGGTGGACTTCCCCGAGCCCGTCGAGCCGATGATCGCGGTCGTGCGGCCGGGTTTCAGGGTGAAGGAGAGGTCCGACAGGGCCGGGGTGTCGGCCCCTGGGTAGGTGAAGGTGACGTCACGGAACTCGACGACCCCCGTCGCCTCTTCAGGGGTGACGGGATTGGCCGGCGGGGCAACCGTGGGCTCGGTGTCCAGCACCTCCAGGATCCGGTCCGCCGACACGGCGGCGCGCGGGGCGAGGGTCAGCAGCATCGTGGACATCAGCACCGAGATCAGGATCTGGATGAGGTAGTTGAGGAATGCTGTCATCTGGCCGAGCTGGATGGCGCCAGAGTCGATGCGGAACGCCCCGAACCAGATCACCGCCACGGATGAGACGTTCACCATGAACATGGCGAAGGGGAACAGCAGCATCAGCAGCCGGGAGGCACGCAGCGTGACGCTGTAGACGTCGTCGTTTGCTCTCTCGAAGCGGCGTGACTCGTGGTCCTCGCGGATGAAGGCGCGGATCACCCGGATGCCGGTGATCTGCTCCCGCAGTACGCGGTTGAGGTTGTCCAGGTTGGTCTGCATCCGCTGGAACAGGGGGGCGGCGAACACCACCAGCAGGCCGATGAACACCCCCATGATCGCGACTCCAGCGGCGATGATCCAGGAAAGCCCGACGTCCTCGCGCACCGCCATGATGAAGCCGCCGACCATCATGATGGGGGCGCTGACGATGATGGTCAGGGTGGTCTGGACGATCGTCTGCACCTGCAGGACGTCGTTGGTGGTGCGGGTCAGCAGGGACGAAGCTCCGAACTGGCGGACCTCACGGGTGGAGAATGACAGGGCGCGGTCGAACACGGCGGCGCGCAGGTCCCGGCCCAGGGCCATGGCGGTGCGGGCCCCGAACCAGGTGGCGCCGATCTGTGCCGCGGCCTGGATCAGCGAGAACAGCAGCATGATGCCGCCGCTGCGCCAGATCAGGTCGGTGTCGCCTTTGACGACGCCGTCGTCGATGATCTGCGCGTTCAGGTTCGGCAGGTACAGCGACATGACGGCCGCCACCACCTGCAGCGTGAGCGCGGCCAGCAGCTCCTTCCCGTACGGCTTCAGGTAGGCGACGATGAGTCGGTTGAGTCTGGTGATCAATGGTTTTCCTTCCGGCGGGCCCCGTCAAGGGCGAGGCGGGCCAGGGCGTGAGGGGTCAGACGTGTCATGGAGCACTTGCTGTGCGCATATCCCATGCTGAGGGTGGTGACGAGGTGGGCGAAGTCATCCACGGGGATGTTCAGCTCGTCCTTGTGTGGGGCCAGCCGGGTGAGCATCCACGAGGTGATGTCGCCGATCCGGGACTTCCACTGCTCCACGAGCTGGAATCGGATGCTGTCCTGGGTGTCGTCGGGGGTGGGCTGGGGGATGAGTCGTCCGCAGGTGGTCACGTATTCGACGGCTGTGGACAGGCACGTCTCGGTGGCCTCATCGAGGCTGGAGGCCTGGGGAGTCGCATCCAGTGCGGCTGCGAGCCGCTTGGGGGAGAGCTGGTCGGCGATGGTCGCGGTGATCAGGTCCCGCCTGGTGGGGAACACCCGGAACAGCGTCCCCTCCGCCACGCCGGCGGCCGTCGCCACCTGCCGGGTCGTTACGTCGGGGCCGTGCTCCAGGATCAACTGCCGCGTGGCCTCAATCAACGACGCTCGCCGCTGGTCAGGCGGCAGGGGCTTGGCTCGGGTCATCACGGGCTCCGAGTGTATGAGTGAGCGCTCACTCATTTCAAGTGGGGGTGACGGGTGCCGGCGTGTGGTGCAATGCCTCATGCGGGAAGAAAGCACGAAGGACAAGACGGCGGGGGCGTGCGACAGGGGATTCACCGACGACGACATCGAGCGCTGGGCTGCTGAAGCAGAGTCGGCAGATGGTTACACAGGAGAGCACCTGGGACCCGCCGTCGCAGGTCCACCGGTCAGTGGAGGCGGTCAGGCACGTCCTCTCACGCTGCGACTCGATGCTGCCCGCAGGGCCAAGCTTAACGAGATCGCCAGCGAACGGAACACGACACCGTCACAACTGCTACGTGACTTGATCGACTCGCTGTAAAAGGTCATCAGAGAAAACTGACTGTTTCTTGCCCCCAGGTGCGGCAGTGTAACCAGTGCCACTACCATTCTCTCGTGGTGCCCAATGGAGGGAAGAAGAAACGGTATGACGCGCCCTGACAAACCCGCATATAAGCCTGATCATTTAGTTTTTAAGAAACCGAGTTTTCCGCAGCCTCAGCCGACTCTCACCGCTTCGGCTCTCTCCGAACTGGCGCGTTCTTTCTGGGCGAAAACGGGCAAGCGAGATCCGTCTGATTGGCTGTCCGTTCCGCAGCACCTCATGGATGCTGCCGACGTCGTCGGACAACTGTTTGATCACTACCTCTCCGACCATCACCGACGCCTTATGGCCTCGGTATGGGACGGTGACCTGACGAAAGCCCGAAGGTCTTTGATCTTTTTGGCCGGTATCCACGACGTCGGCAAGGTCTCGCTTCACTTCTGCTGTCAGAGTTCTTCTTTAGCGAACTTCGTCCGAGAACTGGGGCTGGACGTCCCAGAGAAGCGATTGGTGCCGCAGCGTGCTGAGCTACCCCATGGTTTCGCCAGTCAGTTTGCCTTCGAGGACGCAGTGGCAGCTGGGGGCGGCGACCGTTCGAGAGCGGAACAGTGGTCTGGCATCGTCGGAGTGCACCACGGCCGCTATCCCGATGCCGGGGTGCTTCAGGTAGCCAGGAAAGCCTATCGGGCTGGGCCCGGGTCGGTCTACGACGATCCACGCTGGCACGAGGCCCGGCAGGAGATTATCCGCTGGATGGCACGACGTTCCGGGTTTCCCATGGAGAACGCTGCCGGAACAGGGCTACCCGAGCTCCCGATCGCGGTAGCTGCCGCCTATGCCTCGACAGTGGTGATGGCGGACTGGCTTGCCTCCAACGAGGACTACTTTCCCCTGCAACCACAGGCGGACAGAGACAATCCGCTCATGTCAGACGAGCAGCAGACCCGCGCCCACACAGGCTGGGAGCGCGCGAACATATCGGAAGCGATGGACTTGTCCCGCCCGCCGGACGTGGCTGGCGCGGATTTCTACCTGCATCGCTTCGGCTGGGACGCAAGCATGCAGCCGACGACGGCGCAACTCCGCGCTCTGGAGATGGCATTGTCGACGAGTCCCGACCTGATGATCGTCGAAGCGCCGCCCGGGTCCGGCAAGACGGAGCTGGGGTTCTCGGTGGTGGAGGTCTTGTTGCGGAGTCGGGGCCTGCAAGGTGTCATGATTGCCTTGCCCACCCAAGCGACCACTGACGCCATGTTCCTTCGCTCGAAGGCCTGGATCGAATCTGTGCTGCGAGACAATCCTCAGCGCGTTGCGGTGAACCTGGCTCACGGCAAGAGCGACCTGAATGAGGGGTTTCTCAAGCTTTTCAAAAAAGATGCTCAGCCTCTGCAGATCTACGACGATGAGGACCAAGAGGGCGACGATAAGGTCCAGGGGGACAGCGGGCTGCACGCCAGTCGGTGGATGACTCTGCGGTGGCGGCCGACTCTGCCGCCGGTCGTGATCGGGACGATCGACCAGGTGTTGTTGGCAGCGCTGAAATCGCGGCACGTTCTGATGCGGCACCTGGGGTTGATGGGCAAGGCCGTCCTCATCGACGAGGTGCATGCTGCGGACACCTACATGCAGACCTACCTTGAGGCGGCGCTGACCTGGCTGGGTATGTACCGGGTACCGGTGGTGTTGCTGTCGGCAACGTTGCCCTCCGAACGCCGCCGAGGGCTCGTCAAGGCGTATCGGCAGGGGCGAACCGGTCATGAGGTGGTTGATGATCCGGCTTTGGAGGGGGATATCGGCTACCCGGTGATCACCACCGTCAGCGACGAAGGTGAGACCGTGCGTAGCGAGGTCGTTCCTGGCGGGGGTGCCCATGTACAGAAAAGGATTGTCCCGCTGGAGATCAACGGTAACCAGGCGCTCGGCGATCTCATGGAGGCGAAACTGTCGCAGGGCGGGTGCGCGGTGGTGATCCGCAACACCGTCAAGGATGCCCAGGACACCTATGACGCGCTCGTGGAGCGATTCGGGAGCGACGAGACCAGCTTGCTGCATTCGCGGTTCCTAGCTGTGGATCGGGTGGAGCGGGACAAACGCATGCTGCGGCTATTCGGTAAAGACCGGACTCACCGCCCCAGGCGGCATATCGTGGTCGCGACCCAAGTCATCGAGCAGAGCCTCGATGTCGATTTTGATCTCATGGTGACCGACCCGGCGCCGATGGACTTGGTGCTGCAACGCATTGGCCGTCTGCATCGGCACGTGGGCTATGCGCGCCCGTCTGGCCTGGAAGAGGCGCTCTGTCATGTCCTCGTTGAGGATTGTGCCGCTGCACCATGGGCCTACGGGAGTGGAAACGGTGTGGTGTATGGGGACCACCGCGTCCTCCGTTTTCTCGGGATTCTCGCCGGGCAGCCCGATGGAATCCTCGTGGCGGGCCCGTCGGATTATGCGGCGCTGACCCAGCGAGCCTATTCAACAGAGCCGGTTGGTGCAGTCATTTGGCAGGAAGCCATGGATACGGCAGTGGAAAAGTACCGGCGGGACCAGGGGCGGGCCGTTCACAAAGCTAAGGCGTACTGTCTGAACCATCGCCGGATGCCTCGGTGGAAGGGCGATGCTCTCGTGGACAAGTTCCAGGGCAATGCGTCGACGGGTGAGGTTCAAGCCAAGGAGCGTGTCCGGGCTCAAGCAGCCGTGCGTGACACGGAGGATCAGATCCCGCTGCTCATCGTGCCCATTGATCCGGGGATGGGGAATGTGCCGGTCGTTCCACCGTGGCTGCAGGACGATGATGGCCTGCCCGCCGTGCTGGATGTGGGAACCTTTCCCAGCGCTGAGCTGGTCCGGGCGGTGCGTTCGTGGAGTGTTTCGCTGCCACCCTGGCAGTTTCGGAAGGCCTCAGTGTCCCTGGACGACACGATCGACGAAATTGTCAGTGAGGTTTGGGAGCATGAACTCACCCGAGGCTGGAAGTGGTTCGAACACCCCCTGCTCAAGGGAGAGCTGATTCTTCCGATGCGCCGAGTGGCAGATCACATGGATCGCTTGGAGATTGAACTGTGCGGACGCCTAGTTGTCTACACCGAAGAGAAAGGACTGGAGGTGCAGGACCTGTGACAGAACCTGACTACAACCTGCTCGACGAGGGATGGATTCCTGTTCTGCTGAAGGACGGGGGTGTAGAGCGGTTCGGAATCTGCGACGTGTTCTTGAGGGCTAACGACATCGCAGACCTCGCCTGTGAGCTCCCAACCCAGAACATGGCCATCCAGCGTGTGCTGGAGGCCATCTGCTACCGGGTGGTGCCGCTCGAAGACAAGGATGACTGGAAGGAACTGTGGCGTGAGGGGCTGCCCACCGACGAGATCCTTGCCTATCTTGAACGCTGGCGGGATCGGTTCTATCTGTTTGGTGGCCGATACCCGTTCATGCAGGGACCAGACCTTCAAACCTCGAAAGGCACGGTGTCTGGCTTGGAGAAGATCATCGCTGATATCCCCAACGGTGAGCCGTTTTTCACCGTCCGTCATGGACGTGCCGTCGACTGCATTTCGCCGGACGAGGCAGCCCTCTGGCTGCTCCACGCCCAGGCATACGACCCGTCCGGGATTCGCTCAGGCCTGGTGGACGATCCGCAATCGCAGGGCGGCAAAAGCTATCCGACGGGGCCCGCATGGTGTGGGCAGACAGCAATGGTGTGGCTTCGAGGGGCCAGTCTGGAAGAGACCCTGATGTTGAACCTGGTTCCCGCTGACAGTGGGCATCTGCAGGGGCCGACGCTGGACAGTCCAGAGGCGGCCTGCACATGGGAGGGTTCGGAGATCGAGACCGGCGTGCGACGTGACTATTCGCGTGAAGGTGATCCTGAACCGAACGGAATTGGGATTCCGCGCCTGCTGACCTGGCATTCCCGCCGCATCCGGCTGGTGGGGGATCGTCGCGGCGTGACGGGCGTGGTCCTGGCCCAGGGTGACAAGCTGGGGCCGCAGCAGATGCAGCGCTTCGAGCCGATGAGCTTGTGGCGGTACTCCACGCCCCAATCCAAGAAATACCGCGAGAACGTGTACATGCCGGCCAAGCATGAGCCCGGCCGGGCCTTCTGGCGAAATCTGCCGGCGGTGCTTCCCGTCGTCGAGTTAACCGAAGGCTTCGATAAGCAGAAGCACCCAAAATTCCTGCAATCGGCCACCCTGCTGTTCCACGCCGGATTGGACTCATCTGACCTTGATGACTACCCCGTGAAGTTCATCATTGAGGCCGTCGGTATGACCTATGGACCCAAGGAGGCCGTGGTGGCGGATCTCTATCACGACCGGCTCACCGTGGCAGTGGCGCTGCTGGAGGACCGTCGTGAGGATCTTGTCTACCTGGCCAATGCGCAGATCCGAGCCATTGAGGAGGTTGCCTCCGCGGCGGGATATCTCGGAGCCAATCTGGCCCGCGCCGCAGGGGAGCGAGGTGATGGCGCTGGTGAGGGTGCCCGCGATCGTGCGCGGGAGCGTTTCTTTGCTGAGATCGATGACCCATTCCGGGTTTGGCTTGCCGGCCTCCATGAGGACAGCCGGGTGGACGCGGAGAGAGAAGCCTGGGGCAAGCAGGCTCGAGGCATTGCGCAGCGCGTCGCTGATGAGTTGATCGAAGCGGCCCCTACTTCGGCCATCAAGGGACGGGAGACCGGAATGGGCTATATGAGCACCGGAATCGCCGAAAATTTTTTCCGCAAACAGGTCAATAAGGTCTTACCCCTCCCAGAGGCATCACAGAATGGAGAAAAGAAATGACTACGAAAACAGCCGAGGCGGTCTCGGCTGACAAGCCGAAGGGCGTGGATCTGTCATCGGCGGGCGGTATCAAGTTTCGTGTGCGATCCGTCATCTCGGGACAGCTCCAAGGGCAAGGTGCCTGGGCTGTGGCCTCACGGGCACAGCTGCGCTCTGCGCTCAGGCGTGAAGTCGGTTCCGTGCCCGCCATCTGGTCTTTGACGCTGGCTGATGACTCCGAGAAATTCCGTGGAGACAAACCCACCCGAGGAGAGCGGGCCATTCATACCGCGTTGACGCTGTGGGCCTTCCATCAAGGTTCCCACACTGCTCAGATGCACCGGGAATGGGAGCACGAGCGCAGCATCGGGGCGGCTGTACGCCAGCTTGCGCAGCAGGACCGCGGTTCACGTGAACGGGATGAGGAGCACCCCGTCTACAAGCGGCTGTGCGCCATGATCGCGGCGCCGACGTTCAGCTCCCTGACCACGCATGCCCGTGGTCTCATTGGCCTACTGAAGTCCCATGAGATTCCCATGGACTACGGGCGCTTCGCCGCCGATCTGTTCAACTGGCAGGACCCCCATCGCCGTTCCGCGGTGCTGCGGGCCTGGGGCCGTGACTTCGCGCGTCGGCCCCCGAAGGAAGAATCTCAGGATCAGCCCGCCACTGCAGTCACCCCCACCACCTCTGAAACCCACTGAAAGGAACTACACCCATGGCACTCTACGTCGACATCCACGTCCTGCAGACCCTTCCGCCTTCCAACCCCAACCGCGACGACACCGGGGCGCCGAAGTCCGCCTCCTACGGCGGAGTCCGCCGGATGCGCATCTCTTCACAGGCCGTCAAGCGGGCCACGCGCAAGGACTTCGAGGCCCGCCTTCCCGAGGGCAACCGGGGCATTCGCACCAAGCTGATCGTCGAACTGCTGGCTGAAGAGATCACCACACGTGATCCCGAACTCGCAGAGAAGGCTGCTGGCCTTGCTGAGATCGCCCTCACCGAGATTGGCTTCAAACTGAAAGAGCCTCGCAAAAAGAAGACTGAGGAAATGACCGAAGCCCAGCTCAAGGAAGCAGGATTCCTGGTGTTCATCTCTGCCAAGCAGCTTGAACACGTCGCTGAGGCCGTGGTTTCCATCGCTGGTGCAGACGACTTCAAAAAGGCCTTCAAAGACCTGAAACCGAAGAACCTGGTGGATATCGACCACTCCGTTGACATCGCGCTTTTCGGTCGCATGGTGGCTGAGCCCAACAGCCTCAATGTGGATGCTGCTTGCCAGGTGGCCCATGCGCTGGGGGTTGGTGCCGTCGAGTCCGAGTTCGACTACTACACGGCCGTGGACGACTACAAGAATCTGGATGACGAAGCCGACGAGGGTGCGGGCATGATCGGTACCATCGAGTTCGCATCGGCCACGCTGTACCGCTATGCCACGATCAACCTTGATCTTTTGGAGGAGAACCTCGGCTCTGTTGAGGTTGCTGATGAGGCTGTGAAGCTCTTCGTCGACAGCTTCGTCCGTTCCATGCCTACGGGCAAGGTCACCACGTTCGCGAATCGCACGCTCCCCGACGCAGTGCTGGTACAGGTGCGAGACGATCAGCCAATCAACCTCGTGGGAGCCTTTGAAGCCGCCGTTGTGGCTGATCAGCAGGGGTTCGTTGGGCCTGCCGTTGAACAGTTCGTCTCGTATGAGCAGAACATGCGCGAGGGAACCGGGCTCAAGCCACAGAAGGCCCTTGTCGCCTGGACCGGTGACCGTGCGGCCAAAGTCCAAGAGCTGGGGGAGCGTGTGCCGCTGGTCGAACTCGGGGAAGCCGCGGTCGAGGCCATCCGGGAATCGCGATGAGCAAGGTCCTAGTGCTCAGGCTGGCAGGCCCCATGCAGTCATGGGGCTCCTCCAGCCGGTTCACGCGACGCTCCACCGAGGCTTTCCCGACAAAGAGCGGCATTGTCGGTCTTCTTGCGGCAGCTCAGGGACGGCGTCGCACCGATCCGATTGAGGATCTCGTCGACCTGAAGATGGCGGTTCGCGTAGATCAGCCCGGTGAGCTGCTACGGGATTTCCACACCGCACACCGTGGCGTGGTCTCCATGCCGTTGTCCGACCGCTTCTACCTCTCGGACGCAGTGTTTGCGGCATTCGTGGCAGGCCCAGAAGAGATCATCGATGGGCTGGCCGACGCTATTCGTTGCCCAAGGTTCCCGCTCTATCTTGGCCGACGGGCCTGCCCGCCCACCATGCCTCTGTTTTTACAGCTCCATGACGGGCCGGTGCAGGATATCATCGAGGGCCTCCCCTGGCAGGCTGCCCTTTTCTATCAGCGTCAGCACAAAAGGGAAAGCCATCTCAGTCTGCGGGTGATTGCCGACAAAGGGATGGTCAACACCTCGGAGTGGACCGTGCACAGTCTGCAGGATGTGCCAGTCAGTTTTGATTCGGAACGCAGGTTGTATCGGCAGCGGCAGGTCGAGGAAATGCGCGTATTGGTTCCGAACCCCGCGCATGAGGCGAGCAAAAACTCTGAAGCAGAAGCACCGTTGAACCACGACCCGATGGAGGTTCTGTGATGTTCCTGACACGTGTCTATCTCAACCCCTATCGGCGTGGTTGCCGCCGGCTCGTGCTATCGCCGCAACGTCTGCATGCTGCGGTTCTAGCGAGCTTCCCCCCTGGCGTATTGGACAGTGCTGGTGAGGGGCGGGTGCTCTGGCGTCTTGACCGTCCGGTAACTGACCTGAGGAGCAGCAGCCAAGCATCTGCGACGTTGAGTCAGGGTCCGGCACTCAGTCTATACATTTCTTCCCCGGTGGCTCCGGACCCTGCTGGACTGGTGGAACAAGCTGGGTATGAGACCCAGGGCGGGGTGGTGGTGAAGAACTACGATGGTTTCCTTCATAAGCTGAAAGCAGGGCAGGACTGGGGGTTCCGCATCACCGTGAATCCCGTCTACCGCCGGGCCGGACAGGTCAACTCTCGGAACCGGAAGAAGATTCTTGGGCATATCACTGTCGATCAGCAGACCCGGTGGTTCCTCGACCGAGTAGAAACACATGGTTTTGAGATCCTGAAATCAGCTCAGGCGGGTGGCGACCTCCCGGTCCTGGAGGATGAATCGGGTAACCGATTTGATGGTGAGAACCTCGTGGTCTCGCTGGTCGATAGAAGGCTCGAAAGATTCTCTCGTGGGTCCGGAAAAGAGAAAGTGCAAGTGACGCTTCAGCTGGCAACATTCCAGGGAATTCTTCGAGTCAAAAATCCGGCAGCTCTCTGCTCGGCTCTCATCAATGGAATCGGGCGAGCCAAAGGCTATGGGGCAGGCCTCATGACGTTAGCGCGGCCATGAAAGACAAGATTCCGGGTGCGCGGCCTCCAGCTCCGAAAGATCTTGTTCGGATCCGGGACCGCCTCACCTTTCTCTACGTCGAACGTTGTGTCGTTCACCGGGACTCCAACGCCATCACTGTGACAGAGTCCCGAGGAGTGGCGCATGTGCCCGCAGCTGCTCTGTCTGTCTTGATGATCGGTCCTGGTGTGCGCATCACCCATAGCGCCATCTCGGTGTTGGCAGAGAGCGGTGCAACTGCTATCTGGGTAGGCGAGAATGGGGTGCGGTATTACGCCCATGGGGTCCCGCCGTCGCGATCGTCCCGTCTATTGGAGGCCCAGGCGAAGGCAGTCAGCGACCCAACGCTGAGGGTAGCTGTGGCTCGACGAATGTATCTGATGAGATTCGAGGGTGAGTCTGTCGAAAAACTCAGCATGCAGCAGCTTCGCGGACGTGAGGGTGCTCGTGTGCGACGGCTGTACCGTCAGAGTTCGAAGCGGACTGGAGTCCCGTGGGATGGACGTGAATATGATCCCGAAAATTTCGATCACGGTAGCCTTGTTAATCAAGCACTATCGGCTGCTAATTCGGCGCTCTATGGGGTGATTCATGCGGTCATAGTTGCTTTGGGCTGCTCCCCTGGATTGGGGTTTGTCCATACCGGGACATATCGTTCTTTCGTCTATGATATCGCGGATCTGTACAAAGCAGACCTGTCTATTCCGGTTGCCTTTGATGTTGCGCTTGAAGCGCCTGAAGTAGGTGTGGGTACGGAGGCGCGTCGTCGGATGAGGGATGCCATCAGGGAGCATGGGGTGCTTGAGAAAGCCGTCCGCGACATCAAAGCTCTGCTGGCTGAGGGCGGGGTCTCCCCGGATGAGGATGAAGATCTGATCGTGGATGATCTTCATCTATGGGACGATCTCGTTGGTACCGTGGAAGCGGGAGTCGCCTATGCTGACTGGTGATGTCTGATGGTGGTGCTGGTTCTCTCTGCTGTTCCTGACGGGTTGCGCGGACATGTTACAAGATGGCTGTTGCAGATATCACCCGGTGTATTCGTGGGTAACCTCAGCGCACGTGTCCGGGAGAGGCTGTGGCAGATCGTGGTCGAGACTATGGGGACCGGTCGGGCCATCATGGTCTTCAGAGCAAGAAATGAGCAGGGCCTG
>ERZ773067.1501-NODE-1501-length-12439-cov-2.816537_pt1 | contig 12439 bp, 8 predicted proteins | sample MGYA00580622_ERZ773067 | MGnify/ENA primary metagenome ERZ773067 (study PRJEB29015, sample SAMEA2737998) | human oral metagenome | biome: human oral; feature: human-associated habitat; material: dental | place: China | collected 2113 ...
ATTTGTTGCATTTTGATATTAATTATTACTAAAATATCATTTCAGAAGTTCTTCAAAAAATCCACATCATCTTAAACGTAAATTTTGAAAAATTTCTTAATAGCATATGATAAGCATTATATGAGTTAATAGATAGAAGAGGATATGTCTATATGCCTCATACAATCATCTAGATTGTTCTTAAAACTGTGGAAGTATATTATTCTTCCATTTTTACGGCTATACTCGTTATAGTCATAATTTCCTTTCGATTGTTAAATTTATTTAACAATAAAACTTTTAATTTAATATCGGAAGAAATTCCGATTACTACAAAATAACAATTTACCCTAAATTCTTATTTTGTGTTCATATAACGAAAAGCGGTCCATTACGGGCCACTTTTTGTTTTTTTATTCAACATCGTATTCATTATCTTAGTTTTTTATATGACGAAAAAAAAGAAGTAAGAATTTATCCTACTTCTTCTTATTTTATTTACTATTAGTCGATTACTGAAACTTTTAAGAAGTTAGTTGATCCAACATTACTTCTTGAAGTGTTTACTGGGATACCTCCAGTGATTACGATAGCATCACCTTTTTTAGCGTATCCTGAAGTTTCTGCGATGTTTTTAGCTGTATCTAACATTTCGTCAGTTGATTTAACTTGTTCAGAAATTTGAGCGTCTACACCCCATACTAAGCTTAATCCACGTGCAACTTTTTCACTTGGAGTTACAGCTAAGATAGCTGCATTTGGACGGTATTTAGAAATTAATCTAGCTGTTTGTCCTGATTCAGTGTAAGTTACGATTGTGTGTAAGTCTAAGTTTAGAGCTGTGTATCCTACAGATACTCCAATTGCGTTTGTGATATCTTTAGAAACGATTTTTTTAGAACGATCTTTTAAGATACGAGAGTAATCTTGCATTTCTTCAGTACGTTTAGCGATTGTAGCCATTGTACGAACTGATTCGATTGGGTAAGCTCCTGCTGCAGATTCTCCTGATAACATGATTGCATCAGTTCCATCGTAGATTGCGTTAGCTACGTCAGATACTTCGGCACGTGTTGGACGTGGATTTTTTTGCATTGAGTCTAACATTTGAGTAGCTGTGATTACGAATTTACCAGCTGCATTACATTTAGCAATGATGTCTTTTTGCATAATTGGTACTTCTTCTGCTGGTACTTCAACCCCAAGGTCACCACGAGCAATCATGATACCATCAGATACTTCGATGATTTCATCGATGTTATCAATAGCTTCTTGACATTCGATTTTAGGGATGATTTGAACGTGTTCACATCCTTCTTCTTTAAGGATACGTCTAACTTCTAGTACGTTTTCTTTAGTACGAACGAATGAAGCAGCAACGAAGTCAATATCATTTTTACATCCGAAACGGATATCTTCTTCATCTTTTGGAGTAATACCTGGTAATTTTGTAGATACACCTGGAACGTTAACTCCTTTTTTGTTTTTAAGTACTCCACCGTTTTGTACTGTAGTGTAGATTAATCCTGCTTCAGCGTCTACGCTGTTTACAGTTAATCCGATTAATCCGTCGTCAAGTAGGATAGTGTCTCCAGCTTTAACGTCGTGTACTAATTCTCCATATGTGATTGAGAATTTTTCTGGAGTTCCTAGAACTTCTGTCATAGAAACGATAACGTCTTTTCCAGTTTCTAACATGATTGCGTCATTTTCCATGTTGTTAGTTCTGATTTCAGGTCCTTTAGTATCTAAAAGGATAGCTAAGTTAGTTCCTGTAGCTTCTCTTACTTCTTTAATAGTTTGAATTCTTGCTCCGTGTTCAGAGTAGTCACCGTGTGAGAAGTTAAGACGACATACGTTCATCCCTAATTCTACCATTTCAGTAAGTTTTGCTTTATCTTCAGACTTAGGTCCAATTGTACAAATTATTTTAGTTTTTTTCTGTATCATAAATATACCTCTTAATTTTTTATCTTTTAATATTTTAACTCATTTTCATTATGTTTTCAAATATTTTCTTGAATAATACTATTTTCATCTAAAGAAAACGTTTTTCAAACTAAATTGAAAGTTGTTTAGAAACTTCGTAGATTGAAAGATCCACGTTGTGAACATCACTAAATACGTCTTCGAATTTAGTACTTACAAGTTTGTTATTTTGAATACCTACTGCACGTCCTGATTCTCCAGCTAATAATAGTTGAACAGCATAATTACCTAGACGAGATGCTAATACTCTATCTTGAGCTGTTGGAGTACCACCACGTTGAATGTGTCCTAAAATAGTCGCTCTTACTTCTTCTCCAGTAAGTTCTTTAAGTTTTGCAGCTAGTTCTTGTCCACCCATTACACCTTCAGCAAGAACGATGATTGAGTGTTTTTTACCACGATCTTCACCCGCTTTAATACGAGCAACAACTTCTTCGATATCTTCTTTTTTCTCTGGAATTAGAAGACTTTCACTTCCTCCAGCGATACCAGCGAATAGTGCTAAGTCCCCTGCATTACGACCCATTACCTCGATAATGAATGCACGCTCGTGACTTGATGCTGTATCACGAACTTTATCAATAGCGTCAACGATTGTGTTAAGTGCAGTATCGAATCCAATTGTAAAGTCAGTACAACAAATATCGTTATCGATTGTTCCAGGAACTCCAATAGTTTGGATATTCATTTCGTTACTTAAAGCCATAGCTCCACGGTATGAACCATCTCCACCGATTACTACTAATCCATCAATTCCTAATGCTTCTAAGTTTTTAATAGCACCTTTTCTCACTTCCGGGTTAGCAAACTCTGGAAGACGTGCTGAATAAAGCATTGTTCCACCACGGTTGATGATGTTACCTACATCCCCTACTTCAAGTTTTTTAATGTTGTTTTCTACTAATCCTTTGTATCCTTGATATACTCCATAAACTTCTAATCCATTATAGATTGCTGTTCTTACAACGGCACGCACAGCTGCGTTCATTCCTGGTGCATCTCCACCACTTGTTAAAACTGCGATTTTTTTCATGTAGTCTTACCTTCCTCGTATTTGTTAATAATTATTTTTTAATTTACTTAACAACAATATCATATTTTTGTTATTTTTTCTAGTAAAAACATAATTTTGTTTAATTTTTGTTCGAATTTTTTTGTTTTTTTAAGAATATGCTATCTTGATACGTTTTCCTGGGAAATTTTCAAAAAATTTCTGAACAAATTCCTGTTCGTTTTCTATTGATATCGTTTTACCTCTGTTAGTATCATTGCTCAGCAAAGCTACAACCTTAACTTTACCTACCTCCGACTTATACTCATTTAAAAATTTAAGTATTTCTTCATCAACTATCGTATAGATAATTTTTATATTACTAAGGCAGTACTCTCTATAATTTCTAAGACTTGCGATTTTTTCTAAGATATATTGTTCTCTTCCATTTCGAAGCTGTTTTTTCAATGTCATCACCGCAAAACTCCCTACTTTTATAAATACATTAGCGTACTTATAAACACTTGGGAACACAGTAACATCATAATCATTCTTCCCATCATTTACAGTTAAAAATGCCATATAATCACCGTTTTTAGTCTTAATTTCTTTTCTTGTAATTATTTCAACATAACTATCACTAAGTTCAGCTCCTATATACTGTAATGGTAGATAAGAATATTTCTCTTTTTCAACTTGAACAGGATGTTTTAAAAAGTACGTACCCGTCACTTCTTTTTCCATTTGTATCCTATCTGTAATTGGGTAATCTTCTACCTCTTCGACTTTCAGTGTTAATCCACTTTCAGCGGATAAGGCAACTCGAACATTATTTATATACTGTCTATTATCTGAATAATAATCATCCACTTTCTTCATTAACGTAGCACGATTATAACCGAAAGTATCCATTGCTCCTGCCTTGACTAAAGAAACTGCCGCTTGATAGTCTACTTTTTTATTCATACGTTTTAAGAAATCATCTATATCTAAGTAGCGTCCAAAATTTATTCTATCTTGTACTATTTCATACCCACTTCTATATCCAACATTCTTAATCGCAGTTAGAGCAAATACAATATCATTTTTATAAACACTAAAATTCGATAAACTTCTATTCACATCAGGTTTTACTAGATTTATTCCTAGGTTATTAAGCTCTTGTTTATACTCATTAATTTTTTTCTCACTACTAATTACGTTATTTAATAAAGCTGTCATAAAGTGCTTAGTATAATAAACTTTCAAATACGCCAAGCGATAAGCTAGCATACTATATACAACAGCATGACTCTTATTAAAACCATAATTCGCAAAAGTTACAATAAGATCAAAAAGTTTCTTGGCAACTTGCAGATCATATCCTGCAGCAACACTTTTCTCTACGAAGATACGTCCATAGTACTCTAAGTCTTCTTTTTTCTTTTTACTTACAGCTCTTCTCATATTATCCGCTTCATTCAAACTCATATGAGCGAAATTCACCGCAATCAGCATAATCTGTTCTTGATAAACTATTACCCCGTAAGTATCTTTTAATATTTTCTCTAAATGAGGATGCGGATATACCACTTGCTCTTCTTTATTTTTTCTTCGCACATAGACTTCTATCTGAGCCATCGGCCCCGGTCTATAAAGAGCATTCATCGCAACAATATCATTAAACTCCGTAGGTTTCAAGAGATTTAATTTCTCCTTCATTCCACTAGATTCAAATTGGAAGATACCTTCTGTTTTACCTTTAGCAAATAGTTCATACACTTTAGGATCTTGGTAATTTATCTTCGTTATATCAAATGTTGGATTTTCTTTTTTTACCTCTTCAACAATACTCGATACCATCGTAAGATATCTAATACCTAAGAAATCTATTTTTAATAAACCAACACTCTCAACATCATCCATCGTCCATTGCGTTAAATATTTCGTCATATTTGATTCTGCAAGCGGAGCATAATTAACCAGCGGTTTATCATCACTTATTACTATCCCAGCTGCATGCACCGATGGATTCTTCGGCAAGTTCTCTAAGCTCAGCGCTATACTAAACCAACGTTTATTAATATTACTCTTATTAATAAATGCCCTTAACTCTTCTGACATTTCGTAACATTCTTTCAATGTTCTTGTCGAACTAATATTACTACTAATAAATTTTAAAGTCTGTTCATCAAACTGCAATATTCTCGCCGACTCTCGTGCAGCACTTTTCGATTGAAATGTTGTAAAAGTAATAATTTGCGCAACTTTATCCTGACCGTACTTCTCTTCTACATATTTTATAACTTCATCGCGTCTAGTATCTTGGAAGTCGATATCGATATCGGGCATAGATATACGCTCTTTGTTTAAAAATCTTTCGAACAGAAGATTGTATTTTAGTGGATCCGCTTCTGTTATATCTAATAAATAACAAACTAAACTTCCCGCAGCACTACCACGTCCAGCACCTACTAGAATGCCATTATCTTTCGCATACTTCACAAAATCATAAACAATTAAGAAATAATCATTAAAGCCCATTTCATCGATAATCTTAAGTTCATAACTATAACGTTTTTTATAAGGATATAAATCTTTACCAACTAACTTTTCTTTTACACCTTTTTGAACTAAGAAATGCAAGTACTCTTTTGATGAAAACTTAGAATATATGTCTTCTTTTTCTCCATAAACATACTTAGGAAGATGATAACCCGAAAAGTTCAACTCATATTGACACTTATCAACAATACTTTGCTGATTTTCAAATGACTTCTTAAAAATATTTTGTAATTCTTCATCTCCAAGTGCTAATATTTCTTCAAAGTCTTTTTGCTTTCTTACAAATTCATCTCCTGAAATTGTCGTTAGTTCTTGTATATTTAGCTTTTTATTATCTCGAATAGCACGACTAACAATGACTTGCTGATAGTTCTCTTTATTAAGATAGTAACTAGGTTTCATATAAACAATATTTTCATAAAAACTATAAGGACTTACTTGAAAACTTTCATTAAAACCGAAGTAAAAATCATAATTGCTAAAAAGATTATTTAAGTATGAAAATTCCATACTATCTCTAAGTTCATCAACAACTATTAAAACAAAGTCATCACTGTATTCTTTCATCTCACTAGAAAAATCTTCTATAGTCCACTCTTCTCCATTCATAATCTTAGTAGAAATCTCTAATAATTTATAGAACATCTTCTCAGATTTACACAGTATGTTAAATTTAAGAAAACCAATTCCATATCCTAAGCTTACTTCTAATCCTTGAATAAGGTTAATTCCAGCTCTCTTAGATTCTTTATGTGCTTTTATCGCTCCATACATATTCGGATCAACGATAACAACAGACCTTTGATTATCTCTTGCTAATTTCAAAAACAGACTTTCATACTTTATAGTACTGTTCAAAAGATCATAGGCACTATGCACCTGCAAATTGTAATACATACTAATATCCTCCTTTCCTCAATATTCTTTAATTCTGTTTAATCGATATTATCCGCAAAGTGGATTATATTCATCTTCTTCTTCTGAAGAACATCCCATATTTTCTCCATGGTTTTTACTTTGTTCATTAAAATATCGATATACTCGTTTGTTATCATCACCCATAAAGTAAATCGGGTTAAACTGTGTATATTTCATATTTCCTTCTTCGTCTAAAAGATTCTCGCAAACTACTCTGCGTTTTATAGAAGCTATAAAATTCGTATATTTCCCATATTCTAAAACACTCTCTACTTTGCACTCAAGCGATAAAATACATTCATCCATTATTGGAGCATCGATGTATTTCGCTGGATCATATGTCATATCTGCCATTCCAATTTTATTTTGACCTGAATGGAAACCAGCAATCTCTACCTTACTTAGTATTTGTTGACAAGGAACATTAACGGTAAACTCTCCATACTCCTTGATATTACCAACCGCATTACTATCTGTTGAAAGTCCAACTGTAATCATATCACCTAAAGAATATGATGAACTACAAGCTGTCACATTGTATCTCCATTTTTTATCTTTATATCCTATTAATATTACTGGAAATCCGTAATATAATTTACTGGTTTTAGTTTCTAATTTCATCTTTTTTTGTCCTCTTGATTATTTTCCTTTCATAGTATATATTCTTATCTCTTAGCTATAAAAGCTAATACTTTTTCTTCTGAGTATTTTTCATTAAATTTGAATCCATCAAACTGTAATTGTTTCATTTCTTCTATTGATGAAACTTTGTTTTTTACAAGTTCTGTTAAAAATTTGCCTCTTGCTTTTTTAGAAATTGTAGAGTGCACTTTTAACTTCCCTTCTTTTTCTTCCATAAAACTAACTTTAATAAATTTCTCTTTTTGATTCTTTGAAAAAACTTCTTCAAATTCACTAGATAATAATGAAACAACAAAATCTTCATCTTTAATACTTTCATCATAACTAGCTCGCCAAAAATTCTTTAAAGACTCTCCTGAGATTTTTACATTTTGTAAAAAATCTAGTCTATGTTCTTGGATCAAATCATAAGCCCCAATTATACCATATAACGATGTTGTAATAAATACATTTTCTTTTACATACTTTTTATCAGTTTCATCGAAATTATCGCGATCTATGTTTCTATACATTAAACCATTGAATAATTCTAATGCTTTATAACTTTTTGCTGTGTTGTTTTTTATGTCTTGCCAACGAGAGAACTCTTCTGTCGCCTTATCTTCTTTAATTTTATAAACTTTAGCTAAATCTTGGGCACTAAACTTAGCGAATTCAGCAACTATTTCATTACTTTTTCCACTAAGTTCTAACGCCTCTTGTGGTGTTGCTTTTTTATTTAGTTCTTTAGCTGTCGGTATTAAAATTTTCATTATTATTCCTCTTCTTCAGGTAACTCTAAGAAGCTGTTTTCGATTAAGCTTTCTACTTCCATTAACACAAAGTTGTACTCTGTTGCTTCTATAGCAGGATTAATAATTAATGTATTGAAATACCCAACTACAAAATCACGATTAGCAACTTCAAGTTTGAACATATATTCACTAATTTCATCGACTAAAAATGCTGTTTCTTTTAGCACTTTATCCTCATAAGTATTCGCGTAGTGTACTTTTTCTAAAAGTCTACGAATTTCTAAATCGGCATGTTCTTTAGCGAAACGATCGCGAATATGTTTCGCAAGCTCCTCTGTTTTAAGAGCCACTGTATTAAATTTTTCTTTTTGTAAAACACCATTTTCCTCTAATTTTTCTAGTAACGCTGTTAAAGATTTGTGTAAACTATCCATTATATTTCTCCTTTATTTTATAATAAATTATTTTAAAAACTATCATTCTCTATTTTATAAAAAAAACACGAAAAACGCTAATAATACGCTATGTAATAATCTATTCTCTTCTTACTGAGATCCCTGCTTTCAATATACAATTATCCATTGTCTTCAGCTTTTAAACATTATTAGAAAATGATATAATATTAGTGACATAACTATTTCGAGGTGGAGTATGAAAAAATACATAATGGCAATAGATCAAGGTACTACTAGTTCTAGGGCAATAATTTTTAACAAGAAAGCAGAAATAATAGCGAGTAGTCAAAAAGAGTTTCCGCAAATTTTCCCACAGTCTGGATGGGTTGAACATGATGCTAATGCAATTTGGAATTCTATACAATCAGTAATCGCAGAAGTGTTTATCGAAAGCGGAATAAAACCTAACCAAATTGATAGTATCGGTATTACAAATCAACGTGAAACTACTGTAATTTGGGATAAAAACACTGGACTACCTATTTATAATGCGATAGTTTGGCAAAGTAGACAAAGTGCCGATATAGCTAATAAGCTTGTTAGTGATGGTTACAAAGACATGATTCATCAAAAGACCGGTTTAGTAGTTGATGCGTATTTCTCGGCTACTAAAATACGTTGGATTTTAGATAATGTTCCTGGAGCTCAACAACGAGCTGAAAATGGCGAACTACTGTTTGGAACTATCGATACATGGCTAGTTTGGAAACTTACAGGTGGAAAAACTCACATTACTGACTATACAAACGCAGCTAGAACGATGTTATTTAATATCAAAGATTTAGCTTGGGATAAAGAAATTTTAGAAATTCTAAATATACCAGAATCTCTTCTACCTGAAGTAAAATCTAATTCAGAAGTATACGGAAAAACTATAGATTATCATTTCTACGGTGGCGAAGTTACAATTAGTGGTCTTGCCGGGGATCAACAGGCTGCTCTATTCGGACAACTTGCCTTTGATAAAGGAATGATAAAAAATACATACGGTACAGGTTCATTCATTATTATGAATACTGGAGAAAATATGGAACTTTCTAAAAACAACCTATTAACAACTATTGGTTTTGGAATAAATGGAAAAGTTTATTACGCTTTAGAAGGCTCTATCTTTATCGCAGGAAGTGCCATTCAATGGCTACGAGATGGTTTACGTTTAATTAAAAAATCATCCGAAACAGAATCATTAGCATACAATTCTAAAAATAACAACGAAGTATATCTAGTACCAGCTTTCACAGGATTAGGTGCTCCTTATTGGAATCCAAATGCTCGTGGGACTATCTTTGGTTTAACTCGTGCTACTTCAAAAGAAGATTTAGTAAAAGCTACATTACAATCTATCGCCTACCAAGTACGCGATATTATCGATACTATGAAGATTGATGCTAATGTAGAAATACCTCTTCTTAAAGTTGATGGAGGCGCTGCAAACAACGATTACCTTCTAGAATTCCAAGCTAATATTCTAGGTGTTAAAGTTGCACGTGCTGAAAACTTAGAAACAACAGCATTAGGCGCTGCATTCTTAGCAGGTCTTGCTACTGGCTATTGGAAAAACTTAGATGAACTGAAGAATCTAAATACAGCTGGAAAACTATTCGTTCCTACTATGAACAAAGAAGAACGTGAAAAACTATATAAAGGTTGGAAACGTGCGGTAAAAGCAACTCAAATTTTTGCGGAAGAATAATAAATAGCCCTCAAAATTTATCCAAATTTTGGGGGCTATTACCCTTTGACGAGATAAGATGATTATTTTTTTAAAATTATTTTACCGAGTCACCGTCTTTTAAGTTAGTCGTTTATTTTTCAAAGTCAAAGACTGAAGAAAAATATTACGAATAATTTATACTACGACTACTATAATTTCTACGAACGTAGTGAGTCAAGAAATTATTAGTAAAGTCAATGTAAATGGCTCTCTCTTCTATGATTTTATTTTAACACCAATAAAATTTATACTTAATTATTTAAGCAATTTGAGACATTATATAGGTAGTTACTTGTAACCTATAACTAGTCTTAAAATAATTTAAATTCCCTCGTTTTCTTTTGTAACCCATTCTACTTTCTGCTATAATCAAAGGTGAAGGGTGAAGTTAGGGAGTATAATACTTCTAATAAGGATTGCGGTAGTCGTTTATTTTTCAAAGTCAAAGGCTGAAGAAAAATATTACGAATAGCGTATGCAACAGGAACTTAAAAAGAAGGTGCTAAAAATTAGCATCTTCTTTTTCTAGTTCCCACTGCTGTGGCTACTTTTCTATGGAAGGAGATGGTGCTTATGCTCATAAGTAACAAAATCTGGACGAAAGGAGTAGCAAGTTGTCTGCATATGAAATCATACAAGCAATTATTGGAATTAATCTTTTGATTGTTACAATAGTTGGCGTGTGCATCTCAGCACTTAAAAAGGACAATAAAAAATAACCATCTTTGCTTTGACCGGTTAAGATAGTTATTTTAAAATTTATTTTACCGAGTCGCCGTCTTTAAAACGGTACCCTCTTTTATAAATCTATTTTAACACAAGTAAATATATAAATCAATAATTTAGTAATAGCCCCCCAGAATTTGGATGAATTTTGGAAGGCTATTATTATTTTACAAGTTAAGATAACAATTTAAATCATATAATCGAAACTCTATTTTTAATTACTTATTGTTTAGTTTTCTAGATATCACAAATTCGATACCTAGTTAGATATAATCTTGTTATCTCTTGATTCTCTTAACCTAATATGTCCTCATACAATTTTTTATCTAAATCTTTAAATACATTAAATACTACTTTTAAATTAGCATTAGGGTTTTCACTTAAGAATTTCTTAACCTCAGCAACTGCTATTCCTGCAGCAAGGTCATTCGGGAATCTAAATTCTCCCGTACTTATACAACAAAAAGCAATACTTTTAAGATTATTCTCTAAAGCTAGTTTTAGAGAATTTCTATAACATGATGCGAGTAGTTCCTTATCATCATCTTCAACAACACGATAAATTATCGGCCCCACAGTATGAATAACATGTTTAGCTGGTAGGTTATAACCTGCTGTTATCTTCGCTTGTCCTGTTTTTTCAAAACTTCCTTGCTCTTTCATTATTTCATCACATTCTTCTCTAAGTTGTAATCCTGCTTGCGAGTGTATAGCATTGTCGATACATCTATGTAGCGGAATTAAACATCCTAGTAACGCTTTATTCGCCGCATTAACTATCGCATCTACTTCCAATGTAGTAATGTCTCCTTGCCACACGTAAATATCTTTTTCAATTTCAGTTAATTCTTCTAGTTTTGTTATTCCTTTATTTTTTAGAACTTCTTGTAAGTATTCGTCTTGCACTTCATAGAATTCACTCGGTAGCTCCGACACCTTCCATGTATTCATCAGTGTTCTAAATAAATCTTTCTTCTGTTGTTCACCCTCTGGTATTTCTATCTCTAAATTTAGTGTTTTTATTAAATAATCTAGTTTTTCCATAATTTAAATACTTCCTCCGTATCGCCTGTTATTATTATATATCTTACTTAGATGTGTGTCTATAATTGAGACATACTATAATTCTTTTTTGTGACTAACAAAAAATCCTAAATTTTAAAATAGTTTATATAAGAACTCATAGTCGTAATGATTTATTAATATAAAAATACGACTTCAAAAATTAGAGAATACACTCTAACTTTTGAAGTCGATATATGTTATATTATTTTTGTCTACGACGTTTTACATAAACAGTCAGTCCTGCTAAAACTAGAACTGCAATTCCAGCGTAAGCTGTCGCATTATTATCTAATCCTGTTTTCGCCAATAATGAATTAGATTTTGAAACTTTTCCGAAATCTTCATCTACATTAAATGTATTTTCTTTCTTAGTTTCTTTTCCAACAAAACCACCTAGAATATCTTTAATTGATTTTTTATAGACTTTTTTCTCCGCTTCTTTTAATGTTTCTAATGCTTTATCTACTTCTTCTTGAGTAGCTGTAGCTGAAGCTAATAGCTCTTGTGCTTTTTGAACTGCATCTAGATAAGCTTTCTTATCTTCTGCACTTGCACTTTCAAAACTATCTTTCTCTTTAACTTCTGCTACTTCATCCTTCTTCTCAACTTGTTCTGTTTTCTCCTTGTTATCAGAAGAAGCTTCAGATGACTGATTAGACAATGCAGAACATGCACCCAAGAC
>ERZ773067.1505-NODE-1505-length-12410-cov-3.010846_pt1 | contig 12410 bp, 6 predicted proteins | sample MGYA00580622_ERZ773067 | MGnify/ENA primary metagenome ERZ773067 (study PRJEB29015, sample SAMEA2737998) | human oral metagenome | biome: human oral; feature: human-associated habitat; material: dental | place: China | collected 2113 ...
GATCAGAAAACTGATTCTCTCTCGCTCTTTCCTCCTTTCTGTCAAGCTTACACTCATAGATGATATTATTATCTGCCGACTGTCCCAATACAACTATTTTATCTGCCAAAAGCAGTGCTTCGTCCACATCATGTGTAACGAAAACTATTGTTTTTTTAGCACTCTCTGTAGTCCAAAGTTCAATGAGTAAATCTTGCAGCTTGGCTCTTGTTACTGCATCAAGGGCACCGAACGGTTCATCCATCAGAAGCACAGGTGCATCTATGGCAAATGCCTGGGCTATAGCACAACGTTGTTTCATGCCTCCGGAAAGTTCTTTGGGAAGTTTGTCATAGACTTCTTCTTCAAGCCCTACACGTTTCATCATATCAAGTGCTGTTTCTTTAGCTGCTTTTTTATCTTTATTCTTAAATTTCTGTCTGATAGCCAAAGATATATTATTTCCTGAACTCATCCATGGAAAAAGTCCATAGTCTTGAAAAACAACTGCTCTGCTTAGATCAGCTTTTTCAACATTAGTACCTTCTACACTTATGCTTCCTGACGTGGGCTTATTGAGTCCTGCGATAAGTTTAAGAAGGGTACTTTTGCCACAGCCTGACTGCCCTAAAAGACAGACAAGTTCTCCGCTTTCAACTTCAAAGGATAAATTCTTAAATATATCTTTGCCGCTTTCATAGCTGAAACTTACATTATCTATTACAATTTTATTCATGAAGAATTTTTCCTGACTTTATTTGTTGTTGGTATTCCAAGTTATTATGAGAATATTTATAGAAGTAAAACTATTTGTTTTTTGCAAGGATTGCGTGAAACGTAGGAGTAGCAGCCCTACATCATAGGGGGTCAAATATTTTTGCGCACCTACTCCATTTAAATTTTAAGCAATTATGCATATTAAGTAAAATTGATTAAGGTAATAAGTGATTCTATTTATATATTTTTTCAATATTATAAATTTAACCAAATTATTCACGAGGCATCTTTATACTACTGTATTATGCAGATTAAGAGGTCTGTAACCAATGGCAAGAATAATTTGGTGTTAAAGATATTTTACGCAGAGTATATGACTTAATAAACACATATCTGCAATCTGTTGATAAACTCCCTGAGAAACGGTTACATTTTGGAGAAAACGAGAAAATATTAAGAAAATATGAATATTTATAGACAATTATAAAATTATTATGTATAATATGTTATCAGGTTAACATCATTTAATCTGGTTTGCATAGAGTTGTCTGAATATTATATAACAAATTGATATAGCTATTATTATGAATAATTATACTATATTAAAGCCTGAACATTCACACCTTAGGTCACAGACCTTTTAATGTTTTGTGAATAGTTTGGGTTATGTTATGAGGATGACTCTAAATCACATTATTAGGGAGGAGAAAAGGTAATGGTTTCAAAAAAAGTTTTATGTCTTACCCTGGCTTTGGCTACGAGTTTATCGTCTTTTCAGGCGGGTGTTGCCTTAGCAAATGAAAATGGCGGGAATACTGCCACATCGAACCGGACTGCTGTAAGTTCACCGGTTGCCGACTGGGAAGTACAGCTTAAGGGCGAAAAGGAAGGAAAAGGCTCCTTTATCGTTATGTTAAAGGATAACGGTAACCCTGCCGCAGCAGTTACAGCTTTTACAGACAAGGTAAAGAGCCTTGGAGTTGAAGCGGAAGTCGAAGAGGTTTTCAATACCGAATTTGCGGGAGCCGTGCTTAAAATAGCAAAAGCTGATGCACTTAAACTTGCCGCTCTGCCTGAGATTGAAAGTATAAGCAAGGAAAAGTTTTACAAAAAAGTTATAATGCCTAAGGAAGATGCAGGAAGAGCAGGCCTCAGGGACTATATTGCAAGCAATATCAAAATGGTAAAAGATAAGGTTCCTGCAGAGTATGACGGTAGGGGAATGGCTGTAGCCATTATCGACTCCGGAGCTGATGTAAAAAGTAAGGATTTCCGTTTGGATGACGGTGTAACCGGAAAGATAAGTGAAGATAAGGCAAAAGGATTTATAGCGGGCAGTAATAAAGGAGAATATGTAAATCAGAAGATTCCTTTTATTTATGATTATGCTGACAGGAACAATGATGTAAAAGAACCTGACAAAGAGTCGCATGGTATGCATGTAGCGGGAATTACCGCGGCTAACCCTATTGATCCTAAAGAAAATGAAGTAGAAGGTGTAGCTCCTAATGCCCAGCTTGTTATAATGAAAGTTTTTGGTGACAATTCAAAGGGAGCACGTTCAAGAGATTATATAAACGCTCTGAAGGATTGTATTTCTTTGGGTGTAAATGCAGCCAACATGAGTCTCGGATCAGGTGCGGGTTCCATAAAATTCCAGGATCCTGCTGTTTCCACTGTAATAAATAAAGCAAAGGCCGCAGGTATAACCGTAGCAATAGCTGAAGGAAATGACGGATACTTTGGAAAAGGAACATCAAAACCGGATGTAAACTATCCTGATTACGGACTTACCGGTTCTCCGGGTGTAGTGCCTGAGGCTCTTACGGTTGCATCTATAGAGAATACTATAATAAGAAGAAATTATCTGGAAATTGAAGGTAACGGTGATAAGCAAATTATACATTCAACCCTTATGAATATAGATGCTTATCCTAATAAAGATGAGCTGTATAATAATTACATGGAAATTGTGTACAGAGGGCTTGGAAAAAAAGATGATTTTGCAAATGACGGTGAAGACAGTTTAGCCGGAAAAATTGTGCTTATAGGAAGAGGAGAAATCACCTTTGAAGAAAAGGTTAAGAATGCGAAGGCCCATGGTGCCAAGTTTGTAATCATTTTTAACAGCAAGGCAGGCGGATCAAACCTTATAGGAATGTTGACAAATAATAAAGACGTGGTTACAACCATGATTTCTTATGATGACGGACTTTATTTAAAAGATAATCTATCATCAAAGCTTCGTCTTGCAAAGAAAACAGTGAATACAAAGAATGCCAATGCAGGAAGAATGTCTGATTTCAGTAGCTGGGGACTTACATCTGACGGAGGATTCAAACCTGACATAACCGCTCCGGGCGGAAACATTTATTCTACAGTAAATGACGGTTCATATGTCAACATGTCCGGTACAAGTATGGCTTCTCCTCATGTTGCTGGTGCGGTTGCCGTTATTATGCAGAGAATAAATAAGGACTTCCCTAATCTTACAGATGATGAAAAGCAGGTACTTACAAAGAATCTGCTTATGAGCTCTGCTATACCTAATAAGAACGAAAAAAGCGGAGAATTTACTTCACCTAGACAGCAGGGAGCCGGAGTATTAAATCTCTACAATGCTATTTATGCACCTGCGGTTGCATACGGAGCAGACCATGTATCTAGTGTAAATCTCGGAAGCATAAAAAAAGGCGGAAAAGCTGATATCAATGTCACATTGAAAAATATAACAGGCAGCAGTGTTGCCTATAATGCAAAGCTCTATCTTACTACAGACGGAGTAGAGGCCGGAAAGAACGGAAAGTATTTTTCGCTTGAGCCTGTAACTTTGGGTGCAATCGATCTTGGAAGCTTTACCGTAGAAGCAGGAAAGAGCACAGCGGTTCAAACAACGGTAGATGTTTCACAGTATACCTTCCCTGAGGCTCCGAACGGAAATTATTTGGATGGTTTTATTGTATTTTCTTCGGATACGGAAGTGGAAATAAGCATACCTGTAACAGGTTTTGTAGGTGATTGGGCTAATCTCGCTGTACTTGAGGATGACATATATACCTTGGAAAAGGCAGGAAAAAGACCTGTACACTATAGTCCGTACGGTACATTTACCCACTTAGGCAGCGCTGTAGGCAAGTACGCGGTTGTTTTAGGTGAAGTGGAAATAGATGAGCAGAATTCAACTTACACCGATGAACATTTGGCAATTTCACCTAACGGAGATAAAGTAAATGATTATGTCAGATTCTTCGGAACCTTCCTCAGAGGCTTTAAGGATATGACAATGAAGGTAAAAGATGCAAAAACCGGTGATGTAATTTACACAAGTAAAGAAGATAAAGAAGGTGTAAAAAATTATCATGGAGATGCTATTGTTAAAGATGAAGACATTTGGGAAAAAGTATCAACAGGTTCTGACTGGGAATGGAACGGTAAAAATGGTGATACCGATGCTCCAGACGGTAAATACGTTCTTGAAGTAAGTGTTTCTCCTCTTATAGACGGAGCAGACTTGCAGACAAAGTCCTATAATTTTATAGTAGACAGGGTTAAGCCTGAGGTAGAGCTTTCTTCTTATGACAAGACTAAAGGAGAATTTAAACTCAGCAAGATTAAAGAAGAGCTTGCAGGAGTGAAAGAGGTACTGGCGTACGTTGAAGAAAATGGTAAAGAAAAATATCTGGATGTTAAAAAAGATAAAGAAGAATATGTAATCGATACTTCTAAGGCCGGTGAAGGCAAAGAACTTAAAGATATTTATCTGTACATAGCGGATTGGGCAGGAAATGCATATGATGCGCCTCTTTCAGATTCAATTAAAGAAAAGCCACAGCCGGGAGTACCGGGCACCAACCCACCTGCAGTACCTTCAAATCCGGGACCTTCAACACCGGGACCTTCAACTCCGATTTCTGAACTGCCTACACCTAAGCCAACACCTACTGATGAAAAACTTGATGTAGATACTGACAAAACTCCTCAGGGTGATGCAACAGGAAAGGATTCCAAGCCGGAAAGCGCTAAAAAGAAGTTCAAGATTACAAAGATTAAGGCAAAAGGTACATTGACAAAAATCGCTGCAAAATTTAAGGCCCTTTTCACAAAGGATGCTTATAAGGTTAAGCTGCTTGTATCCGAAGGTAAGGAGAAGATAGAAATAAGACTTCCATACAAGAAAGCGGTAAAAGGCTATGTATTCTATGCAGCGGATGTAAAAACCGGAAAACGTTACAAAGCAACCTATGATAAGAAGACAAAGGAACTTGTATTTAAGACAAATAAATCGGGAGATTATGCTGTTTTAAGAAAAAAGACTAAAAAGAAATAATCGGTTATATCATACTGTTTAAGAGAACTTAGACAATAGTGCTATAACTTGAGGCTGATTTATAAATATCCTCTACCTGAGAAATCGGGTGGGGGATATTTTTCGTAATCAACCTTTCAGGCAAAGTTGCAATAGCCAATAAATTGTGGTATGGTTTATTTAATCAGTTACTTAATAGTAGAGGGGAAGCGATAAGGTGACATTACAATATATATCAGATGAAATGATAAGTGCGGATTATTTTGAGGATGATTACTTAAAAAAATATATTTATGAAAATGGAATATCCGGTATCTGTTCTTTCAGCAAAATGAAAAGAAAAGTAGTGACTGTTGATTGCATTGTCAATGTAATAATGAAAGGCATCAGAAAAGAATATGATTATGCGGAAGACAATTTTCCGCCGGATGATGAAGCAAAAATCAGTTTTGGCCCGAAGCCCATTGATACATACGATTTGGTGCATGAGGAAATCGCATATGAAGCAGGAATTGAGGATGAAAGAGTATTAAACTCAATGTATTCAAAACTGGAAAATAGGTACTGGTCAAATATTTTTGCGGAAATGGATAGGAGCGAACGATTTTCAAAATGGGACGAGTATTGTTCGCTGCTTGAAAAATCCAGACTATCAGCCGAACAGATAATAGCGGTCAGAAATCATGTCCCGCTTGAACATCCGGTTAGAAAAATATGCGAGTTTCTGGATGATATTTATGATTATTGCAGACGATTGGACTTGATTGAAGATTTTAAGCCGGAAGAAAGTATTTATAAATGTGTTGATTATATCGGAAGTGATTTTTCGGATGTATATGGTATTGACTATATTCCGGCATCATTTATAGGAACTTCGCTGCCGACTTATTCAAAGGATAACCGGATGAATGAGGCAGGAGATTCCATGTTTTACGGTTCCGGTAATATAAGAACCATATTGCTTGAATCCAATGCTGATAAAACTGAGAATATTAATAAGGGAAAACAGTATACAATCGGGAAATTTCATGTAAATAAAAAGATTAAGGTTTTAGACTTATACCGAAAAGTCAATTTGATGAAAATACCGAGCCTGTTTGATTTGGAAAATGCCGAACAAAGAGAAGTCTGTCTTTTTATGAAGAAATTCAGCAGAGAGATATCCAAACCTCAAAGTGAATCAAGTGTATACAGGCCTACTCAGGTACTGACGAAGTACTTTCAAAGAACAGACTATATTAAAGGCATCAGATACGGAAGTTCTAAAGATAATGAGGATTTCAATACAGTTCTCTTTGTAGATACAAATGACTGCATAGAAAAGAGCGATTCTGTGGTAATGGAAAGAGTACAGCTTATAAAAGATAAATATGCCGAACCAAAAACATATAAAGAAATTGAAAATAATAATTATAACATAAGCTGGATTTGAAAAACTTGCATAGACCGGAATCCCTGACAGAGGACTTTGGTCTGTTTTATTTTACAGGAGGAAACAAAGACAGATGGCAAGAATGATTTTCATAGGCTTACTTACATTTTTTGCGATAGCCTGCATCGGTATCGGGTTTGGGATGTATTATTGGATGAAACGGACTATGGTTGACGGGCAGCCTATAATAGACCGGTCTGTAAATGAACAGACAAGAACGGATAAAATGGGAATCGGAGAATTGTTGGTATATGTTTCCCTGATTGTTATTGCAGCCCTACTTGCAATTTCTGTTATGCAAGAAGGAGGAAGCGGTTCTGCCATCCTTGCAAAAGCGATTCTTCTGCCGGCGGTTATGGTACTTTTTAACGCAAGAAAGCGGACAGGCAAAGCTATGCTTGCCCTGGTAATATCATTTATGGTTGTATTGTTTTTGATGATGGCAAATCTCCTTATCGGACTGCCTCAAAAGCCACCTGTACTGACTATCAATAATGTTCCGGTAACAGTAGCCAAAACAACTGTTACCGACTTGATAGGTAGTGGTTTTGATATCTATGTAAAGAGGGCAAACAGTCCCGGTTTAGATTATAAGGACATGCTTTCTTCGGGAAGCTATGAGAAATATCCTACAAATCGCAGTATAGCAGTTGAAAAGGGTTTTCATATAGTAAATGATGCCATACCGTATTCTAATTATCTCCTTGTTAAAAACGGGGTTGTTCTTGGAAGTGTTGGGCTATATGGCGATGAGATGAAGGATACAGTATTAGAGGATTGTAGAATTATAAGTTTCAGACTTGATGAAGATTGTATAGCTGCCGCGAAAGAAAATTCAATCTCATATAAATTAAACAATATGGATTTACTTGCCACTTTGGAAAAAGAGACATTGGAAAAGAAATTCGGGGAGAATTTGTGGTCAGTTCCCCGCAACTTGACAGATATTACTCAGCTGTACTATGGGTTGAAGTGGACAAATAATAGCGATCATATATTTTGGAATGAATATTATGCAACAATCCGTTTTGATAAGGAGAATTATATGACTTTCTTTGAATTGTTTGGAGAGATTGCAAGAGAGTAAGTCTTGCGGTAAAAGGGTATAGAATTAATTGTATTTTCATAATAAGTTTAGGGGGTGGAACTATATGAGAAATCATGAAATTACGAGGTCACAAAATCTTTTGGACAAAAACGGAAATGTTGCCGAGCCCGGCTGGTCAAGGAAGCAGTTCCAAAGGTATAGGAGGAAGGATATAAAAGCTCCTGCATCAAGGATTAAAGAATGGGACTATTATCTTATATTAAATAAGGATTTCGGCATAGCCCTTACCATGTCGGATAATGGTTATCTGGGCTTGCAGTCTGTAAGTTTTCTTAAGTTTTCGGGCGAGCCTTTTGAACATACGGAAACGATTTTAAATCCGTTTCCTATGGGTAAGCTTAAAATGCCGGAAACAAGCTCTAAAGGAAACTGCTTTTATAAAGATAAGAGGCTGACTCTCTCCTATGAGATTATTCCTAATCCTTCGGGAAAAGGCAGAAAAAGGCATATAATCTGCAATTTTAAAAACTTTTATAAGGGCAAGCCTTTTAAATGCAACATAGTTCTTGATGAGCCTGAGATGGATAGCCTGGTAATAGCTACTCCCTGGAATAAAAAACACGCTTTTTATTATAATCAGAAAATAAACTGTATGAGAGCTTCGGGAGAAGTGCAGTTTGATGATAAAACCTATAGATTTAACCCTCAGACAGACTTTGGCACCTTAGACTGGGGACGTGGGGTATGGACTTACGAAAATACCTGGTACTGGGGAACCTGCAGCTGCGACATGGACGGGCATAGTTTCGGCTTTAATATAGGCTATGGTTTTGGCAATACAACTGCTGCAAGTGAGAATATCCTGTTTTATGACGGAGTAGGCCATAAACTTGATGATATAATGTTTGTGATACCGGGTGACAATGGTCCCGATCCGATTAAGGATAGGGGAGAAGAGGTTAAGCCCGGGAAGAGAGACAGTAAGAGAGTTATTGATTATATGGAGAAGTGGAAGTACATATCTTCAGACGGACGGTTTGAGATGGAGTTTGAGCCGATTATTGACAGGAAGGCAAACATCGACCTAAAACTTATTTGCTCGGATCAGCATCAGGTCTTCGGCAAAATGAGCGGCACGGCCATTCTTGATGACGGCAGGAAGATAGAGCTTAAGGATGTGCTTTGCTCTGCGGAGCACATATACAATAAGTTTTAAATAAGAAACTTAGTAATATCTACAACTGCACTACAGCTGTAGTATAATCTGCCTTTGCGGAAGGGGATATTAAAATGAATGAACAGGATATAGTTAGGTTACTTAAGAGACAGAATGAATATTTCAACTCAGGACTTACACAGAGCTTTGAGTCCAGGCTGGCTTCGCTTAAAACTCTGAAAAGAGCGATAGAGAAGAATGAGAATGAACTATGTAAGGCATTAAAAAAGGATTTGGGTAAAAGCAGGGCAGAAGCATTTATGTGTGAGATAGGGCTTACTCTGTCAGAAATAAGCTGGCTTGTAAAACATTTAAAAGGACTTATGCGAAAGAAGCGTGTGTCTACTCCGCTTGCCCAGTTTGCAGCTAAAAGCTTCAGAAGTCCGTCACCTTATGGGGCGGTTCTTGTAATAAGCCCCTGGAATTATCCTGTGCTGCTTACTTTGGAGCCTCTTGCGGATGCCCTTGCTGCAGGAAATACCGTTATATTAAAGCCAAGTGCCTATGCTCCCGAAACATCTCAAGTTTTAAGCAGAATGCTTGAAGAATGTTTTAAACCGGAACTTGTATCTGTTGTCACCGGAGGCAGGGCAGAAAATCAGGCACTTTTAAGACAGAAATTCGATAAGATATTTTTTACAGGAAGTAAAGACGTGGGCAGGGAAGTCATGCGTAGTGCGGCAGAATATTTAACCCCTGTAACTCTTGAACTTGGCGGCAAGAGTCCCTGCATAGTGGAAAAAAGTGCTAAAATAAATCTGGCTGCAAAAAGAATAGTCTTCGGGAAATTTTTAAACTGTGGACAGACCTGTGTTGCACCTGATTATATTTTATGTGATGAGAGCATAAGGGACAGACTTGTATCGGCAATCAAAAAGGAAATAGTAAAGCAGTTTGGAGAAAAACCACTTGAGAATCCTGATTATGGGAAAATAATTAACAAGAAGCATTTTAACAGATTAAAAGGGCTTATTAATCCGGAAAAGACAGTTTGGGGCGGAACCTGTGATGAAGAGACGGAAAGAATAGAGCCTACAGTAATGACGGACATAACCTGGGAGGATGCCGTTATGGGTGAGGAGATATTCGGACCTCTGCTACCGGTACTTACCTATAAAACTTTAGCTGAGGCTGTTTCTGTGATTGAAAGCCATCCACATCCTCTGGCATTATATTGCTTTACTGAGAATAAGAGGGTTAAAGAGGGTATATTGAAAAAATGCAGATTCGGCGGAGGCTGTATAAATGACGTGGTAATTCATCTGGCTACAAGCGAAATGCCATTTGGCGGAGTGGGAGAAAGCGGAATGGGCTGTTACCACGGCAAGGCGGGATTTGAGGAATTCAGTCACACAAGAAGCATGGTAGATAAGAATACCCGGATGGATATGCCTGTACGCTATCAGCCTTACACAGGACTTAAGGAGAAGTTTTTGAAGTTGTTTTTGAAGTAATAGTATATAACTTTATCTCAAATAATTGGGTTTAATTATAGAGAATTGTTAAAAGGTCAAGCCTTACTGTGGTTGTATGCAGGTAAGCAAGTCTGTTAATATGACTCGTTGTCCGTAGAAATAATATAGAAATAATAGAAAGTGTTACTGAAATTATGAGCACAATTTATGATATTGCTAAGAAAGTGGGACTGTCTCCATCAACTGTTGCAAGAGTGTTAAGTGGTAGGGGCTATTCCAGCAATGATGCTAAAGAAAAGGTCATGTCAGCGGCTGATGAGCTTAAATATACACCTATACATGCAGCGAAGGCATTAAAAAGTAAAATAACCAATACTATTATGATGTGTATACCGGATATTACAAATCCATACTACTTTAATATTATAAGCAATGTTTGTGATGTGATGGAAAATGGCGGATACAGAACAATTTTAACCTATACTCATCATAATGCGTTAAAAGAGCTTTCGCTTATGGAATCATTAAAAGAACGTTATGTTGATGGATTGATTATGGTTTCTTTTGATTTTAATGAGAAACTGCTTAATGCGATGAAAGAATTGGAAATGCCGGTGGTTTTACTTAATCATTATAACTATCCGGATTTTGCCGGAGTATTTGACTGTGTATATATTGACCACAAAAAAGCAACACAAATTGCTACGGAATATTGTATTCAGAAGGGACATAAGGAAATTTTATTTCTTGGAGCAAATAAAAAGGAACAAACTTGTATAGAACGTTTATCGGGATATGAAATGGCTTTAAGTGCAGCAGGACTGGAATTTAATCAATCGCTTGTATTAGAAGCGGATTATACTATAGAAGGAGGAAAGGAGGCCTTTGAAAATGCACTCAAATCAGAGACTTCTTTTTCTGCGGTAATAAGTTGTAATGATTTGATGGGAATAGCATGTATGAACGTTTGCCGTGAACAGGGGAAAAAAGTGCCGGATGATATTTCGCTGGTTACTCTTGATAATACTGACTATTGTCTCTGTACTACACCAAGACTTACTTCTGTTGATATGATGCAAAATCAAATAGGAATTTGTGCAGCACAATGCATGTTGCAACAGATTAATAAAGAGAGAAGATATAAACAGACTTTAGTACTTTCACCGGAACTTGTGATACGGGACTCAGTTAAAGAGCTGCACTAAAAATAATTAATTATGATTTTATACATATTGTGATAACGGTATCACATAAAACGTAGTGTAAACTGGCTGAATATTATAAAATAACTATTGACTTTTTGTGCAATATAGTATATATTCTGAATTATAGAAGATAAAACAAGGTATAAATTATATATTTATGTGACATCGATGTCATAAAAGATGTTGCGAAAAATATATTTATACGGATATATTGTTATCTTCAGTGTTGAGTACGTAAAAGTTTGATACATAGGAAGGAGGAGTTATTTTGATGAAAGCATTAAAACAAAAAAGTATTAAGAACAAGGTTTTAGCGCTGGTATTAGTCGCAGTATTTTCGGTATCTGCATGTTCGGGTGCAAAAACTTCACAGGAAACAGGTTCACTCACAAAGAGTAAAACAAGCATGGAGCAGAATACCGGTTCAAAACAAACGGGAAGTTCAGGAACGGGTAAAAACGGAGAAAAAGTTACCCTTCACTTTTGGACTTTCCATACAAATGCCGAGCGTGAATTCATGGAATCATTGGGTAAGCGATATGCAGAGGTTAATCCTAATATAGAAGTAGTGTATGAAAGTATTCCGGAATCTGATTATATGAGTACAAAACTTACAACTGCATTTGCTGCAGGAGAAGGACCTGATGTTTTTGTTATGAGTCCGGGAGATTTTCTTAAATATGCCAATAGTGGTGTGGCTAAAGATTTGACACCTTATTTTACCAAAGAAATGCTTGATGATTTTTTGCCAAGTTCTATTGATGCGGTAAAAGTGGATAACAAAATTCTTGCCGTTCCTTTTGAAGTGGAACTGTTAGGATTGTACTATAGAAAAGACATGTTTGAATCGGCAGGGCTTACACCACCTAAAACTTGGGAAGAATTCAAAAAATGTACCAAAGAATTAACTACCGATGAAGTAAGCGGACTTACCATTGAACCAAGCAAAGGATATTATCAAAACTTTGCGTGGTATCCTTTCCTTTGGCAGACCGGTGCCAATGTTTTGAATGCCGAGACAAAAACAGCTACATTCAAAGGAGATGGTGTAGAGAAGGCATTGCAACTTTGGCATGATTTAGTTGAAGCCGG
>ERZ773067.1507-NODE-1507-length-12396-cov-13.762499_pt1 | contig 12396 bp, 10 predicted proteins | sample MGYA00580622_ERZ773067 | MGnify/ENA primary metagenome ERZ773067 (study PRJEB29015, sample SAMEA2737998) | human oral metagenome | biome: human oral; feature: human-associated habitat; material: dental | place: China | collected 2113 ...
TGGCTCGAAAGTGCTATTCTTTTCGATAGCGGTTTCTACCAAAGAGTTACTTTCGACCGCACAATCTGTGTGTCGGCTCCCTTAGAAATAAGAATAAAACGCATCATGGAGCGCGATTTCATAACGGAGGAACACGCAAGGCAGTGGATAGAAAGCCAGATGTCGCAGGGTGAAATAGAGAAACATACCGATTTCGTCATTATAAATGATGGGAAAGCAAATCTTGAGACGCAAATAGACAAACTATTGTCGTGCCTCCATTGATTAATTCCTGTCCTCAACATATAAGAAACCATCAAAATTATAAATAAATAATGGAAACAATACTATCGATTGCAGGCAAACCGGGACTTTACAAGTTGGTTTCCCGCGGAAAAATGAATCTCATTGTTGAATCACTCGATGAAAGTCACAAACGTATTCCAACCTTTGCTTCCGACCGCGTGACAAGTCTGGCAGATATTGCCATGTACACTGATGCAGACGACATTCCTTTGTGGAAAGTACTTGACAACGTAGGAAAGATTGAAAGCTATAAGAAGACTGCCATCAATTATAAGAAATCCGGTTCGAAAGAACTTCGCACCTATTTCGCAAAAGTACTGCCCAATTTCGACCAAGATCGGGTGCATGACAGCGATATCAAGAAACTACTTCAATGGTATGATTTGCTGATAAAGGCCGGCATTACTGATTTTAAGGATACCTTGGCACCGACGCAAGGCGAAAGCATCGAAGAACGCGCAAACGAAGAATAATCAGTCGCACGGTCTTCTTTCTGAAACATACACGATTATCCCCGTAAATGTTTGACATCTGCGGGGATTTATCGTAAGTCTCGCCATTGTCCCTTAGCTGTTAAATAATCAAAACAACAATCTTTTTTACGTTACATTCGACACAACATCATGCTAAGAGAAAGAAGCCAATTATAAAAGGTCATATTGTATGATTCCATTTATATGAAATGTCCAGAAAAAGCAAATCCACAGAGCTGTGGGGGAGCGTCCGCAAGCAAGCTGTGGGAGGATAAAGAAGGAGCTGCGGTGCGGTGGGGAAGCGTAGGTGGAGCTAGTTGGTTCGCTTGGAAAGAGTATGGGATAGCGCTGTGGGCAAGGCCAGTCAGCGGGTCGAGGAATAGCAGTCGGGTAGCTGAAGGATATCAGTCTAGTAACTGAGAGATATCAGTCAGCGCTCTGAGGGGTGTCAGTGAGGGGCGCGAGGGATACCAGTCAGGGCAGTGAGGGATAGGCCTTAGTTCGCAGGAGGGAAGGAAGGCGTCGCGCTCGAGCTCTTGGTAGCCGCTCTTGGGGAGGGCTTGGGCTGGGCCTTGATCGGGCTTGTCCTGCAGCTTTGGCTGGGGCGTGGTGTAGCGGCTATTGTGTGGGATAGGTGTGGCTAGAGGGCTGGGAATGAGGGGCGCGAGGTGGCGGCAGTGGGGGGCGACGGGGCTGCTGCGGAGCTTGTTGCTGGGAGGATTTGGAGGGAAACAAGATTTGCACTATCTTTGCAGTGCAAACGGAAAGCGCCCGGGTGGCGGAATTGGTAGACGCGCTCGTTTCAGGTGCGAGTGTTCAAAAGACGTGCAGGTTCGATTCCTGTCCCGGGCACACCTCTGAGCGAAACAGAGCGTCGCTTCTCCGAGAGCAAACATAGATACGCGGGTGGTGAAATTGGTAGACACGCTACTTTGAGGGGGTAGTGCCGGTTACGGCGTGTGAGTTCAAATCTCATCCCGCGTACAAGACGAAGAGCGCGAGACGGACTAAGGATACTTAGCTGGTCTCGCGCTCTGCTTTTATATACGCTCGTAAGAATCTTCGCAGCAATGATCGTTTACCCCAATGCCAAGCTAAACCTCGGGCTCTTCGTCACGGGGCGCCGCGCCGACGGCTACCATCTACTGGAGACCGCGTTCCTCCCCATCCCCCTAGTCGATACGCTGGAGCTAGAGCTGCAGCCTGAGTCGGGAGCGGATCAGCTCCGTCTCGAGGGTGCGGTAGGGGCAGACCTCGGCGCCGTGGAGGATAACCTTGTGCTGCGTGCCGTCCGAGCGCTGCGTGAGCTGGCGCCTATCCCTGCGGTGTCTCTTCGCCTGGAGAAGCAGATCCCTTCGGGTGCGGGTATGGGCGGCGGATCGGCCGATGCGAGCTTCACGCTGACAGCGCTGCGCACGCTGGCGGATCTCTCGCTGACGGATGCCGAGCTGGAGCGGATCGCGCTGACGCTCGGGGCAGACTGCCCCGTCTTCATAGCCAACCGACCCGCTGTAGCGCGTGGGATAGGCGAAGTCCTTAGTCCGCTGGAGCTGCCGCAGCTCGAGGGGCGCTGGCTGACGGTCGTCAAGCCGCAGCTGCATATCTCGACGGCAGAGGCCTTCCGCGGGCTGCTGCCGATAGCGCCTAAGGGCTACAGCATCGAGGAGGTGCTGGCCTCGCCGCTCGAGGAGTGGCGTGAGCGGCTGGTCAATGACTTCGAGCCGAGCCTCTTCCCCCGACAACCCGAGCTAGCTGCCCTCAAGGCGGCGCTCTACGCGGCAGGGGCGGACTTCGCCCTCCTGACGGGCTCGGGCGCTGCGCTCTACGCCCTCTCCGCGCAGCCGCTGCAGCTTGACCTCAGCCCCTGGCCCGCGTGCTTCCACTGGCAGACGCGGCTCTAGCCGCAGGCACTGCGCTAGCAGGTGCGTCCTGACAGCACAGCCTTACACCTCTTACCCAAGTATCCTATCCCTTTCCTATGAATAAGATGATCCCCCAGCTCCTTGTCGCGGCCGCCAGCTCTGGCAGTGGCAAGACGACCTTCACGCTCGGTCTGCTGCGCGCGCTGCGCCGCCGCGGACTGCAGGTAGCTAGCTTCAAGTGCGGGCCTGACTATATCGACCCGAAGTTCCATGAGCTGGCCAGCGGCCAGCCCTCGACCAATCTAGACCTCTATATGATGAGCCCCGAGCACGTGCGCCAGGTCTATGCGCGCCGCACGGCCGAGGCCGAGGTGGCGGTGCTGGAGGGCGTGATGGGGCTCTACGACGGCTACGTGCGCATGCAGGGCTCGTCCTACGAGGTCGCCGCGACGGTCGGGGCGCCCGTGGTGCTGCTCATCGATGCGCGCTCCTCGGCCTATTCGGTGGGCGCCATCCTCTACGGCTTCAAGAACTTCCGCCCCGAGGCAGAGGTCGTCGGTGTGGTCTTCAACCGCGTCGCCTCGGAGAACCACTACCGCTTCCTGCGTGAGGCGGCTGAGGACGCTGGCGTACGTCCGCTGGGCTATATCCCCAAGACGAAGCTGCTGGAGGTGCCCTCGCGTCACCTCGGTCTCTCGCTGGAGGAGCTGGCCGAGCTGGATGAGCTGCCCGAGCATGTGGCCGACCTGCTGGAGCAGCACGTAGACCTCGATGGCCTGCTGGAGCTCTGCACGCGCCCTTGCCCTACCCCGCCTCCTGCCCGTCCTGCCCCCGAGGGCTCGCTGCGTGTGGTGGTAGCTCGGGACGAAGCCTTCAACTTCATCTACGAGGAGAACATACACCGCCTGGCGGAGCTGGGGACGGTGAGCTTCTTCTCCCCACTGGCCGATGAGCCGCTGCCTCCCTGCGACCTGCTGTACCTGCCTGGGGGATACCCAGAGTTCTACCTCGAGGAGCTGGAGGCCGCCTCGACGAGCCGCAGCACGATAGCAGCCCACGTCGCTGAGGGCGGCCGTGTGCTGGCTGAGTGCGGGGGGATGATGTACCTCTGCCGTGCGATCCGCGATGAGGAGGGGCGCGCCTGGCGTATGTGTGGCGTGCTCGATATGGAGGCTACGATGGAGGGCATGCGCCTCAGGCTCGGCTACCGTGAGCTCACGGTGGGGACGGAGCTGTGGCGCGGGCATGAGTTCCACTACTCCAGCATCGTGGAGGCCTCCGAAGGCCTCGAGACCCTCGCGGGACAGCGTACGGCGCGCGGTGAGGCGGCACCGACGCTGCTGTACCGTGTGGGCGGCGTGCTCGCTGGCTATACGCACTGGTACTGGGCGGAGCGTGATCCGCTGCAGCTTTTCGACCAGTTCGCCCACTAGCACGGCGGCCTCTACGGCTGCCCAAGTATAAGGAAAGACGAAGCCCTGCGCGACGACCGAGTGTCGTCCCGCAGGGCTTCGTGCTTTGTGTGAGCTGCTTGGGCGTAAGTTGCGAAGGGGCGGCGAATGGGGCGGCGGCTTGCCTAAGCCGGTGTGCGCCGCTAGGGCGTGGAGGGCTCGGCGGGCAAGGCCTTAGTTCGCCGAGGGGGCTAGAGGCGGGCGCCGTAGAGTAGGCGAAGCAGGCGGGGCGCTAAGCGCTTGAAGAGGGCGAAGGTCAGGAAGCAGAGCCCTACCGTCAGGCCCCAGGCCAGCAGATAGCCCAGCAGGGGAAGCGCGCCACTGGGGCGGAGCGGCGCCCAGAGGTAGGCGAGCCAGCGCCCGAGGTCGAGCAGCAGCAGGGTGTGTGCCGCGTAGATGTACATCACGTAGCTGCTGAGGGCGGCCGAGCGCTTGAGGAGCTGCGGAGGGAGCGTCAGCAGCTGCTGCCCCCAGGCCAGTACCGAGAGGCAGCCCGTGAGGATGTAGCCATTGAGTACATAGCGGTAGTAGGGATAGGCAGCGCCGTAGGAGCAGAAGGGTGTGGCCAGCCCCAGGACTAGCGCCAGCACCAGCAGCGGGCGGCGTAGTGGCTGAAGGGCCTTGATCGGGTCGAGCTGCTGCATGGCCATCCAGCCGCCTAGGGGGAAGAAGAAGAGGGCGCGTGAGCCCAGCATCGCCACGCTCATCTCGCGGTCGAGGACGAAGAGCAGTGCCAGCGGCAGCAGGATCCAGCCGCGGCTGAGGCCTAGTAGGTAATAGATGAGGGGCGAGAGCAGCGTCAGGCAGATGAGGTCGCGCATGAACCACAGCGGGTAGTCCAGTACCCTGTCGGTGAAGTAGTGCGGGAGCTGCGTCCAGCTCGGGTCGTGGTGCGCCGAGGGGGTGCCGCCGAGGGCGGTAGTCACGTAGCTGTAGGCACTGAGCAGGACGAAGGCCAGCACATTCCACAGGAGGAAGGGCTGTAGGACGCTACGGAGGCGCTTGCGCCAGGCGGGGAGGAAGACCTCACGACGGCGCCAGTCCTTGCCCCAGAAGGAGAAGTAGCCCGAGATGAAGAAGAAGAGTGGCACGGCCACGCGTGCCAGCACGTGGCTCACCAGCTCGACCAGATAGGAGTAGATATAGTGCTCCTCCGCCTGCGGGCGCCGTAGCTGCGTCGGCAGCAGATGCGCCGAGACGACCAGGAGGATCAGGGGGAAGCGTAGGGCGCTCACCAGGCGAGAGAACTCGGGGGATGGGGGTGCGGACTGCATAGCGAATATAAGGAAGGGGCGAAGGAGTGCCCTTCGCCCCCTCAAAGGTAAGGCTTTTCGTCTGAGGGCATATGCCCGTCTCGCGGCAGCTAGCTCGGGCGGCGAGCCTCTAGTGGGAGCTCGACCTTGGGGTCGAGCAGCTGGCGATAGTGATCATGCGTATCTCTGCAGGGTGTGAGGCTCGTATAGATGAGGGCCACGATCCAGAGGAAGAAGAGGGTGAAGAGGGGTAGGATCAGTATCAGCGGATGTCGGTGGAGCCTGTAGAGGAGGAGCAGCACCAGCACCAGCAGCAGGGGATGTAGCGGATAGAGTAGCGGGTAGTGCAGGACGTACTCGTACCACTTGTATTCGGGGTCGAGACGCTGTCGGAGTCTCAGCGCATCGCTCCCAGACTGGCGGTAGAGGCAGTAGGTGGAGTAGAGCTGCTGTCGGAACTCGGGTGTCGGGCTACTCTCGCGGCTCATCAGGCGCGAGAGACTAGCGGGGCTAGCGCCTAGGATGCGTGCCAGTGGGACGCTATCCTCGGCGAAGGCCTCCGAGAGCTCGGAGAGTAGTCGGATGGGGTCCGCGGCCTCGTGCTGGCCTGCGGTCTCGGCGCGCGCTCGGCTGGTGTAGCTGCCCTCAGCCTCAGGCTGACAAGCCGTGGCGGAGAGGAGCAAGAGGAGGCTATAGCCTAGATGTACCAGGAGGGGATACCTCTGGCAGAGAACCTGGAGCATAGTCTGATGTCGTCGGGGGAAGGCCTGAGCCAGGGCGCGACATGCACCAGCCCCGCCCCTTGAGGTCTAAGGGGGGAGCCGGTGTCAAGTCATTGGGCGGCAGAACCTATCCTATCCCATGAATTACGAAAGATAGCGTGGACGCTATCTCAACACATACTCGGTGAGGCCCTGAGAATGCCCGCAATTCGTACTGGATAAAGAATAGCGCCCACGCATACGCCTATGCACCTATCCTTACCCTCCGCTCCCGAATTGCTTGCTTGGAAATTTCTCAGGTTTCACCGCAATGTAGAGCCGAGGGCAGCAGGTGCTGCCTAATGTCCTTAGCTAGAGCTAGGAGCAGGGTTCGCTTTTCTTCGGCGGCAAATATACAGATATTTTGATACCTCGTCCCCCGCAGGCTGGACTCGGGCGGATATGCGGCTCGTAGATCCGCTCTAAGATACTTGGGCTCAGCGTTTGGCCTTGATCTTGTGCTGTGTCGCGAGCCCTCGGCATATCCTCCCCCGCTGGGCTGGTGCTGGCGCCCTTCCGCGCCTGGCGCTCCTCTGCCGCTAGGTCGCCCGCTCCTGCGCGCAGTGCCCTGGTGCTCCTCGGGGCGAGCCCGCAGCAGCCTCCGCCTAGCGGGAGGGCGATCTGATGGATATCCCTCAGCGTGCTGACTGCCGTCCCTCAGCCGTGTGACTGATGCCCCTCAGACCGCCGACGGATATCCCTCAGCGCGGGCGGGCTTAGCTTCGAGCGCTCGGGCTGCGGGCTACGGCTGGGGCTCGAGCTCGCTCCGAAGTAGCCTCAGAGCGCCTCTGTAGGGGCACTTCCCCTTCCTTAAAAACTTGCTTTATTCAGTGCGTATCTATCTGTGTAGTTAATGATTAACTTTGTCTCGGGCTAGCCCTCGAGGCTGTGCCGTCTGCAGCTTGTGCTCCGCTTGGGACAGCAGCCCGATGGCTGGGCGTCGGGGCAGGGCTCGGCGCTCGTAGGGCTGGGGGAGCGCTGAGCGCTCACTGCTGCCCCTGCCGCATGCCTCCGAGCACGCTCCGAGGAGCTGTGCCTAGGTCTTTGTCGTATGAGCTATTCACGCTATCTCCCTTATCTCTTGGTGTTGCTCTCGGGGCTCTGCTTCGGGGCGAAGGCCTCGGCGGAGGTCGCCGCACCCTCGGATACGACCTACCTGCTCTTTGACTATCAGCGCTCGCCGCGGATGGAGCGGATGCGGGAATTTGCCCCGCGCTTCAAGGCTTACCTTGCTCGTCCCTACGAGGAGCTAGGGTTCAAGAATCGTCCGAAAAATAAAGGCTGGCTCTCGCTGCGCCCCGTGTGGAAGGGACCACAGGACTCGCTCGAGCTGCCGCTCTTCGTTTACGATACGGGTTGCGTTGAGCTCAAAGAGATGCTGCTCCTCTACGTCGACCGCATCGATACGCTCTTCACGCCGCCTCAGCGCTATACACCAATGGCTATCTTCGCCGAGGCTATGACGAAGGTGTCGGGGCGTGCTTCCTACTTCGACAAGACGCTCTACGTCGTGACGCGTGACTATCGCGGGCGAATGCTGCGCCATCGGGTGAACTATGTGCTCCTGCGCGCCTATGTATATCGAGGGCATGATATCTGCGTCATGCTTCATACCTGGGATGAGCTGGACTATGAGCGGAAGAACATCTTCGTTCGAGTGCTCTTCCCTAGGAGTATTTCTAGGGAGGAGATCGCCCGCGACAAGGAGCTCTATCGCCAGCTGCTGCGCTACGGCTTCCTCTCGGAGCAGCTGCCCCTGGGGCCTTACTTTACCTTCTAGGCTGTTTCCTGTGCTTTGTCTTCCTCGCCTTATGAGCTATTCACGTTATCTCGCTTTTCTTCTGGTCGCGCTCTGGGGGGGGGGGCTTCGGGATGAAGGCCTCGGCGGAGGCTGCCGCTCCTGCGGACACGACCTACCTGCTCTTTGACTATCAGCGCTCGCCGCGGATGGAGCGGATGCGGGACTTTGCCCCGCGGATCAAGGCCTATTACGAAAGGCCGCTCAAGGAGCGGCGGCACAAGGCGGCTCCGACCAATAGGGGCTGGCTCTCGCTGCGCCCCGTGTGGCAGGGGCTGCAGGACTCGCTCGAGTTGCCGCTCTTCGTCTACGACACGGGTTGGGATTATCCTGAGGCTATGCTGCTCCTCTATGTCGACCGCATTGATACACTCTTCACGCCGCCTCGGCGCTATACGCCAGTGGCCGCCTTCGTCCAAGTCATGGATAAGGTGGAGGCGTGTGCTGCCTACTTCGACGAGACGCTCTATGTCGTGACGCGTGACTACCGCGGACGGATGCTACGCCATCGGGTGAACTATGCGGTCCTATTCTACTATCTATATACAGATTATCAAATCGGTGCGCGCCTGCACACCTGGGACAAGATCGCTTATAGGCGGCGAAATCTCTTCGCCCGCGACCTCTATCCTGGGACGATTACTCAGGAGGAGATCGCTCGCGACAAGGAGCTGTATCGTCAGCTGCTGCGCTACGGCTTCCTCTCGGAGGCGCTTCCCCTAGGGCCTTACTTGAGCTTGTAGAGTCTAGGTGCTGTAGTAGGCCCTCCGCTGAGCCGTCCCGAGCTAGGCTGCCTGCTCGACGGGCATAATTTAGCCCCCTCAGCACACGGCGCGCTGAGGGGGCTATTGCTACCTATATATATATAAGGAGTGGCGTCGGGGGAGACGGAGGGGAGCGGCGCCCCGAGGGGAGCTGCAGCGCTGCGGCAGCTAAGGGGGCGCTTCTGCACGCTAAGGACTTGAGCCCCTATTGTTTATTCGCTGATTTTACGTATCTTTGTATGCCGTATAGCGTATGGAGTACCCAGAGCTATGCGCCCAGTTAGATAGATAAGTTGTTCAAATATAAGTAGAAACGAAATGCCAACTATTCAACAATTGGTAAGAAAGGGACGTGAGTCGCTCGTGGAGAAGGGTAAGAGCCCTGCTCTGGACTCCTGCCCCCAGCGCCGAGGCGTCTGTGTGCGTGTGTACACGACGACCCCTAAGAAGCCTAACTCCGCAATGCGTAAGGTGGCACGTGTGCGCCTGACGAATGGTAAGGAAGTGAACGCCTACATCCCAGGTGAAGGTCACAACCTCCAGGAGCACAGCATCGTCCTCGTACGTGGTGGACGTGTGAAGGACCTTCCAGGGGTACGCTACCACATCGTGCGTGGTGCCCTCGATACGGCTGGGGTCAACGGTCGCCTGCAGCGCCGCTCTAAGTACGGAGCTAAGCGTCCTAAGCCAGGTCAGGCTGCTCCAGCTAAGGGTAAGAAGTAGTCGCCCGACCACTCCTCGCCCCACCCGCCGCCTCTCTCTAGGCCGAGAGGCCGCTAGCGCTAGGCTGCGGGACGCCCTCCAGGAGAGGGCATAGCTCAGTAACAATAGAACCAAGTTTCTTGAGTTCGTTGGATAGGCTAGCAAGGTTGAGTAACTGCTCCAGCGGGGGCGGTGAAGACGATCCAAGCACAACCAATCGACAGAAACGCAATTAAAACAAGCAATGAGAAAAGCTAAGCCCAAAAAGAGACAGGTACTACCTGATCCCGTATTTGGTGACGTAAAGGTGACGAAGTTCGTAAATCACCTGATGTACGACGGTAAGAAGAATATCGCCTTCGATATCTTCTACACCGCCCTCGAGATTGTCGGCAAGAAGATCCAGCAGGAGGAAAAGACCAGCCTGGATATCTGGAAGGCTGCCCTCGATAACATCACTCCTCAGGTAGAAGTCAAGAGCCGCCGTATCGGTGGTGCTACCTTCCAGGTGCCAACGGAAATTCGCGCCGAGCGTAAGGAATCTATCTCCATGAAGAACCTCATCCTCTTTGCTCGCAAGCGTGGTGGTAAGACCATGGCAGACAAGCTTGCAGCAGAGATCGTGGATGCGTTCAATAGCCAGGGTGCTGCCTTCAAGCGTAAGGAAGATATGCACCGTATGGCCGAAGCCAACCGTGCATTTGCTCACTTCAGATTCTAAGAAAGGCAAAAGACAATGGCTGACCACAAACACCTAGAACTTACGAGAAATATCGGCATCATGGCCCACATCGATGCCGGGAAGACAACCACGTCCGAGCGTATCCTCTTCTACACCGGTCTGACGCACAAGATCGGTGAAGTACACGATGGTGGCGCTACGATGGACTGGATGGAGCAGGAGCAGGAGCGTGGTATCACGATCACCTCTGCTGCTACGACGACCTTCTGGAACTACGACAATACGAAGTACAAGATCAACCTGATCGACACCCCAGGGCACGTGGACTTCACGGTCGAGGTAGAGCGCTCGCTCCGTATCCTCGACGGTGCGATCGCCACCTTCTGCGCTGTCGGTGGTGTACAGCCTCAGAGTGAGACGGTATGGCGCCAGGCAGACAAGTACCGCGTACCCCGTATCTGCTACGTGAACAAGATGGACCGCTCGGGTGCCAACTTCTTCGAGGTTGTCCGCCAGATCAAGACCATCCTGGGCGCTACGCCTTGCCCCATCCAGATCCCTGTCGGTCAGGAAGAGACCTTCCGCGGGGTCGTTGACCTCGTGACGATGAAGGCTCTGGTCTGGGACGATGAGACCATGGGTTCGCACTATGACGTAGTCGACATCCCTGCTGAGCTCCAGGCTGAGGCTGAGGAGTGGCGCGATAAGATGCTCGAGGCTCTGGCTGACTGCGACGATGTCCTGATGGAGAAGTACTTCGAGGATCCCTCCACGATCACCGAAGATGAGATCCGTGCTGCTCTGCGCAAGGGTACGCTCGCGATGAAGATCAACCCCATGCTCTGCGGTTCGTCCTTCAAGAATAAGGGGGTACAGACGCTGCTCGACGCAGTCGCTGCTTACCTGCCCAGCCCTATGGATACGCCCGAGGTCATCGGTACGGATCCCCGCGATCCCGAGAAGGAGATCGTCCGCAAGGTCGACCCCAGCTCGCCTCTGACGGCTCTTGCCTTCAAGATCGCTACCGACCCCTACGTAGGTCGCCTCTGCTTCTTCCGCGTCTACGCTGGTGAGCTGCCCGCAGGCTCTTACGTCTACAACACGCGCTCTGAGAAGAAGGAGCGTATCTCGCGTCTCTTCCAGATGCACTCCAACAAGCAGAACCCCATGGAGGTCATCGGCTGCGGTGACATCGGTGCAGGTGTCGGCTTCAAGGACATCCGTACGGGTGACACACTCTGCGACGAGGACCACCCTATCGTCCTCGAGTCGATGGACTTCCCCGAGCCCGTGATCGGTATCGCCGTCGAGCCTAAGACGCAGAAGGATATGGATAAGATGAGTGTCGGTCTGGCTAAGCTGGCCGAAGAAGATCCCACCTTCCGTGTGCAGACCAACGAAGAGACCGGCCAGACCGTCATCAGCGGTATGGGTGAGCTCCACCTGGAGATCATCATCGACCGTCTGAAGCGTGAATTCAAGGTAGAGGCTAACCAGGGTAAGCCCCAGGTATCGTACAAGGAAGCGATCACCAAGCCCGTCGAGCTCCGCGAAGTCTACAAGAAGCAGACTGGGGGTCGTGGTAAGTTCGCTGACATCATCGTACGCGTAGAGCCCGCCGACGAAGGCTTCGAAGGCGATCTGCAGTTCGTCGACGAAGTGAAGGGCGGTAATGTGCCTAAGGAATTCATCCCCTCGGTACAGAAGGGCTTCCAGAAGGCTATGACCAACGGTGTCCTGGCAGGCTATGCTCTGGATAAGCTGAAGGTCACGCTGCTCGATGGTTCGTTCCACCCCGTTGACTCGGATCAGCTCTCCTTCGAGATCTGCGCTATCCAGGCCTTCAAGAACGCATCGGCACAGGCAGGCCCCGTCCTCCTCGAGCCTATCATGCATCTCGAGGTCGATACGCCTGAGGAAAGCATGGGTGACGTGATCGGTGACCTCAACAAGCGTCGCGGTCAGGTCGAGGGTATGGACAGCACGCCATCTGGCGCTCGTCTGGTGAAGGCTTCGGTACCCCTGGCTGAGATGTTCGGCTACGTCACGAGCCTGCGTACGATCACCTCTGGTCGCGCTACCTCGTCGATGACCTTCTCGCACTACGAACCCGTATCTGCATCCATCGCGCGTCAGGTCCTCGAGGAAGTCGGCGGTCGTGTAGATCTCATCAAGTAAATAGTATTACCAACTAGAGATATGAGCCAAAAGATTAGAATCAAGTTGAAGTCGTACGATCATACGCTGCTCGACAAGTCGGCAGAGAAGATCGTCAAGACCGTCAAGGCTACCGGCGCTGTGGTCAGCGGACCAATTCCCCTGCCTACGCACAAGCGTATCTTCACGGTGAACCGCTCGACCTTCG
>ERZ773067.1511-NODE-1511-length-12386-cov-9.269402_pt1 | contig 12386 bp, 11 predicted proteins | sample MGYA00580622_ERZ773067 | MGnify/ENA primary metagenome ERZ773067 (study PRJEB29015, sample SAMEA2737998) | human oral metagenome | biome: human oral; feature: human-associated habitat; material: dental | place: China | collected 2113 ...
GGAGTACGGGAGTAATCGCTCGGGGATAGGAGAGTAGATACACGTGGACTCGGTTGTGAAGAAATTTATGCGCACACGTATGCAATTTCCAGAGCACGCGGGAAGCGCTTTTCGCATGTGGTAAAAGCTTTTGATTTCTCTCTTTTCCTCCCTTTCTCATGAACGGGATAAAATGAAATGTAGTTAATGGGAATAAAATAAGCGGAGGGGAATATCTGTTATGCGATACTTCCCTCCGCTTTGAGTATTCCGGGAGGGTTCTTTGGCAAGGCCTCCCGGAATATGGATTGGTTTGTACGGGTTTACATCATTCCGCCCATACCTGGCTGTGCGGGCATTGCGGGTGTCTCTTCGGGTTTGTCTACAATGAGGCATTCGGTTGTGAGGAACATGCCGGCTATTGAGGCTGCATTTTCAAGGGCTACGCGGGCAACCTTGGCGGGGTCGATGACTCCGGCTGTGCGCAAGTCTTCGTAGGTGTCTTTGCGGGCGTTATAGCCATAGTCGCCTTTGCCTTCACGAACTTTGTTGACAACAACGGCTCCTTCGCCGCCGGCATTTTCGATTATCTGGCGGAGCGGCTCTTCGATGGCACGGCAAACGATGTTTATACCGGTTTGTTCGTCCTGGTTCTCGCCTTTTATGGAAGCGAGCGGTTCTTGAGCGCGGATGTAGGTTGTGCCGCCGCCGGCAACTACACCTTCTTCCATTGCTGCACGTGTTGCGCAGAGGGCATCGTCAACTCGGTCTTTCTTTTCTTTCATCTCGACTTCGGAGTTTGCACCTACGTAGAGTACGGCTACGCCGCCGGAGAGTTTGGCGAGGCGTTCTTGGAGCTTTTCCTTGTCGTAAGAACTCTTGGTTGCCGAGATTTCGTTCTTTATCTGTGCCACGCGTTCCTGGATGGCGTCTTTGGCGCCGGCTCCGTCGACGATGGTGGTGTTGTCTTTTGAGATATTTACTTTCTTGGCTGTTCCGAGCATGTCGAGTGTTGTTTTGTCGAGTGTGAGACCTTTCTCCTCGCTTACAACGACTCCACCGGTGAGCACGGCTATGTCTTCGAGCATGGCTTTGCGACGGTCGCCGAATCCTGGTGCCTTAACTGCACAAATCTTTAGGCCGGCGCGGAGGCGGTTCACAACAAGGGTTGTGAGTGCTTCGGAATCAACATCCTCGGCGATGACGAGGAGTGGACGTCCACTTTCGGCAGCGGGCTGAAGTATGGGTAGGAAGTCTTTCACGTTGGAAATCTTCTTATCGTATAGGAGTATGTACGGGTTTTCCATCACGCACTCCATCTTGTCGGTGTCGGTTACGAAATAGCCGGAGAGATAACCGCGGTCGAACTGCATTCCTTCAACCACTCCGATGTTTGTTTCGCGTGTTTTGCTTTCTTCGATTGTTATCACGCCGTCTTTTGAAACCTTACGCATTGCGTCGGCAAGCAATTTACCTATTTCGGGGTCGTTGTTGGCGCTTACGGTTGCAACTTGTTCTATTTTATCGTAGTTATCTCCAACCACTTCGGATGCCTCTTTGATGTAGGCTACAACTTTTTCGACGGCTTTGTCGATTCCGCGTTTCAAATCCATCGGATTAGCTCCTGCGGCCACATTTTTCAGTCCTTCGTTCACAATGGCTTGTGCAAGGATTGTGGCGGTTGTGGTTCCGTCTCCGGCGTCGTCGCCTGTTTTGCTGGCTACGCTCTTAACGAGTTGTGCACCGGCATTCTCGAAATTGCATTCTAGTTCTATTTCTTTTGCAACTGTTACGCCGTCCTTGGTTATTTGCGGGGCGCCGAACTTCTTACCTATAACAACGTTGCGACCTTTTGGGCCAAGGGTTACTTTTACGGCGTTGGCCAGTTGGTCGACTCCGCTTTTGAGAAGCTCGCGGGCTTCACTGTCGAATTTTATCTCTTTTGCCATGATGATTTATTTTTTTGATTTGTTTTATTTCTCTACTACTGCTAGGACGTCGCTCTGGCGCATGATGAGATATTTCTGCGAATCGTCTTCGATTTCGGTTCCGGCATATTTGCCATAAAGAACCTCGTCACCGGCTTTGAGCACCATTGCTTCGTCTTTTGTTCCGTTGCCAACGGCAACTACTTTACCTCTTTGGGGTTTTTCTTTAGCTGTGTCGGGAATAATGATTCCTCCAACTTTCTCTTCGGCAGGTGTCGGCAAAACGAGCACTCTGTCTGCTAAGGGTCTAATTGTCATGTTTGTTTTTTATTTTAAAGTTATTGTTTCTGTTTCCGAGCACTCTTGTTGGTGCTTTCGCCCTCTTATTGTCGAAAACCGTGCCAATAGCTCTAGCGACGCAAATCTGTCACATTGCCGACTGACACATCTGACAATATTATGTACTGTGTTTAATGGTTATTTCGCGTTGCGGGAATGGAATTTCGATGCCGTTGCTGTTGAGCGTTTCGTAGATGCACTCCATTATTGTGCTGTCGTCGCTCGACTGTGTGAGCACGTTCACCCACACAAATACTTTGAGGGTTATGCAGCTGTCGTCGAAACTTCTCAACACTACTTTCGGCTTCTTACCCTGATAGATGAATCCGAGCCGGGCAATTGATTCCTCGAGCAGCTTCTTCACTTGGGCGATATTCGTTCCATAGGCGACGCCTACCTCGAGAGTGTCCAGTTCATAGCCATGATTTTTAGTCATATTCTTATAGTTCTTCGTGAAGAGCTGTGAGTTTTGGAAGGCTATGACCGAACCGTCCAGCGCCTCTAGCATTGTGGATGTATAATTTATAGAGGTCACCCGCCCGCGCACTCCGTCGCAAATGATATAATCGCCAATTTTAATTCTTCCGGCCATGAGCGATATACCATAATAGATATTTTCCAGAATATCCTTCATCGCGAATCCAATACCAGTTGACAGGCCTCCCGAGACAACCACTAGCCACGTGTTGTTCACCTTGAAAATGTTCAACACCGTGAGTAGCCATGCACCCCACACAACTACTTGTACTACATTAATAAGCATTACGCTACGCGAAACTGCCGTTGTGGGGTCTTTGCTTTGTAGATAGAGCTTTATGAAATCCTTTATCGTGTTATTAAGATATTTGAAAACGAACCAAAGGATAATCGCCGCCGCAATTGCGAAAATACTTATCTGCAGATTGGGCGAATTAATGAAGTTCGTTCGGATAACCTGCCATGTCATCTCGCTCAGATTGAAAACATCAGCAGCCCAATAGAGTGCTAGGATAAACGATAACACCATGGCCGAGGGAAGCATGACAAAATAGCATAACCGAAAGAACCATGTGCGCGAAACCGGTTTTGAACCCAGGTCATGTCGGTCGCGATATTGTGCCAGATAGTCATGTGCGCATGCAATCGTAAGAATGCATGCCTGCTGCATCACCCACCAAATTACAATCTGGACGGAAAGCAATATATAACCCACCCAGGAACTCACCAGTGCAAGTGTAAAGATAGCTTGTGAAATATAAGCCAGATAGAGGTCATACTTCGGTACGCGTAGCCTGTGCTTTGCGATCACTTTTGCCTGCCAAATAGTTGTCACAAGGAGTGCTGCCGGAAAAATAAGATTCACGATAGTTTCCGGAATCAAAACAATCCGGAAAGCAATAACAAGGAAGGCGATTAGAATTATGGGATAGTAGATTTTATAAGTGATCCGAATATGTTCTCCGTCGATTCGCAAAAGCAGTGAAGCGAAAATTACCGTGAGCATCCATACGAACTCCAGCAGTAGTCTGCTTGCCATGTTTACAAAGTTCGATTCCGAGAAAAACGGGATGATAATCAAAATCAAACCGAATGTGAAGATTGACGCAACCGTTATGATACTTGTTCTTTTAGCTCTAAAAGCCTTGCTACGTTCCGAATCCTCGTTCTTGAAAAACTTGGTTACTAGAAAACGGATACTCAAATAATTCACAAGCACGGCAATAAGACCGTACATGAGTATCATCCCGAATAGTCCGATGAGCCACATCACATCCCATTGCGAACTCACTAACCGCTGTGGAGTGTACTTCTCTGATAATGTTATGCCTAACTGCAAAACATTGAGACGGAACTGCGACAGAAACTTAAGATAATTATCGCTCCGATTCAGGAATATGCCTGATTGAAACTCCTTGTAACGCTTCTGGGCATAAGCATCGAGCGATTGCACTTGCTGACGGCTATAGTCGTAATATCGGGTATACTCCAGATAAGAATCGTTATTCTCCCGCAACATCCTCCGAATACTCTTTGCAAGTGTCAAACACACGTTACGGTCGGTCTTAGTCTTCTCCGACATGCCAGTAGTGTACATCGTGCTCAGCACGTTAATCAATGAGTCGTAGCGTGCAATCTCCTCATTACTTTGCATAATCATCAATTGGAATGGGCGAGTTTTTTCCTGGAAATCACTCCACAGTTTAGTGGCCTCATGACATGCATATGTCAGGTCGAAAATATTTCCCGAATTCTGTGAATAAAGCATCAGAGAAATCTGCGCCGAATTTTCGCCAATCTCGTGCAACTGCTGCATAACCCTTTCGTTGATTAGCTTAGCTCGGTTGAGCTGCTCGGTTTGCTCATAGTGCCGTGTGATTAGCTCATGGCGCAGTACAGCTAGCGAATTTTGCAACGAATCCTCCTGCAGAACAGCCGCTGCCGGAAGAATGAAAAACATAAGAAGCAAGTTGAGAAGGAAAATTCTTTTGTTCATTTACTTTATTCATTTTCTAATGCAACCTCGCCGCAACATTAGCTGCCACGGCGAGGTTGCCAATAAAAGGAAAGGTGATTTTTATGATTATTGATAGGATACTAATAGAGTCGCACCTGGTCGCCCACTTTTACGCCGCGAGCCGCGAGGTCGCGATTCATTGCAATTAGATAGCGGAGCTGGATACCGTATGATTGCGAGATGTCGTATAGACTTTCGGCGTTTTGCACACGGTGGAATCTGCTTCGGTCTTGCGGTGCCTGGTGTTGTTTCTTTTTCAGCCATATGAATTCACCTTCGCTCAGAATATCGTTACGGTCGCGCTCGTTATATTGTGCTAACTTTCGATAGCTCACACCGACTTCTTTTCCGATTGTTTCAAAAGTGTCGCCAGCACGTGCAACTATATAATAATTTTCGTTGTATCGTCTAATGGTATGCGCCGGCCCAACCATTTGTGAGCGGTCCATACGAGGCGTTGTCCCTATTTTTTTATTTTGCGCTAGGCTTAGGTCTATCGGGCGCGAAGAGCCTGTCAGGATGTCATATTGATATAGTTTATATAGTTCGATGATATCGATTAGCCGTTGGGCATATGCCGGATTAGTTGCATATCCGGCGCGTTTGAGTCCGTGTGCCCATCCACGATAGTCGGTTGTGGCTAAGCTGAACAGCGAATTATATCGTGGGCGATTACGTAGAAACCTTGAGTGGTCTTCATAGCTTTCGATGACCGAATCGTAGGCTCGGAAACATTCGCCGCGGAAGTCGTCATCGTGATATACGGTTCGCCCGTCCCACCCATGACATTTGATTCCGAAATGATTATTCCCTTTCTGCGACAGTTCGCTTTGTCCGGCAGCACTCTCCAGTACAGCTTGTGCAAGGGTTATGCTGGCTGGAATGCCGTATTTGAGCATCTCGGCAATGGCGATGTCTTTGTATTTGTCGAAATAGTTTTGAAAGGTTTGGTTCCATTTCGGTCCTGGACCGGCAATGGTCGGTAATAATGTTAGGCTGAAAGTGAGCCAGGAAAGAAAAAATCGTTTCATTAATATGTTATAGAATGTAATGGATGCAAAATTACGCGGTTTGAGAACCTGTCCAAAACATATATTCTTAAAAACTACAAAACCCCAAAGCGTTGAAATACCTTTGCAGGCATGGATATCAAGATTACTTTAGGTTCCAATATCAATCAGAAAAATAATATCGATGTAGCACGTCGTATGCTTGCCGAGATATTTCCGGATATACGTTTTTCCGAGTCGGTTTGGACGGAAGCAGTTGGGATTGAATCTGATAGGTTCCTGAATTGTATTGCAGTTTTCGACTCCAATCTTTCGGAAAGCGAACTCATCGCCCGATTCAAAGCTATTGAGCACGAACTAGACGATTCACACGAAAACCACAGTCTTGGAACAGTTATAATCGACATCGACCTCATTTCGATGGGCAACCGACAAATTCGACAAATCATTTGGGAATGAAACTCTTCAAAACTTTTCTTATTCTCTTCATTGCGTTATTTGCTTCGAATATTCGTGCGCAAAAAAACGATTCCGAACAGCTTGGAATGGCGTTGGAATATTTTACGTCGGGAAAATTCCACGAATCGCTGCTTATCTTTCAGGAACTCGACGTCCGCCATAAGCTCAACCCGCGTTTCAAGGCCTACATAGGTATTTGCCATTATCACGAGTGGAACTACAAACAGGCAGTCGAGTATCTAGATTCCGCCATTCCTCAGCTTGAAGGTATGGCGCCCCACGAGCGTTCGGTTTATTATTTCGCGGCTGGTGAGAGTCATTTCCAACTGAAAAACTATGAGCAGGCCATCACCTATTATGAGCGCGTGCTCGAAGTTTGCTACGAAAGTGAGAAGGGCGAAACATTCTATCGTCTTGGACTGGCCCACATGTTTCTCGAGCATTGGCAGGCAGCGCGCGATAATTATATTCTTGCGCAAATTCACCTAACCTCTATTCTCTCTAACCGAGAGACGTCGGCTCGTCTAAGTATCCGTTCGCGGCTGTCTCAAATTAGTCGCATGATTGCTGGATGCGAGCAATATATCCATGAAACATCTAAATGATAGTCTTATCAAGTTGTGGAATGCTAGCTGAAAATCTTCTATGTATAAAAAAGAGTCCTAATCTTTCAGATAGGACCCTCTCCATTACAGTCTTTATTTTGCACAAACAACATCTATTAATTTGATAATCAGAGAAATACTATCTTTCTGTTGTTTATACTACTGCATAGATACACATTTTGAAGCAATTCACAACTCGGAAGCTTTGAAACGTCTTGATTTGCTGTTGTTTATACTACTGCATAGATACACATTTTGAAGCAATTCACAACTCACGAGAATCATCATAAACAATAAAATAAGTTGTTTATACTATACTGCATAGATACACATTTTGAAGCAATTCACAACGAAGACTTTTCAAGAGTCACTTTCATCTGGTTGTTTATACTACTGCATAGATACACATTTTGAAGTAATTGTTAGTGATGAGATTTCGAATTTGAAAGAGACCTTATTCTTAGTTTCTTACCAGTACTGGGACCTCTGCAAAACCATCCTAGAGCTTCTTCATTTTTATCCATCAATACATTAGAAGTGATAAACATGCGGGATATTAGGTAAAAGCAGCTGATAGAGACTTGTTTCGTTTGGTATTTCTCCCTTATTTGAGAGAATTAGACACAATTATCCCAGGGGCTCGATAAAGGTTACATGCTATGGTCCCCCATCGTGTGCTGCGCATGCGTGTTTGCCAGTCCCACATATCTTGCTACCCCTCCAAGAAACCACCTGCGTATGGAACTGAAGGTGCGCTCGACCCTGTATCTAATCTTGTTGATGGCAACATTGACACGCTGCTGCCTTTCGGTAATCTTCTTACCCCTGATTCCTTTGTGCATGATGCGACTTTTGAGCTTCATCTTTCCGAGCGTCTTCCTGTTTTCTATCGAATCGTAGCCTTTATCGGCATAGACGGGTGTTCCTTGTGGGAAGCCGGCTTTCTTCAAGGGCGTTTCAAGATACTTGATGTCGCTCTCGTTGGTAGCCGTTGTCTCCTCGGCCAGGACCAGCCCATTCTCGTCTGTTATCGTATGACGCTTGTAGCCAAAGTTAAGCTTTTCCATCTTCTTGCCCCATCGGGCTTCCCTGTCCACATTGGATTTGACAACTTCCTTGAGTATTGTCTCTTCAGAGGTTTCCGGCTGTCCTCCTCATGACGGTCTTCCACCACCTCATATTCCCTGCGCCCACTGGGACGACGAGGAGTGTCCGTAATGCTTGCGTCTACGATGGCACCGCGCTTGACGATAACACCTTTCTCTTCAAGTTGACGATTTATTTCACCCAGAACCGCATCATACAGGTCGGCCTCTACCAGTGTGTTCCGAAAACGGCAGACGGTCGTGCTGTCGGGAGCAGCGTCTTCCATGCCCAAACCGACGAAACGTCTGAAATAGAGGCGGTCGTTCACTTACTCCTCAATCTCACCGTCACTCAGTCCATACCATGTACGCAGAAGTTCGGTCTTAAACAAAACCAAGCCGTCATAACTCGGGCGACATGTTGATTTATAGCCCTTGGTATAGGCGATTTCTATAATGCTTCGTATAGGAGTCCAGTCGATTATCTTGTCTATCTGGGAGAAGAAGGTTTGCTTGACCTTGCGCTGACCGAGGAGCAGGTCGGCAAAACTAGGAGAGGATGGCTTCTGTTTTAGAATATAAAGGCACTGACTATTTCTGATATGAACAAATCCGTGGGTGATAGTTTTACAGAAGTCTCGTACTATCAGTTTCATCATCAGCTAAGTATCGGATAAATCCTGATAAACAATAATTGGCTTCCGACTTAGATTTTTACACTTGTATAACTCATTATACACGTTTGTATAGCTCATTATACGCGTTTGTATAAAACTCATTATACGCGTTTGTATAACTCATTATACGCGTTTGTATAACTCATTATACACATTCGTATGATTCATCATACATCAAATCAATTCCTTTAAGTTCACTTACGAACAAAGATGATTTTGCCCTATTATTGAGTTAATGAAATATCTAATGGCAGAATCTTTTCTGCGAGAAAACATATATTAAATGTGGTGTGAGATTTTGTGTATACGTATTAAAGACAGAGAGCTATGTATTGTGATCTGACAGTAATATCGAAAATGAGTAACTTTGCGTCTCATGGATTAAAAATATTCTCGTAGTTAATGAAAAAACTTTCTATAATCTTTTTGTTCACCTCATTAGTATTAGGGGGGCAAGCACAGCAAATATTGTCGCTTGAACAATGTAGGAGGCTTGCACTTGAAAATAATAAACAGCTGAAAGTATCGCTGATGACAGCCGATGTAGCTGCAAACGTACACCAGGCCGCTAAAACTAAATATCTGCCGAGGGTAGATGCACTGGCAGGCTATCAGCATTTCACGAAAGAGATTTCGTTGCTTAATAACGAGCAAAAAAAATCACTCTCGAACCTCGGAACAAACAGCTTCTCGCAGATAAACAATCAGGTGGGGCAGAACCTTACGAACCTTGTTCAGCAAGGCGTGATAAGCGCGGCAACGGCCCAACAAATAGGTCAGGCCATTGGCGGAATATCGGGCCCTATAACCCAGGCGTTGAACAATTTCGGCGAGACGGTGCGTGATGCTTTTCGCACCAATACTAAGAATGTTTATGTGGGAAGCGTGCTTGTTACGCAGCCTATTTACATGGGCGGAGCCATTAAAACGGCCAACGATATTGCGGCCATCGGCGAGGAAATTGCGCAAAACGATATCGAACTGAAGCGACAAAACGTGCTCTTTGCCGTTGACAATGCGTATTGGCTCATCGTGTCGTTAAAGAAAAAAGAAGTACTGGCAAACAAGTTTCGTGACCTAATGCAGAAGCTCGACGACGACGTGCATAAAATGATTCGTGAGGGAGTGGCAACACGCGCCGACGGACTGAAGGTGGATGTAGCGGTGAATACGGCCGATTTGCAGATTAGTAGACTTCAAAACGGTGTATCGTTGGCCAAGATGGCGCTATGCGAACTGTGCGGAATAGTGCCCGACGGGAATGTTAGACTGGCTGATGAAGAGGTGGATGAATTCGCCACAGTTTATGACGCATTGTCAATGCAGCCCGACAGTGCCCTCAGCTCACGCCCTGAAATAAGAATGATTCGAAACACTATTGAGATCAGTCGGCTCAACACTCGACTGATTCGTTCACTCTATATGCCACACATTGCTCTTACGGGTGGATATGTAGTGTCGAATCCGAACATGTTCAACGGTTTTGAACAGAAATTCGCCGGCGTATGGAATGTGAGCATCGTGGTCCAGGTGCCGATATGGACGTGGGGCGAGAATAAGTATAAGATTCGCGCTGCAAAGGCCGCAACATCCATTGCCGAGATGGAGCTGGCCGACGTTCGCGGAAAAATTGGTTTGGAAATAGAGCAGAACAGGTTCCGCCTAAACGACGCCAACAAGCAGCTATCAACAGCCAACAAGAACATGGTGGCGGCCGAAGAGAATCTGCGCTGCGCCAACGTAGGTTTTAAAGAGGGCGTAATGACTGTTACTGAAGTTATGGCTGCGCAAACAGCCTGGCAGGCCGCCAAAACAGCGATAATAGATGCTGAAATAGCTGTTCGTACAGCCCAGGTGGGACTTCGGAAAGCTTTTGGCCGTGTGGGAGAATAAAGAATAATAACAGAAAAACGAAAATAATTATGTCAGCAAAATCACAACATAAAAATATTCTTTTGGCTATTCTGGGCTTTGTTACAGTAATCGTGCTCGTGGCCGTTATCGGGTTCTTCACGCTCGACAGGAAGGAAGAGATTATCCAGGGCGAAGTTGAGGTCGACGAATATCGGGTTGCTTGCAAATACCCTGGTCGCATAACTGATATCCTTGTGAAAGAGGGTGATTATGTGCATAAGGGCGACACGCTTGCAAAGCTGTCTATCCCCGAGGCAGATGCGCAAGAGAAAGTAGCTGTGGCTACAGCCGGTGCAACCAATGCGATAAGCGATTTAACGGCGGCGCCCACTAGGAAAGAAGCCATTGAAAGTGCATATCAAATCTATCAGCAAGCCATATCGGCCAACGATATTGCCCAGAAAACCTACGGTCGATTGAATAGACTCTTTGAAGAGGGAGTGATTTCAGAACAAAAGCGTGACGAGGCTTTTGCTGCCTATGAAACAACGCAATCGGCTGTGAAAGTGGCCAAATCGCAATGGGAATTAGCCAAGAGCGGGGCGCGTGATGAAGCTAAACGTGCCGCCAAAAACCAAGCTAAAGCAGCTCGATCGGCCGTGGAGGTGGTGCGCTCATTCTTGAAAGAAACCGTCCAGGTGGCAACGGCTGATGGCGAAGTTTCTACTATCTATCCAAAGGTTGGTGAGCTGGTAGGATTAGGCAGTCCGATAATGAGTATCGCCATGAACGATGAGGTTTGGGGTACGTTCAACATCCGTGAAGACCAGCTTGAGGGGCTCAAGGTGGGGGCGGTATTCAAGGCGTTTGTACCGGCCTTCAACAAAACTATTGAAATGAAGGTGACGTCGCTCAAGGACGAAGGTGCCTATGCCGTATGGAAAGCCACTAAAGCCAATGGACAGTACGACTTGAAGACTTTTGAACTCAAAGCCCGTCCTGTGACTAAACTCGACGGTTTGCGTCCGGGTATGTCGCTAATCATCAAGAAATAAACTGATAATCGATGGTGAGGAAGAAGTTGCAAGCATGGCCGCGGCGCATTCTGGATATAGCTGCTCGCGAAATAGGACATATAGCCCACATGCCCATCTATCTTTTTTGCATGATTGTTTTTCCGATAATAATAATCATCTTCTTCACATCGCTGATGGGCGAAGGACTGCCACAAAAACTGCCATGTGGAGTTGTAGATAATGATAACACGTTGGTTAGCCGAAAACTTGTTCATCAGCTTGATGCTTTTCAGGAAACCGACATTGTGGCCCGATTCACTAGCGTGAATGACGCTCGGCAAGCCATTCAGCGCGGTCAGATTCACGCCTTTATCTATATTCCAAAAGGCACTACTTCCAAGCTCTTGGCGCAGCGGCAGCCGAAGATTTCGTTCTACTACAGCAATGTGACACTCATGGCCGGTTCGATGCTTTTCAAAGACCTCAAAACCATTTCAACTCTAGGTTCGGCTACTGTCGGAGTAGCTAAGCTTCAAATGCTCGGTAAGAGCGAGCACGAAATCAAAGCTTTTTTACAGCCTATAGTCCTAGATCTGCACATGATTGGCAATCCATGGATGAACTACAATATTTATCTCAGCACGATTATGATTCCTGGTGTTCTAGTGCTTTTCATGCTCCTTATAACGGCTTATTCCATCGGTACCGAATTAAAATTCGGACGGGCTCACGAGTGGATGCGTCTCTCGGGAAATAATATTATGGTGGCGTTAGCTGGAAAGTTATTCCCGCAATTCATGATATTTCTGAGCATATTTTTGGGATTCGAATGGTATATCTACGGTCATCTGGGTTTTCCGCATCCCGGCGGAACAACGCGTCTTATTCTAATGGCATTGCTCACGGTTCTTTCGTCGCAAGGTTTTGGAGTATTCATTTT
>ERZ773067.1515-NODE-1515-length-12361-cov-12.584674_pt1 | contig 12361 bp, 12 predicted proteins | sample MGYA00580622_ERZ773067 | MGnify/ENA primary metagenome ERZ773067 (study PRJEB29015, sample SAMEA2737998) | human oral metagenome | biome: human oral; feature: human-associated habitat; material: dental | place: China | collected 2113 ...
AATAATCAGAAAATTAATATAAATTAAATATTTTATTATAAAAATATTAAAATTTCAAAGTTTTATAAAATGATTGAAAGGTTACAAACTGATTACAAGCAACTATATTCAATTTTTCTCCACGGACTATAAGAAAAGTAACAAAGGTGGCTATGAAGTGGTGGTTTATAAGAACTAGCAACGCCGAGTAGTCCCCAAAAGTTCCCCTGCCTGACGGGGGGACTGGGGACAAGATGCCGTATAGTAAGGGGTTTACCCCGTTATTATTTTTAAATAAAAAATAGACACAAATGGTAAAATGTGTCTATTTAACTTTTTATTTTTCCTTTGTGAAGTCCATACTTTTTCTGAAAAATTTTGGCACTTCTTTTTGAATTTCTTGAACTCTTGCATCTTCTAATTTTTTTTCTATGTTATATTTAAAATCTTCTGCAACTACTGTTTTATAACCATCTATATTTTCAGTAGTTGAAGGTAATACTTTTATTATATAGTCTATAATTTCTTTATTTTCAGTCGTTTTATAATCTTCTAGTAAATTTATAGCATCCAATAAAATTAAATCTCCTTTACTTTCTATAAATTTATAAATATCTTCCCTTAGTTCCTTAAATGTTTTATTCTTTTTAATTTCTTGTACTACAACTTTTTCTTGTACTTGGGGTTTCTTTTCTTCAACCTTTTCTTCAGTTTCTTGATCTTCATCTTTATTAGATGTTGCCTTATATTCTCTTATATATTCTTTTTCTTCTTTCTTATTGATAGATAAAATAGAAATAAAATCTTTATAATTTAATTCTTTTTCTTCCTTATGTTTATATTCAAATGTATAATCATTTTCATCTATAATTTCCATTTTATTTTCTTTTATTTTTATCACTGGTAAAACTGTTCTTAAAGCTGAACCTATATCACTTAAAATTACAGTACCATCATCTTCAAGTAGATCTTCTTTAAGTGCTTTTATTGTATAATCTATAATATATTTATTTTCCTTATTTTCAACAGGCTTAAAAACTTCTTGAATCTGTTCTAATGTTAATCTTTTTTTGTTATGTTCTTTTTCAAGCAGCTTTATAAGTTCATCTCGCCACTCTTTTTCTGTCTTTGGTATATCTTTCTCAATTTCTTTTTCTGAAGAAATTGTAAATTCAAGTTCTTTTTCTCTATCAGCATCTTTTGATACTTCATAATTAAAAGTCTTAAGATCTCTTTTTAATTCTTCAGTTTCCTTTTCCCTATGCTTTTCTAAAATCTTCATAAAGGTATCCCAATTATATATATTTTCTCCAGTTTGAAATCTATAATCTTCTTCGGTCGCTAGTTTATTTAATCTTATTTTACCTTTCTTTTTTTCTCCTTTTACTTCATATTCAGTTGCTAATGTTAGTGATTTTGTTTCATAGTTAATTCTATTGAAATATATTCCTTTTTCCTTTAGCTTTTGCTCCAGATTTTCCATTGTGGTTGTGGTTTCTAAAATAGTTTCTTCCCAAACTCTCGCTATATAATTTCTCCAGCTATTTTCTTTCTCTAGTGCCTTATACTTTGCCATTTTACCTATATTTTTTGTCTTGGCTTTACCCAGGGATCGTTCCGGGCTTGGGACTCCATATTCTAAACTAATTTCTTCTAAACTTGTTTTTAATTCTTCTAGTCTTACTTCCCAATCTTCTAATTTCTTGTCTTTATATCTAGCTTTTAAAAGTTGCTTTTCGTCGAACTCTTGGTACTTATATCCATTAACAAAATTGACGCTATCTACAATAATATGACTATGGAAGTGGTTTTTATCTTGATGAATAGCAACATAACATTTAAAACCTCTTTTTAAAAAATTTTCTTCTGCAAATTTTGTAGTAATTTTTTCTATTGTTTCAAGGTCGTTATATCCTATTGGATAACTTGTAACATAGTGTTTATATTGTCTGCCATCTATCTTGTCAAAAGCTCTCTTGTTAAACATAATTTCTTTAAAAGCCTTATCTGAATTATCTGATAATCCTACTCCATAACTTTTATATACTTCGCTTTCATCTTTCCCTTTTCTAGTTACATAATCCAATATTCTTTTTAAACTGGATGGGGTTTGTGTATATACTTTATTTTTTACTTTTTTATTTGCTCCAATGCTCTTTAAAATAGGCATCCTTACACCCCCCTTTATAGTAAATATTTTTTATATTCTTCTAGCTCACTTTTATTCTTTTCTAATAAGTCTAAAACTTCATCTTCTAACTTCTCTAGCTCTTCTTTTTTATTTGCTAAAAATAGTTTAATGCCTTGATTTAATACTATTCCTAATTTATTAAATGCTATTCTCATTTTTCTATCTTCAATAGTCAATTTTCTAATTTTTTTTACTTCTTTTTCTGTTATATTACTTGTTATATTATTAATATCTTTTAAAATTAAATTTCTTAAAAATTCGCTCCTACTAATACCCTTTAAATTTGCTTTAGCATCTAATAACTTTAGTAAATTTTCTTCCAACTGGAACTCACATCTTTTCTTTTTAACTACTTCAACTTCTTCTAAAAATTCTAGTTCTTTTAATTCTTCATCTTCCATTTAATACCTCCAGATTTTTTTTAACGAAGTTATTTTGAATAGTTATCGTTGTCCCGATAAATATTCAAAAGTGACTTCGTAACAAGGGGTGTGGGGATAATTTCCCCACTTGAATTGGAACAAATAAAAAGCACTGCTTTTTATCTTGTGTAAATTCAATGCAGGTTTCAAAAGGGTGCAACCCTTTGCAAGATACGACACAACCGTTTACGGTGTGGCAAGTATCTTGCCTTATTTCTCTCTAGTACAAAGCCGATCGTGATTTAATATAAATTTATATAATAAATTATAACACAAAAAGGATTGGAACTAAAGAGAAATAACATAATTTTTGGATTGACTTCGCATCTAAAATATTATACAATTTATGTATAATAATTTTAAAAGCGAAGGAGATAAAAAATTATGAATGATGCTAATATAAATGTAAATGTAAATGCTGATACTAAAACCAAAAGAAGAAAATTAGAAAAGGATTATAAGAAATTCGGACTTACTGCTAAGGATATTTTAAATCTTACTGCTGTCGCTGAAAATGATTTGATGATTGATACTATAAATAAAAATATTAGGATATTAAATAATAAATTAAATACTACAGATTTTAGAATAGTCCTAGATGATGTAAATGCAATTTTGAAAAATAAATTGAATGAAATTAAAGAAAAAAAGAAAACTAAAACTGAAGCTGAAGAAAATCAAAATATCTAAAAAAAATGGCTCTATTAGAAGCTGTTTAAAGCCTTTAAAAATTAAAAGAGGTATTATAGTATACCTCTTTTTTTTATCAATTTTTATATTTTATATCTTTTAATTCTAATTCATTTTTTAAAATTGTAATTTCCTTTTCTTTTTCTTCTCTTTCTTTTTTTTGTTTCTTAGTTTCAACTTTTTTGGTCGTTAATACTTCTTTATATTTTAATATATTATTTTCAGTTCCAGCTAAATAAAATCTTATCTTTTCACTTTCAAATAACTGATTTAATTGTATGTTTATTTTATTCTTTAAATCTTCTAAATTGTCAGCTATGTTTTTCTGCAATTTAAGTTTTCCAAAGGCTCTTTTATCTATTTTTAAAGTTATATTTTTAAGTTCTAATAAGTTTTTTAATAAGTCGAAATTTAATTCTTGTCCTAGTCCAGCAATAGCAAATATTTTAGTCTTAGCGACCATAATTAAAAACTTTTCTGTAAGTTCTTTAAATTCATTTTTCTTATCTATACCTCTAAAATTATACTCCCTTAATTGTTCCAAAAGTTCCATATTTATATCACCTTTACAATTTATAATTTGTATATCTTTGTTTCTCTCTCTGTATCTTTTTTCTTTTCTAAATTCTTCAATATTTTCCCAAGTTTTTGTCTTATAAGTTATATAACCATTTTCTTCAGTCTGCTCTACCACTTTACATTTAAAGTCGAAGTTAAAAGATAGAGACTTATCAACCATCTTAGCACTTGTTCCTTTACCTTCTCTTATATCTCTGCCTGTAACAAGTTTTTTACCCTTTATTTTAATCCTTTCAACACGATTTATAACTAAATCTATAAATGCTTTTATAGTGTTATTTTTAGTATAATTAGACCATTCTGGTGGTGTTATATATCCTGTACTGCTAAATTGACTTAATTCTTCATTTTCGTTATTTAATAAAGCCATTACTCTAGTTTTTATAGATAATAATTCACTTCCACTGTGTTTTATCTCTAAAAAATTTTTCTCTCCTAATCTTTCTAGTGCAGCTTTCCATCTTTTTAAAGTTGGGAATCTAAGATCATCTATATATTTTTTAACTATGTTATTAATATCATTTTCAGTTATTACTTTATCTTCTGGACTTCTAGCTAAAAAGCCATCAGTGACAACATTAATTATCTCCCAACCTTCTAATATAAAACAATTCATAACTTCTGTAATTATTGTTCTTCCTAAACTTGTAATCTCTACTATATATGGAGGACTTGTTATTTTAGATTGTGGTATTTCATCCATTTCAGCTGCATTATAACTATATACCCTCTTATGTTTTAATCCTTGTCCTATTTTACCAGTTATAGAATTAGCAACTAATTTCCAAAATTTGTTTTCAGGTGATCCTTTTTTATATTGATTTCTTTTATTTATTAAGTCTTTGAATAATAAAGCTAGTGGATATTTTTTATTCTCACCAATAGTATATAAATTAAATTTTATACCTGTATGTATAGTTATTTTAGCACCTAATTTATATGCACTTTTAAGCTCTGTTAAGGTTGTAAATACATTAGTACCCTTTCTCGTGTATAATAAGCCATAATCTTCACTTTTTTCTTTTGTAGGTAAAGTTATACAAGTTAATAACTTTTCATCTACGGCACTATAATCAAAATCAATTAAAGCATAGCCTACTTCTTCTGCAGTCCAGTTAAAACTATCTTCTTTTACTTCTCCACTTTCTAAATATTGATAATCAGTAAAGTCTAACAATGGGATTATAGAAGCCATTACGGGATAAAATTTACTACCATCAATATCATAAAATTGTCCATAAAAATGTCCGTGCGAAAAAGTTTGATTTCTTCCCCCATAATAATTTTTACTAAACAAATTAAAGTGAAAATCGATATCTTTTGGATACTCTTGTTTTTTAGATCTTTCAGTTCTATAAGTATCATAACCACGAAAAACCTTGTCAAATGTATCATTGTTAAAGTTATATAGCTCTTTTAATGTATCTCTTGTGTATGTTGCACTTTCTCCCCCTATTGTTAGTGGTACTTTCTTATCTTCATCTAATTTTTCCTTGTACAAAGAATATAAAAAATTAACAACTATATTAGCATCTTGTAAGGCATACATAATAAAAGCATTTATATTATTATCTTTTAGATCTTCCATATATTCAATATTATCGCCGATTTCTAGCTTTTTAAATCCTAAACTATCCCCTAATTTTCTCAAACTTTGTGGATTATCTAATAATAGACTATCTCTTAAATTTAATATTCCAATAGTTTTATAATTTCTACTATTATCCCAATACCCTAGAGGTAAAGGCTTTCCTGTTGCAAAACAATTTCTAACTGTACGCAATCCAACTAATCTTTTTGGAAGTTTATATTCTTTATCAACAAACATTTTTAAATTTACAAAATTTTCAATTTTAGAAAAATCCACTATATTTTTATGTGCTATTAATGTAATATCTAATTTATCTATATGTTTATTGTAATCAACAAATAAAGTATCCATATAAAAATCTATACTGGAATTAATAATTTCATCCTGATTTAATTCAAATCCAGTTTTATAGGGGAAAATTATAGTATTAACAAATAAATCACTTGTAATCTGTAAACTAAATTGGTAACTTATTACTTCATCATCATTTTTTAATATATTAATTTTTTCTATATTCAAATCATCAATTTGATTTAATCTAGCATTATACTGTATGTTACTTTTATATTCAGTATCAAATCCGAGATAAAACTTATAAAGATTATATTCCTTAAAAATATCGCCATTCCTACTTCTTTTAATAACTTGTTTTTTATTATATATCTTAATAAAATCAGCAGCATCAATATTTTTTTGTAAATATGTTATAAGTTTATTATTTGTAAAAAATAAAACACCATCATTTTTAATTGTATCTATTTTATCTTTAAATTTTAAATAATCTCTATTATCTGCAAATTTTTTTAAATCACCATTAAAACTATTTCTAGTATGCAAAAAATCTAATCTTAGAGCATACGAATGAGATTGAAATTCATCACTATAAAAAATTGTATCGACGCTCAATAAGATATTTTCTTTACAAAAAGAAACATCATCACTATTAAAAAAAACACTTTTTTTATTATACATTTTAATCATCCTCCAATTAAAAATTATAAAAAAGTGTTTTTATAAATAAAAAAATGTGATATAATATTTACAACAAAAGAATATTAGAAAAAACACTTTTTTAAATGGATTGTTACCAGCAATCCATTTTTTCTTTTTCTAATTATAACATATTTTAAATAAATTAAAAAATATTATTTTTAAAAAAGCCATCCATATCAATATAAAAAGTGTCTTATAAGATACCTAATATAATTTATATTTTTATTATCATTAAATTACTCCCGTCTAACGACGGTAGTAAAAAGTATGCTCTTTTTATATACCACCTTAAACGGCACTCGTTCAAAAGGTGGTATATTCTGTTTTTGAACTCATTTTAATCTTTACGATCGGACACTCGATCGTATTAGATTCAACCCCTAAAAATTAACTCAAATCCCCATAAAATCACTATTTTGATAAAAATCAACTCAAATTTCGGTAAATTCTAATGTTGAGTTAGTTTTTTTCAACTTAATTTTTCTTAGACGGCATTTTTAAATTTTTTTAATTTTTTTAACTTCTCATTTTTTAAAGTGCTTTATTTTATGTTGTAAACTTTGACATATATTTAGTTTTATATATGGAATAAAGCCTTTTAAAATAAAAATAGACACCTTTTAAATGTCTATTCTTTTATTTTATATTGTGCATTAAGTCCTACTCTTACTGTTTGCTCTACAAATGCTCTATTTACTTTAGTTCCTTGCTTTTCAAATTCTTCAATTGCCTCTTCCACCTTTTTATTAAGCTGAAGATCCCATTCTTCTTTACTAATTTCTTTTAATTTTTTTCTTTTAAATTCTTCAGCTTTTTCTTTATTTTCAATTATTTTTTTATCTTCTTTTGTAATAATTTTTATATTTTCTGTTTCTTTTATTTTATCTAACACAGAAGTTATATATTTTCTGGTTTTAATCTTTGTCGTTATATTACTTGTTAAAAGCTGTTTAATTCCTAAACCTATAATATTTTCTGTGTAGTGTTTTAAAAGATATTCTATTATTGAAGGCTTTTCTAGTATTTCAAGTTTAGGGTTTTTAATAGCTTCATCTAAAATAATTTTTAGTTTTTTAGATATTTCCAGTGTTTTAACTTCTTCTGCTACTTCTATTTCTTTTGGTTTATTACTCCAAACAAATGAATATCCATCAATTTTAGCACTTCTATTTTTTAAAGGTGTTACTTTTAAATTATAAAATACTTTCTTTAATTCATCTGTTGCAGGTTTTAAAATTCTTTTTCTAAAATTTCCTAAGTCTTTTTTATAATTTTCTGATACTCCCAATATTTCAAATAAATCATCTTTTTTATATTCTATTTTCTTTGTTCCTTGCCACTGACATAGCTTTGGCATTAGTCTTTTTGCATACTTACTTTTTAACTCTTGGTACTGTTTAAATGAAAATTGGGTATACATTTCAACTAAATTATTCAGTATAAATTTATAATCATTGTCCAGCTGCACATACAAAGTATTAGTTTCAAATTCTAATTTAAACTTTCTAAAAAAGTTTCCTAATTCCAATGTTTTTGCTGTTTTAATAACCATCTTTGTTTCTAAAAACTTTTCTAATACTATTTCCATGTACTTCTCAAATCGCTGGTTAGATCTTCCCATATTATATTTATTTTTAAAATCTGTAATATTTATAAATACCTCATCTGTTTGTTTATTTTTTAATTCCAAACATAAAGCAAAAAACAGCTCTAATTCTTTTTCTTCTAATTTTCCCATATTTAGTTTATTCAGTACATTATTATATTTTACTATATCGCTTTTTTCCACTTCTCTACTCCCATTATTTTGTAGTATCTTTTAAGATACTTCATATTATATACCAGTATAAAGGTACAGTCAAATTTTTTGTACCTACTGTTACCTAATGTACCCCTTCTTGTTACCTAATGTACCCTTTTATAAAACTTCTGTATTTACCTTTGTTTTAATATTTCTTTATTTTTTAAAGTATTGTATTTCAATAATATAGGACATCTTTTCTATTATGTCCTTCTTGTTACCTAATGTACCCCTTCTTGTTACCTAATGTACCTTTTTACCCTTTTATAATACTGATATTATGAGTATTATAGCTATGTCTAAATTATTTTAAAGATAAAAAGAATAAAGATAGATATAAAAAACTTATTTTAAAAATCTTTTCTTGTATTATAAGTTGGATCTGGATCTATAAATTTCCAGTTCCTGAAAATAAATCTAACAAGTTTTTTAATATTAAAATTTCTTACTAATCTTTAAAATAAACCTTATAAAATATATTTTAGGAGTTAGATATACCTAACAGATTAAAACTTTAAATATAGCCTTATAATAGCTTTAAAATAAAAAAGCAGGTGTCTGCTGGAACAAACACCCACATAAAACTAATAAACATTTTTAGATAATAGTAAAAATATAACTACTATCAAGACTAGCAAAAAAAACTTTTTCAATTCTTCACCCCCTTTTTTAGTAGATGAAGAAGGAAAAACAAAAGCAATATATTATATCATTGACAACTAAAAAAGAAAATATTATAATTAAATTGGATATAGAGATATATCCCTAGCAATAAAAAACTTGAAAAACAAAGCTAAAACACTACTTGCTGGAACAAGTGGTGTTTTTATTTTCTAGTTGGATATGTTATAATTAATTATATAGTCTGTTCAAGATGAAAGGTACAGAAATACAAAACACTACTTACTGGAATAGGTAGTGTTTTTATTTGTTATTAAAATGTAAAAGAAAAGTGATATAATAATTTAAACATTCACATATAGATTATAAAATAAAAAAAGTGGCCAGTCTTTTTGGCTACTTTTTTTATTGGTATTATTAGATTTTTAAATTATAAAAACATTGGATATTTATATTTTAGTTCCAGGATTCTATATTCTTGTACTTCTCTTTGAAACTGAAGAAAATATCTACATTCTTTATTGAAAATTATAATTTTAAAAATTTGGTAGCCATAAGAATTTTCTATATCTGTGAATGTTGAATTTTCTGTACTTTGAAAATCTAAAAAATGTGATAATTCTTTGCATTCCTCAAATGTTAGAATTTGCTTGTCAAATTTATCTAAAAATTCATCTGTTAGCATATTCTCTCCTTACATTTTCTTTAATATATGGTATAATACAACTGATAAGATTAATATTTAAACAGAAAAGGCTTTTCTCTCCCCTCAAATATATGAGTAGTCCCTCAATACTCTTGAATGAGAAGCCTTTTTTGTTTACTCTGTATATTCTTCAGTTTTAATTCTATGTAATGTAGTTCTTGATATTCCTAATTCTTTTGATACTGATAGGCAACTTCTTTCCCCTCTTATCCATTCCTCAACTTTATCTCTTTGTGCTTTGGTTAGGTCTGGGTACTTCTTAGGTCTGCCAATTACTTTACCAGTCCTATTAGAAATAAGTTTACCTCTATGGTCTTTTGACATAGATAAATAGGCTTGTTTCTGTCTATTTAACATTTCTTTTCTTTCTCTTTCTGCTACCCAACCTAAAAACTTCAAAAGAATAGGTCTTAGGAGTTCATTCATAATTTCATCTCCTGAAGAAGATAAAAAAGGTTCTTCTAATGATATAAGTTTACACTGTCTTAGTTCAGTTATGATTTTATACTCCTGCTCTATGGCTTTCATATCCCTACCTAACCTATCTATACTTGTGATATATAAGGTATCTCCTGCTTTTAAGGTCTTGTCTATTAGTCTACGGTATTCAATTCTATCAAAATTTTTGCCACTTCCAATATCTTTAAAAATATTACAAGGCTCAACTCCTGCACTTGTTAAGGCTTTTAATTGTCTAGTTAGGTCTTGAACTTCTGTACTTACTCTTGCATAACCATATATCGCCATTGTTTTAAAACCCCCTTTCTTTTTGAACAGTTTTTTTTATTATAAAACCTAGTATTTTTCTTATATAAATTCTCCTGTATTAATACAACTGTTTTTAATCAATATTTTCTAGTCCTTTTATATAGTCTATGATTTTTATTAAATCTTCCTTATATATTTTATTTGGGTCTATATCCAGTCTAAAACAAATAGAATTTATTAAATCTCCCGTGATATTCTTATTGTTTGCAACTACTAAAATTCTTCCTGCATTTATGAACTCAAAGTCCCGATTTAATAACCTTTCTAAACTTCTTAGTATTTTTCCCTTTTCCATTGTTTTAATTCTCCCCTTTCATTTTTTAATCTTCATAATGTCCTTTACAAGAAATAATTACTAATATATCATTTTCAACTTCATAAACAAGTCTATGTTCTTGGTCTATTCTTCGGCTATATCCACCACTATATTTTAGTCTTTCGGGTTTTCCAGTACCTTTTAAAACTCCCTCTCTAAGTATTTCCTTAATCAGTTTAGTTATTTTATTAGCTTTCTTTAAATCTTCATTCTGCCACTCTGAATATTCTTCTAATGCTTCTATATGCCATAGTACCTGTTTTTTATTCATCTTCAACCTCTGTTGGTACTGGTTTTAATATTCCTTTACCATTTTTAATATCTTCCATTCTACTTTCTATTTTTTTTAAGTATCTATAATTTCTTATTTCTTTCATCATTTTGTTATATTCTTTCTTTGTTAATATAACAATATCATTTTCGTTATAAGTTAATGTTGCCATTTTATCACTCCTTTTTTATATATTGTTTGTAATCTTTATGATTGCTTTCAATCAACTTGTTATTTTTTCATTTCTTTTAAATACATATCAAATATAAAGTTTGTTATAGTTGCTATACTTTCTCCTATTTCAATACTATGAAGCTTCATTTTATTGTATATTTCTTCATTCATTCTAATTGATACACTTTTATTATTGCTTAATTTTCTGTAATGGTCTGGGATTGTACTATGGTCTAATAATACTCCACTTTTCTCATTCTCTATCAATTTTTCAAGTATTCCTATATTCTCCAGAGTGAAAAATTTTTGAAGTCTTGCTACTGGAATATTATTAAATACTGCTATTTCTGTATTTTCTGTACTACTTGCTTGATTGCTTTCATCTTGCTTACTTTCTTTTTCTTCTGCATCATCTGTTGTATTAGCTTGTAATCTCTCTGATTGATTTAAAGCAATTTCTAAACTTTCTTTGTGAAGGTCTATATAATTCATAACTGCTTTTTTTATACCTACTTTTTTAAATACTTCCTTTTCTCCATTAACAAAAATTAGAGTATAAGTATCTTCTCCCTCATTTTGATAAGAATTTTCCTTATCAATGAACTTTAAATAATCCTTATTTAATCCGAATGTACTATTTAACATTTAATCACTCCCTTTATTAATTAAAATGTTTGTAATCATTTTGATTTATTTCAATCAATTATTATTTTTTATCTTTACTATCAACTATTTTTGTTAATTGATTATACTTTTCTAAACTGATTAATACTGCACTAGCTTGATTATTCTTTCTCGTAATTATAATATCTGTATTTTCTTCTGTTGCTTTTTCTAGGTATTCCTTGATGTTGCTTCTAAAATTGCTTGTCCCTACTGTAATCATATTTACCCCCTTTTGTACTTTAATTTGTACGATTTTTTGTACTAACTTATGATACCATAAAACTAAATATATGTCAACTGAAATGCTTGAAATCTTTATGAATGCTTACAAACAAGTAATAAATTTAATAATACCAATTATTTTGAAGTGTTAATGTAATTGGACTTCACTTTTAAAATGTTTAAATAGTGATATAATCTAGCTTACATTAATTTTTTATATATTTTTATTTGATAAAATATTATATATTTAATAAAATATATATAAAAAATACAAAATAAAATTTTTAAATACATTTTATACTATCTTAATACTTATAAATTTATATTTTATATTAAATATGTAATATAATATATTATTTAATATCAATATA
>ERZ773067.1516-NODE-1516-length-12361-cov-2.900293_pt1 | contig 12361 bp, 11 predicted proteins | sample MGYA00580622_ERZ773067 | MGnify/ENA primary metagenome ERZ773067 (study PRJEB29015, sample SAMEA2737998) | human oral metagenome | biome: human oral; feature: human-associated habitat; material: dental | place: China | collected 2113 ...
GATCATTATTTTGGATGAGGCAACTTCGAGTGTAGATCCAGAAAATGAACATTTACTGATTAAAGCGATTAAAGAATTAACGAAAAATAAAACTCTTATCACTATTGCACATAGATTGTCTACAGTCAGGGAAGCTGACAAAATAATTGTTATTGATAAAGGACGGGTTGCAGAAGAAGGAAACCATGAAGAGTTAATGAAGCAAGAGGGTATATATAAACACTTTATTGAAATTAGGAAAAAATCCATTGGTTGGCAAATATAGGTGATGAAATGGAAAAAACTGTTATTGACTTAGATAATGTAAGTTTTAGTTATGGGGGGCAAGCGGAAGGGTGCATAAAGAATATTAATCTTAAAATAAAAGAAGGTGAATTCGTTTTATTAACAGGGCAGTCCGGTTCAGGGAAAACAACAATTATAAGGTTGATAAATGGATTGATTCCACATTTTTTTGAGGGAAATTTATCAGGACAGGTGAAAATATTAGGAGTAGACACGAAAACAACTTCTCCGGGAGAACTGGGCAGAAATGTCGTATCTATATTTCAAAATCCCGGAAATCAGTTTTTTGCAACAGACAGTACCTCTGAAGCAGCATTTGCCTGTGAAAATTATGGTATTGAAAGAGAACTGATTAAAAAGAGAGTTAAAGAAGCTTTTAAAACCTTTAGTTCTGAAAAACTTATGGACAGGGATATGTTTTCTCTATCAAGCGGAGAGAAACAAAAAATTGCAATTATTGCCGCAAAAACTCTAAATCCTAAAATTTATGTGTTTGATGAACCATCGGCTAATCTGGATATCCATTCCGTTACGGAATTAAAAGAACTTATGAAGAAGTTGAAGGAAGCAGGACACACAGTAGTTATTTCTGAACATAGATTATTTTATCTGAGAGATTTATGTGACAGGTGTCTGATAGTAAACAATGGTGAAATTGTTAAAGAATTATTTGAAAATGATATTAAAAATATAGATGAAAATGATTTGGAAAAATATAATCTTAGAATGTTTGATTTAGAAAAAATAATATTTAAGTCGGATAGAGAAGCGGATGAAGATGATAAAAAAACTGATTTTGAAATTAGAAATTTATCATTTTCGTATGATGCTTCATATCCGATTTTACAAGCTTGCAATTTAAAAGGTAGCTATGGAGAAACAACAGCTATTATTGGGTATAATGGCACAGGAAAAACTACGTTGGGTAAAATTATTTCAGGATTGTTAAAAAATGAGGATGGAGAATTTTATTTTGAGGGTAGATATGTAAAACAGAAGGATTTGTATAAAAGTGTGTATTTTGTAATGCAGGATGCGGATTATCAATTATATTCAGATTCGGTTATATCAGAGTTAAATCTAAGCGGTGGATTTTCTGTGAAAAGGAAAGATGAAGAACTTGAAAATATAATGAAATTATTGAATATTTTTGAACTGAAGGAATGTCATCCTCAGGCTCTTTCAGGGGGACAAAAACAGAGGGTGACAATTGCAGCGGCGATTGCCTCTGATAAAAGAGTTATAGTTTTTGATGAGCCAACCTCAGGACTTGACTATAATAATATGAAAGCAGTTTCGGAGGCAATAAATACTATTCGTAAAAATAAGGTGATGAATTTTGTGATTTCTCACGATTTGGAATTTTTAAGCAGAGTCACTACAAAAGCCGTATTTATCGAGGAAGGAAAAGTGAGTAAAACTATTCCTATAAAAAATAACGAAGATTTTGAGTTAATTAAAAGATTTTTACTGCAAAGAGAGGTTGAGAGATATGCTTAAATCTTGTAAACAGCATGGTATAAGATATGATCCGAGAATTAAGTTGTTGCAAGTTTTGTTGGTGGGGGTGTTGGTTTTTGTATTACCGGGGAAAAAATATGAATTACTGTTATTTTTCTCAGTCTTTGTATTTGCAATGCTTAGCGGAATGTATAAAACAAGTATGAAATTTTTGCTTTTTTATGGGGGCTTTTTTCTTGTAGCGGAAGTCAGTCCGTTGTTTATTGCAACGACTATACATTATTTTGTTTTATGTTTTACAACAATAGTGTTTGCTGCTTTGAATCTGACCGTAACTACTAAGATTTCAGAACTGCTCGCGGCTCTTCATAATATGAAAATTCCATATTATATCAATATTCCTTTGGCTGTAATACTGCGATTTTTCCCTACACTTAAACAGGATATCATTTGCATAAAGCAATGTATCAAGACAAGAGGAATAGATATTTCTATCCCGGGGATATTAAAACATCCATTTAAAATTTATGAAATGATGCTGATACCAATATTAATGAGAATGTTGTCTGCTGCAACAGAATTGTCGGCATCTGTTGAGACAAGGGGGCTGGGTGTCAAATGTAAAAAAACAAGTTATGAGGAGTTGAGTTTTAGAATATTTGATATGCTGTTGTTGATAGCCATGATAATGTTTTATGTAGTTATAGTTGTTATGAAAATTAATAATTATTAAAACCCAATAATTTGGGCTAAATTTCCGGGAGGGTTTAACAATGGAAGAACCAAAGAAGTTTCAAATTAAAGATTTGATTATAACAGCACTGATGGTCTTATGCTCGCAGCTTATATACAGAGTGCTGTCCTTTATGTTTGTATCTCCGTATACAATGCTTTTAGTGGTACCTGTTTGGGCTACTGTGGGAGCGATTACTTATTTTTTAGTACCTGCTAAAACTAAAAATCCATGGATGATATTACTCTTTTGTGTACTTACAAGCCTTATAGGCTTTTATCCGCCTTATATAATAAGTTGTATTGTCGGCGGAGTTTTCGCAATGCTTATAGCAAAAATAAAGGGAGCATTAAATTATAAAGGATTGACAGTCGGTTATATGATATTTTGTGTTCTGGCAGGTTTTGGAGGGATGTACGTACCATTCTTATTTTATGCAGAGCAGACAATTAATTCTTATAAGGAAATGTTTGGAGATAAATATTTAGGTATGTTAAATAAAATAGTTTCACCTATAACAACGGTAATAATGCTTATTATTATTGCTATCTGCGCCTTTATTGGCGGAATCGCTTCAAAGAAACTTCTTAAAAAACATTTTGAAAAATCAGGGATGATTTAAGATTTGCAGAAGCTTATATAAATAACTACATTCTTTCAAGTATACCGTCTTGATTTATAAGCTCATTATGCTATACTGAAAGACGAAAAAATCAAGGAGGAAAGTTATGAACACAACTTTAATAATTGCAGCATTTTTAGGTTTATGGCTGGTGCTATTTATACCATTTATGATTTTGAATGCTAAAAGAAAGAAAAAAGCAGAATCTTTTGTAAGTGGCAACAATGATAAGGCTGTTATACATTTGTATTGTAAAAATATTAAGATTAACGGTCAAAATGTCTCTGTATTTAATCCTGTAACAGGAGAAGGTCTGGAAAAGATAGTAGCACTTGAACCGGGCAGTTACATATTTGAAGGAATTTTTGAGACAACAGAGATAGGATTGGGAACTAATAAAAATCTGAAAACCGAGGCAGTACAGTTTAATCTTAATCTGGAAAGAGGAGGTAAATATTCGGCAGCTATGTATTTATATTCCCCCGAGGATAGAAAATCCTATTACAAAGGAGAAGTAGGAGAAGATATTTTAAGTATTCCTTTAACCCTGTATGAAGGAAGCGAGAATGTGAAGGCGTATGTCATTTGTTATAAAGAAAATTGATGTTTAGCTGATAAGGTTAAAAATGAGGCAGTGAATCGTAAGGTTTGCTGTCTTTTTTGTTCTGAATAATGTGTTGCAATTTGCAATACATTGTTATATAGTAAATATTAAAGGAGAGGATGTATGTTTTTTAATGGGATGATGAGTTCTGGTGGGGTTAGTTACAAGACTGAAAAAGGAGGCTTATTATAATGATTAAAAATATTGATGTTACCCATAAACCAACACCTGAACAGATTAAAATGCTTGAAAATGCCGGGAAATTTACCGTTTCTGAAGATGATGAGTATCCTGCTTTTACTGAGGAAGAATTATCAAAGTTTAAGAGGATTTCTGATGAGAAGAAAATAGGCAGGCAAAAACAGACAGTTACCTTGCGTTTATCCGGGCAGGCACTTAATAAGGCAAAATCTTTGGGTAAAGGTTATACATCAATCCTTAGCCGTATCCTGGAGAGTGCATTAGAAGATCCGGAGCTGGTTAAACATTATCTTTAGTATGCGGTAAATTTAGCAGTGAAAGGGAAATACATATTTAAATGATAAGGGGGTGTCTCTAATGAGAAGAACTAAAATGGGGAAATTGATTGTTATTTTTACTTTGGCAGGTTGTTTCTTAGTCTCCTGTAGCGGAGCTAAAGATAAGATAAAAGAAACGGCGAGTGAAGTAGAAAATCAGGTAAGCAGTGTTGCTGATGAAGTAATCGATAAGGTGAATAAGGTTACAGATGCAGCAGAGAAACCAAACAAACAAGGTAAAACAGATAAACCTGCTAAACCGAATAAACCTGCTAAACCGGCTAAACCAAAGGATGAAAAAAGTACTGATACTGAAGATGAAAGCAGTAGTGCAATTGATGATGTGAGTGAAGATGCCGGTTCAGGAGAAGAATGGAAGGAGTTTATACTTCCTGGAAGTTCTGAAAGATATATAGAAGATTTTGAGTTACCTGTAACCAAATCAGAACTTAGAATTGCAAGAAATGAAATATTTGCAAGACATGGGAGAATTTTTAAGGATAAAAAGTTACAAGAGTATTTTGAGAGCACATCCTGGTATGAGGGAACTGTTAAACCGGAAAAGTTTAGTGAAAAGGTGCTAAACAAATTTGAAAAATATAATGTAGCACTTATAGCAGCTGCAGAGAAGAAAGCACCGGATAAAGGTGAGAAAGAAATATATTTTGCGGGACTGTATAAGGCTAAAGGAAATGCCAATGTAGAGATGGAGGAATACTCTTCACCGGATGAAACATCTCACGGACTTAATGTCGGTTATATTATATTTTCGGGCCTCTCGGATGAGATAAACGGTAAAGAAATACAGATTTACAGGGGTGACTCTAAGGTACCTAATTACTATGAAGATTACAAAGGCTTTATAAGTGTAATAGTTAAAACTGATCGAATAATTATAAACGGTATGTATCCTAACTCGGAAGATGAGGATGACTCTACTGATGTAAGCGGAACATATTACCTTAAAGAGAGATTTCCTATGCCATAGAAGTTATTGTGAAATCTAAAATAAAAGTGATTAAGAATAAAATCTTAGTCACTTTTTTGTTGATCAATGTCTCTTATATTGACTAAAAACAAAAAATATGTTAATATACCAGTGAAATATACCACTGGTATATTCTATTAATAGGAAATTTTGGAGAAATAAGATATGACTATATCAGAAACACAGAGAAAGATCCTGGAGGAAGGCAAGAAAGAGTTTTTAGATAAGGGATTTAAAGACGCTTCACTCAGAAAAATAGTAGCAGAAGCAGGTTTTACCAAAGGAGCATTTTACGGATACTACCCTGATAAAGCGGCCTTATTTGAAGCACTTGTATCAGAAGCGGCTGACGGACTGGTTTCCAGGTTTAAGAATGCACAGGAGGCTCATTTTGAGCTTATATCTGACGATAAAACAGCAAACAGCAGAGAGCTGTCCACTGAATATTTGAGATATTTTATAAATTATGTATACGATAATTTCGAAGAATTTAAGCTTGTTATATGCTGCGCAGAAGGCACAAAATATGCTAATTATATTCATGATTTGGTGGAGCTTGATGTGGAGCGTACCGAAAAATACTATCAGATGCTAAGAGAAAATGGGAAGATTGAAGGTGAGGTAAGTAAAGAACTGCATCACATGATTACTAGCGCATACTTTACTGCAGCCTTTGAAACAGTAGTGCATGATATGCCGAGGGAGCAGGCACTTGGTTACATAGAGGAACTTGCAATTTTCTTTAATTCAGGCTGGGACGGACTTTTAAGGATTTTATGACATAGGTTGCCTTTTCATTTGCCGAAACTATGCTATCGTAAAATAAGAAAATTTATGATATGATATGATATATAAAAAATATTTATCGGTATTAAATAAATGAAGAGGCAAAGGGAGAAGCCTATGAATGAAAGGGGAAGGGAGCTTAGAAGAGACTTTGCAGTGATATTTATTGTTATGGCTGTTTCACTTTTTCGTCCATCTGAACTTTTGGGGATAAGTACGTTTACAAAGACTGTGCTGGCTAATATCAAACCTTTTGTTTATATAGGACTGTTCTTAGTTTGGAGTGCTATGGTTAAGCGGAGTATTATAAATAAATATTTGCGTGACTACCTTCTTGCTGTTGCCTATAGTGGAGTATTCTGGGTACTTATAAGGACAATAAAATTTGAAATGACTATAAGAGGAGATAGGTTAAATTTCTTTCTTCAATATGTTTATTATATTCCGGTAATACTGATTCCGACTTTCACTTTGTTTTCAGCCTTGCATACAAGAAGGGGTGAGAATTACAGGATACCGAAAGCACTGCTTATCCCTGTATTATGTATTTCAATTACACTTATTCTGCTTGTGCTTACCAATGATGGGCATCACTTCTTTTATGGTTTGAAAAATGGAGTGTTTTCAGTTTGGGAATATAGTTACGGAATTGTGTATTATATTATTTTAATATGGATAACTCTGCTTATTACAATAGCTATATTTCTTATACTAATCAGAGCGAAGCTTCCGAACAGAAAGTTCACAGTAGTAAAACCTTTTATTATAATCACCGTAATTGTGATTTATTTTCTTTTGGAGCGTATATTTCCCAGAATATGGGAATATTTTTCAAGCGACTGGGCATCTTTTACTTCATTAGCTTTCATAGCTATTTTAGATTCCTGTATAACAACAGGCATGATACCTGCCAATACAGATTATGAAAAGCTGTTTCGTGCACTTAATCTTGAGATGATTATAGCCGATGACATGGGGAAACCATGTTTTGTAACTGCCGGAGTATATGCACCTTATATCATACCTTCTTATGCTGAAAGTGATATTTCGGGACATAACACCATATTAAAAACATACCGTCTCAATCCTGGGATGGCGGTTTGGAAAGAAGATACATCTAAGGTTACAAGGCTTATAAAAAGGCTTCAGGACAATAGAAACGAGCTTTCATCAAAGAATGAGTTAGACAGAGAAAATGTCAATACAAAATTGGCAATACAGAAGGCACAGGAAAATAACAGACTTTTTGATTTGTCACAGCAAGCGACAAAGAAGCAAAATGAGGCACTTGACGATATTCTTGAAGCTTATTCCAAGGAAAAAGAGAAAGAAAAAAAGAAAGCTCTGCTTGCTAAAGCAGCAGTCTTAGGTGCCTTTATAAAACGAAGAGGAAATCTGGTCTTTGCAGCGGAGAAATACGGGAATATAAGTTCATGCGAGCTTAAACTCTGCTTTCACGAATCTATTAGAAATATAGAACTTATAGGAGCAGACTGTTTTTTGGATTTTCACCTTACTGAAAATAAAAGAATTGGTATGAGTACTGCATGTCTGCTATATGAAATCTTTGAGACAGTTGTAGAAAACTGTATTGATGACTTTGGTTCTGTTTTTGTGCGTATAAATGAAGAAGAGAAGAGACTTTCGGCATTTATAAGCATAGGCACAAACAGGCGCCTTAAGGAAGGAAGTCTTCCATTTTATGTTTTAGCAGATAGTGATAATGGATCTTTAAATATAAGTTTTTCTCTTCCCACAGAAGGAGGTGAAGAACTATGATGTTTCATGAATACAGTTATATAGGGAGAATAGCATTATTAATATGTTTACTCCTTACCTCTTTATCACTATTCTTTTTAGAATATCGCCTGATAATTGGAAGACGAAAGAGGTTTTATAAAGTAATAAATGCTCTGATTTCATCTATCATATTTATTCTTTACTGCAAACTGCTTGAAAATCATATTCCGCCACTTAATACTGATAAGTGGAAGCCGGTACATTTGCCGCTTCCTGTGATATTTTTATGGATAATTACCATTTTTGCAGGAATTTATGTGGTTATTTTTCTAAAATCAGATTATGAAGCAGAGCGAAAAACTATAAGCAGAAGATCGATTAAACAGGCACTTGATGAGATTCCTGCAGGCATTGCATTTTTCAGGGAAGATGGTACTCTTACTCTTTATAACCATAAAATGCTTGAACTGTCGGAAATTTTATCAGGAAAAGCTTTAATAAACCTTAATGAACTTAGGCAAATGCTTGACACGAATGAAGAACTAAAAGAAACAGAGGATATTTACCGCTTTCCTGACGGTTCTGCCTGGAGATACGAAGAAGCAGACCTTATTACAGGGGATGGAATGTGCTATAAAAGAGTAAGCTTTTTTGATGTAACAGAGCTATTAAGACTGAAAGAAGAACTGGAGGAGCAGACTGAAGCTCTTAAAAGAATGCAGGAGGAAATCAAAAAACTCTCCGAAAATAGCCGTAAGTTAGCAAAGGAAGAAGAAACTCTTGCCATTAAAACAGCCTGGCATGATGTGATGGGAGAAGGTCTTACAGCAATCAGAAGACTTATGACTGAAGGAGAAAATGATAAAACCGCAGAGGAAGTAATACTAAAATGGAAAAAAACAGTTGCTTCCATACGCAGGGATAATGATGCTTCAACTTTAAGGAGGGGAGACATGGAAGATTTATATATGGATGCACAGGCGGTAGGAGTCAGGCTTATTTTGAAAGGAGACCCACCTAAAGATGATGACATTTCCGATACATTTATACTGGCTATACGCACCTGCCTGCTAAATGCAGTACAGCACGCAAAGGCTACAGAACTTTATGTGAGCTTTACTGAGAATAAGGGGAAATTTACTCTTTCCATATCAAATAACGGTATGATTCCAGAGAAAGAAATAATACCGTCCGGAGGACTTTTAAATGTTAAAAACCGTGTAGAATATCAGGGAGGAAAACTAAATATTATATCAGAACCGGCATTTAAGCTTACGGTCATCTTTGAGGGAGAAGGTGAAACGGAATGAAAAAAGTTATGATAGTGGAAGATCAGAGAATCCATCGTGAGTATATGGAAAATATAGTGAAATATTCAGACAGTTATGAACTGGTTACATCAGTAACGGCAGCAGATCTTGCAGCTTCGGTATGTACAGATACAAAAATAGACCTTATCCTTATGGATATTGCGGTAAACGGTTCATTAGACGGAATAGAGGCGGCAGCCGGAATCAAGAGTAGATTCCCGAATATAAAGATAGTCATTGTCACATCAATGCTTGATGAAACCTGTCTTAAAAGGGCAAAAGACGCCGGAGTGGATAGCCTGTGGTATAAGGATGCCTCAAAAGAGAATTTGCTTGAGGTAATGGATGCTACTATGCTGGGAGAGAATATTTTCCCGGAAGCTGCACCGAAGGTTCTGATAGGTTCAGCCAGTAACAAGGATTTTACAAAAACCGAAGTCATTATACTAAGAGAGATAGTAAATGGTCTCAGCAATAAGCAGATAGCGGAGAAGTTAGGTGCGACAGAGAACACAATAAACTGGCATGTGAAGAATCTTCTTTCAAAGACAAAGCTTGCCAATCGCACTATGCTTGCAATTTCAGCCGCAAGAGGAAATTTATTTAGTAAATGACAGAATAGGAAAGTATATTTAAGGCAGTCTTGGTGGCTGTCTTTTTGTATGTAGAAATGATTGTAGAAAAATAAAAAAAAATTGTAAAAATTTCAAAAACCCACCAATTTGGGTAGGGTAAAATTTTTTGATTTATGATATTGTATAGACAAAGGTGAAGGGTGACATAGAGGCTTATGTGCAAAATTACAAAAATATAACTTTCACTATGAAGATTCATGATTCTAAAATATTTGTAAGAAAGGAAGGGGTAAAATGAAAAAAGTATTTGGTCTTATGTTGGGGATGTTGTTGGTAGTATCACTTGCCGGATGTGGAGGAAAGAAGAATGATATGCAGTCTTCGGCTGAGAAAACTGCCGGGGTATCAAGTACAAAAGGAGTAAGCGAAAGTACGGCGGATGATAAGACATTATCTGAAAATGTCAGTGCATCAGCCGGAAATACATCATTGGAAAATGGAAGCCAATCAACAGGAAACGCATCGTCGGTTGCCGGAAATACGAGCAATACGTCAGGTGATACCAGAGCGAACGGAGCTTTATCCAAAGTTGATTATTCTGACAGAGGTAATTTTTTTGTTTCATATCCATCAGATATATATACCTATGATCCTGATTACACAAAATTGAAAAGAAAAGACGGAGAAGGCGGTATCATGATGGATGCCTTGCTTGGAGATACAAATTATGAGGAATTTAGAAATAAATTTGAAACAGAATTCTCAGGAAATAAGAACTATTCTTTGGAGGAGACTGACATAAACGGTTATAAAACAATGGTCGTAAAATACGATGATTCGGATGGCGGGAATATGGTAGTCATTGTTGATTTTAACGGCTTTTTCGGCGAAGGAAGCTATTATGGCATGCGATTTGTGGTTTCAGGAAAAACAATCGCAGATTGTGATACCGACGTGGTATGGTCGATAATAAAGTCTTTTGAACTGGCTAAATAAACGTTTTAAAGAAACCATGGAACAGACTGTAAATATAGAGCAGTAAGTTTAACAAAATTCTTTGTAATGATACTTTGTTCCATATTTGCAGAGGTATAACTTTTATCGGGGAAAGCTATATATTTTTATGCAGAAGGGAGAAAATGATGAAAACAAAATCGAAATTTAATGGAAGGTTCTTATCAATATTGCTGACTCTTGTCATGTGCCTGACGCTTTTGCCCATGACGGTGTTTGCTGAGGGAGGAGAACCGGAAGAAATTAAGGAAGTGGTAGCTACGGCGGAAATTGAGGTGCCGAAGCTTGGATACAAGCCGGAAAATCCGAAATTTACAATTACTTCTCCTACCGATAAGGGTGTGAAGATTCCGCCTGCCCAGATTTATTGGTTCAAAAAGGATGATAATGGAATGTTTAAGCCTTATTTTGGTTCTACCTTTGAAGAGGGCAGATATCGATTGGGGGTACAAGTGCGTAGTGAGAAAAATGATGGAAAATATTATCCTTTGTCTGAATATGTCACTTTTAAAGTGAACGGAGATAAGTGGTTTTCGGAAAAGGTTTGGCAATATTCTGATTATAGCTGCGTGAACTGTTATGGAGCTGAATATGTTGTAACCTCTTCGGGAGAACAGCCTGAAGAGATATTTACAGTAGCCTTTGATACAAAAGGAGGTACTCCTTCAATAAATCCTCAGAAAGTAAAAAAGGGACAAAAAGCTGACGAGCCTGCTGATCCGTATCTATTCGGGTATGAATTTGGGGGATGGTACACGGAGAAGAAGTGTACAAATAAATTTAACTTTAACACCCCGCTAACGGAAAATATAACCCTTTATGCGAAGTGGACTGTAAAAGCACCGGTAGAAAAATTTGTAGTAAGCTTTGATAAAAATGGACACGGAAGCGGAGCGAGTATAACTCCGCGGATAGTAGAGAAAGGAAAGACGGTGGAAGAGCCTCTCGCTCCTAAAGATGAAGGCTTTGAATTTGGAGGCTGGTATACGGAGAAGGAGTGTATACATAAATTTGACTTTAACACCCCGATAACGGGAAATATAACCCTTTACGCAAAGTGGGCGGAAAAAACGCCTGAAATCATTGAAATTGATACTGTGGATATTACAGTGGCAAATTTGCCGGTAGTGGGTGGAGAGCCTACAACCAATGGGATTACCGTAAATACAGAAGGTCTTAACTTTAGTTTTGCCAAAAATTATTTAGTAAAAGACTCAAAATATTATCCTATAGGTTCGGATCGTATCTACGAAGCCGGTAAAGAATATGCAATAGGTGTTACTATGCTCTTAAAAGAAAATTATAAATTTGCAAAAGATATTATCGTAAATGTAAACAACAATAAGGCAAAAATTGATAATTGTGATATAAATATAATCAGCATTGTATACTCCTTTGGTGTCCTGCAGGGGGAGCTTAAAACTTTCAATGTAAAAATATCGGAGTCAATTTCTCACGGTAAAGTCATTGCAGATAAAACAAGCGGGATTCCCGCAAAAGAAAAGGTTACCCTGACAGTAACACCTGATGAAGGTTATGAGTTGGATAAACTGAGAGTTGTTAAGGATATAAGTGATCTGAATGTTGTTTTAGATGAGGATAATACCTTTAAAATGCCCGGCTCTGATGTAACCGTTACGGCGACATTCAAGAAAGCCGAGCAGACTACAGAAGAATACAAGATAACAGTAAATGAGCCTGAAAATGGTACAGTAACTTCGGATA
>ERZ773067.1517-NODE-1517-length-12335-cov-15.661645_pt1 | contig 12335 bp, 10 predicted proteins | sample MGYA00580622_ERZ773067 | MGnify/ENA primary metagenome ERZ773067 (study PRJEB29015, sample SAMEA2737998) | human oral metagenome | biome: human oral; feature: human-associated habitat; material: dental | place: China | collected 2113 ...
CGTTATGTTGCCACTGATATGGCTCATCGGGCTGCCATACCACGGCCGAAAAATCTACCGAATCATCATCTTGAACAACATAGGTGGCGTATGATGGCAAACGCCAGCCGTCACCATTTGGCCAATAGACGCGTAGTTTATATTTCTGCCCGTGGCGTATCGCGTTCCCCGGCAAATCAACACTCCATTCGCCATACGCGCCAGGCTGCAGGACAAATTCCTCGCGCTCCTGCCAATCAGAAAAATCGCCCACCACCACCAGCCGCGTAGCATTCGGCGCCCATTCGCGAAACGTCCAGCCTGCCGCCGTCTGATGCAGGCCAAAATGTAAAAATCCCAAGGCGAAATCTGCCGGCGATTTGCCGTCCAAAACCCTCCGCAGCGTCGACGAAACATAAGCCTCGCGCGCCTTGATGACGCGTTCATGCGGCGCCAGCCACGGGTCAAGCTCAACCAGCGTTTTCTTGCTCATGGTTATAGTATACCGCATGAGATGGTGGTTATGCTTGAAGTTCGCTATGTTGCAATATACGATACATAACATATGGAGTCTCCGAAAATTGAAACAAGTATTGATTTACTCGGCCAATTATCCGAAGATGATTGGCAGGAAATTGCTGCGGCTAATCTACAGCTTGGCGGCGAGGAAGAAGCCGTGGCGCTTGGCGATGTGGAGCGAGTAATACGCACCGACGAAATTGAAGGCGAACGGGTGAGGATCATTGGCTATGCTCTAGCTGAAGACGGTTCATACGACCTGCAGGCCGTTGAGGGTGTGGCAGACATGGTGGCGTCTCTGGAAATTGACCCTGATAATCCAGCACCTTTTGCGACTTACACCAATGAAATGGCGGCTTTGTACGTGCGTGCCGCACGAGATAACGTTGCATCTGATTATTATTTTCCGCTGGATCGACAGGCGATAGTGTCTGCCGAGCTGTTGCCGGATACTAGCGGTATATCACGTCATATTCGCAAACTTCGTCACTACGTCAATAAAACTCAAGAAGCTGTTGATGTGTACGGTATCCATGACAATGAATCAAAAATACAATTATTGGATGAGTTGAATGGCGTTTTGGATGAAATGGTGCATGGCGCCAAAGTACGAATAGAATGTCAGGCATATTGCCGACGGGTCGGTAGTATCGAATACGGTGTCGATGTCCACGCAGAAAAACAAGTGTTGTCTGGTGATGCACCGTTTTTCGTATGGCGAGGAAGTCGTCCTGAGTTGGAGATGTGTGACGCACAAGACCCATCGGTTCTCTTTTATATTGATATGAATGATGTGCGCGATATATTTCCAGTTAATGATGATAGTGGTGAGGACGGGAATGATTTGTTTGAAACTGTTTTTACCGAAGAATTTCAGCAGTTGGCGTGGCGATTGGCGACTGATCTCTCCTATACAGATGAGTCGGACTTTTCGGATACGCTCCGTGAGCATACGCAGACACTGAATGACGCCTTACCCGATAGCTCCGAGCTTGATGCTGTTAGTCTGGCGGGTTTTGTGCTAGCACCAAGAGGTTTACACAAGAGGCTACAGTACGAATTTATTGATAATGATGAAGCGTATGTTGAAGGGGTAAAATTTGCTAGGTATGACGGAGCTATTTATGCAGTGATTGAGGTAGTAATGTTCGATCGCTTGAACGGCTTATCGCGAAAAGTTTACGCTATACCGAGTCGTGATAGGTTATTACGATTTGAAAGTTTGCGGAATGATGCTGAAGATCTAGAACTTGCCATAGCCTCGCTACATGATATTGCTCAGGATGCGAGTGAATTATTTGACAGCGAGACCTTCTATGATTTTCCTTTGAAAGAACAAATTGAGATATTGAAGCAATATGATAATGAAGCACATAACGTCCTAGCGACAATCAATGATCCTCGGGAATTTAGCGGTGAATGTACGGTTATGGCGTATCGCTGTTTGCCGGGCAGTTTACTGAATGTCGTTTCGTGGAATGATGCTCCGTTACAAGAAGTTGGTGACGATAAGGATACTGAGCCGTTTACACTACAGGTAGATAGCTTGGAAGTGTGGAATCCAGAGCTTAATAGCATGACAGAATTATCTCAGCCTATCTCGAGCATTTCAGAGTTGTCACTCAGTTTTGGTGAGCCAGTTTTAATGGTGGGTAATTGTGAAGACGATGAGTTTTACCTGGTGCGCGCCCGCGATATTATCGGTCTGTCGCGAATCAATCCTCGGAACATTTCATGATATAATCAGACCAGATTATGCAGCAAAAACCGTTTTCTTTTGAAATAACGTCTAGGTTCGACGACACGCTGGCGCGCACTGGCGTTATTCACACGCCGCACGGGGATATCAAGACCCCGGCGTTTATTGTGGTGGGGACTAAGGCCAACGTTAAAGCCATGGTGCCAGAAATGGTTGAGTCGGTTGGTGCACAAGCGGTATTGGCAAACGCCTATCATCTATATTTGCAGCCAGGACACGAGCTGATTGAAAAGGCTGGTTATTTGGGCAAGTTTATGCACTGGGACGGGCCGACATTCACTGATAGCGGTGGCTTTCAGGTGCTAAGTTTGGGCTCGGGATTTAAGAAGGTTTTGGCTATGAGTACGGATGTTGATGAGGAAATCGCCATCGCTAAAAAATCGTCGCGCCACGCTTGGGTGGATGAAAACGGCGTGACGTTCAAATCGCACCTCGACGGCTCGTACCATAAGTTTACGCCGGAATTATCTATGCAAATTCAGGCGGGCATTGGCGCAGACATCACCTTTGCTTTTGATGAGTTAACCTCACTAATTGATCCGTATGATTATCAAGTGGAGGCATTGGCGCGGACGCATGCTTGGGCGGAGCGGAGTTTGGCGGAAGTGAAGCGTCTGCGCAAGGCTCGTCCCGACAAGCCGTATCAAGCGTTGTTTGGTGTGCTGCAAGGCGCAAATTATGAAGATTTGCGCAAGCAAACGGCTGCGTTTTTAGGCGCGATGGATTTTGACGGCTACGGCATTGGCGGCGCACTAGAAAAGGAAACCATGGCGCAGACGATTCAGTGGGTCAATCAGATCTTGCCTGAAAATAAACCTCGCCACCTTTTGGGGATTTCCGAGCCAGACGACATCTTTGCGGCGATTGAGCAGGGAATTGATACCTTTGATTGCGTCAGTCCGACGCGCGTGGCTAGAAACGGCGCCGCCTACACACCGCTTGGACGGGTTAATGTTCGCGGCCAGAAATACCGTGAAATGTTTGAACCGATTATGGAGAATTGTGATTGTTATACTTGCCGCCATTATACTGCTGCCTATCTCTGTCATTTACTCCATGCCCGCGAATCTCTGGCTGGTACGTTGCTGTCGATTCACAATGAACGATTTATCGTCAAACTGGTTGATGACATCCGCGAAAGTCTGGAAAATGGCACGTTCTATGAGTTCCGCGACGCGTTTCTATCGAAGTATTATAGTAAAAAATAAGCTATTTACAACTGATTAGAAAACCGTTATAATTAAACCCATACGCCGTGAGGTCTTTTTAATGGACTGTACCCGCGTGAAAAATAATAATTAAATAAGGAGAACTTCTACAAATGGCAGATGCATTTGACCGAAGCAAACCGCACGTTAACGTGGGTACAATGGGCCACGTTGACCACGGTAAGACTACGCTAACTGCTGCGATTACTGCAGTGTTGGCAAAGCGCCTACCAAGCGCAGTTAACAAACCAATTGCGTACGACCAGATCGACAACGCACCAGAAGAGCGCCAGCGTGGTATTACCATCGCGTCTTCACACCAAGAGTACGAATCAAAAAATCGTCACTACGCACACGTTGACATGCCAGGACACGCTGACTACGTCAAGAACATGATCACTGGTGCTGCTCAGGTTGACGGCGCAGTTTTGGTTATTGCGGCAACTGACGGCCCAATGCCACAGACTCGCGAACACGTGCTGCTAGCAAAGCAGGTTGGTGTGCCAAAGATCGTTGTCTTCCTCAACAAGATGGACATGGCTGACGAAGAGATGGTTGAGCTGATCGAGGAAGAAGTTCGCGAACTTCTTGAAAAGAACGGCTTCGACAAAGACGCTCCAATCATCAAGGGTTCAGCTCTTAAGGCTCTTGAAGGTGAAGAGAAGTATGAAGACGCTATTATGGAATTGGTTGAAGCAATGGACAGCTACATCCCAGAGCCAGTTCGTGACATGGACAAGCCATTTATTATGCCAATTGAGGACGTCTTCTCAATTAAGGGTCGTGGTACTGTGGCAACTGGTCGTATCGAGCAGGGTGTCGTAAAGATCAACGACGAAGTTGAGATCGTTGGTTTGAAGCCAACTCAGAAATCAGTGGTAACTGGTATTGAGGCATTTAAGAAATCTCTTGACCAAGGTCAAGCAGGCGACAACGCTGGTGTCTTGCTGCGCGGTATTGAGCGTACTGACATCGAGCGTGGTCAGGTTTTGTGCAAGCCAGGTACAATTACCCCGCACACCGAGTTTGAAGCTGAAGTGTACATCTTGAAGAAGGAAGAAGGCGGTCGCCACACTCCATTCTCCAAGGGCTACAAGCCACAGTTCTACTTCCGCACTACGGATGTGACTGGTGAGGTTGAACTGCCAGCTGACAAAGAAATGGTCATGCCAGGCGACACTGTAACCTTTAAGGTGAAGTTGCTCGCCCCAATCGCTATGGAGCAAGGTTTGAACTTTGCTATCCGCGAAGGCGGCCGTACCGTTGGTGCTGGTGTTGTGACGAAGATTAACAAATAATCTTACTCACAATCCTAAAAATCCCCCGGAAAACTGGGGGATTTTTTAATGGTCAAACCTCATGTACTAATGAAGAGATCTCTTATCAAAACATTCTTTAGACATGGACATTTTGTATCGAGGGTAGACTAGTCCGTCGTTTTGCTGTGGATTAGTTGATGTCGTTTTTTCTATTTTAAGCGCCTCCATTGCGCTTAATGAAGAGCGCTCGAAGGTCGGAAAACATGCGTACTGCTTCTGCTCGTAGCTTGAGCTGGGAGTAGGAGATGTTAGTTGATAACCGACAGAACCCTTGCAATCTTCACTATTTTTAGTAACCTCTGTCCTGCTGTGGAGGTATGGCAATGATTCAGCCTGCGTCTCAAGATCTCCAGTTCCAATATATCCTTTTTTGGGTCTTGGGAAATCTACGCTGTCAAAGTCCATTCTAACCAAATCAGATCCATCACAAAAGGTAATCGAACAGTCGGTTATAATGGAGGATTTATCGTAATCGTTGTATTATCTTTGCCTATCTGAGGCAAAGCACATAGTAGTGTAGCCTGTGCGCGGATTATTATCAGTGGAGAAATAAATTGAGTTCTTTGTCATGTCAATTTCTGTTTGGGAGGTAGTGCCTTCAGAATTTCCAGAGTCCACTCCGCTGGTGGTAGTAATTTGTTCGGGTAAATCTCTGCCATCATCAGGACCGCTACATCCAAATAGGGCCAATGACAAGGCAGCCATACAAGACACAGCTCCTGGCGCCCAAGGGCAAGGATACCTTCTTTCTCCGCGTGGTGGTTTCTGTTCTCCTGTGTATTCTCCCATATATCCTCCTGCTAGTGGGTTATATTTAACTATGCAGCGTAGTTGCTACTATCGTATATAATTTTTACCAATAAGTAAACCTAAAATTGACAAAGATACACTGCTTATGGCAAAATAAGTTCATTGACCATAAAAAGAAAAAGGAGAGTCTGGTGAATAAACAAAAATTAGTGATTATTGGTGGCGGCGGAATGGTTGGCGCGACGACGGCGTACGCTTGTGCGCTGCGCAGTGTGATTGAGGAGATTGTGCTGATCGACCGTAATGCGGATTTGGCGTGGGGTCAAGCGGCGGATATCAACGACGCCATGGGGCTTGATCGAAACGTGGTGGTGCGCCCGGGGGACTATGCTGATATCAACGACGATGACATCGTGGTAATCACTGCTGGCTCGCCGCAACTGCCAGGTCAGACGCGATTGGAGTTGGTCGGCGTCAATGCCAGCATCATGCGTGACATCGTCAAAAACATCATGGCTGGTGGTGCCAAACCATATTTGATCGTCGTCAGCAACCCGGTTGACGTCTTGACGTATGTGGCGCTGAAAGAGTCGGGACTGCCAAAAACCCGAGTGTTTGGTACGGGAACGACACTGGACACCTCGCGGCTGAAATCATACTTGGCAGATGCGTTGAATGTTGACAGTAAGGCGGTCGATGCTTACATCCTGGGCGAGCATGGTGATTCTTCGTTTTCGACCATTGAGACCGCGCAGATTGGTGAAGTGCCCATTCGAGAATATCCAGGCTTTACCGAGGAGATAATTGAGGGTATTGAGCAGAAAATCCGTGACCGCGCCTACCGAGTGATTGAGACGAAAAAATCGACGTATTTTGCCATTGGCTTTGTGGTTTCTAAAATTGTCTCGGCCTTACGTCAATCGACACGCACGGTCTATCCAGTTTGTTCACTGGCTGAGGGTGAATATGGACTGGACAATGTCGTGCTGGGCTTACCGTCAATTATTTGTTGTGACGGCGTGAAAATTTTGACGGGCTATCCACTGACTGAACGCGAAAAGGAGTCTCTCAATAATTCCGCTGCAATCATCGGTGAAATGATCGCCCACCTTGATAAAGCTTAGGGAAATTGGTATAATCGCCTAGTTAATAATAATTTGTCTCGAGAACTCGGTTGCTTGTAAAAATATGGCAATTAGAGGTTACGAGATTGCACATAAGGAGGAGCCATGGCTCAAGATACCGGAATTAAAATCCGCATCCGACTGAAAGCGTATGACCACAAAGTCATCGACCAATCAGCAAAACAAATCATTGACACTGCAATTCGCACCGGCGCGAACGTTGCTGGCCCAGTGCCGCTACCAACTCGCCGCAGCACCTACACAGTGGTAAAAAGCCCACACGTATACAAAATGGGTGGTGAGACCTACGAGCGCCGCGTTCACAAGCGTCTGATCGACATCACCAACGCAACGCCAAAGACCATCGACAGCTTGCAGAATTTGAACTTGCCAGCTGGCGTTGACGCTGAAATTCGTATGTAATTTTAACACGCTAGAAATTTCCGCCTCTTGAACGGGGCGGATTTTTTATGTTATAATTTTCATCAAGCTTATGGCAAAACAAAAATCTCGTACCTACGCCCGCAACCGCTCAAAATCCAGCGCCTTGTTCAGTCGCAAAGGACGTGAGCGAATCTATGAAAACGACGGTACGTTTTTCTTGAAATTGGTAATATTTGTCATCCTCAGCACATTGTGGTTGCGTCTGAAGAACCCATTTGAACTGGGTGCTTTTACGGTGCAGGCCGTGCCAGTTGGCTTGTTTGTCGCGCTACTCCTCGTCCTTAAAATTGAGCAGTACCAATTTAACCGTAAAATTTGGTACGTTACCCTCATTTTGATGGCAATTTTGACCTCATTTACGCCAGTGGGCGTGATGATTTAGCTTATGCTGTACTATTTTAGGTTTTGATGATATACTAACTTACCAAAGGAGTATGACAATGGACCAGGATGCTTTATCTAAATTTATCAATGACATTATAGATGCTAAGAACTTTAAGACTCTTGATGGCGACGTCAGGCAGCAGCTGGAGCAAGACTTAAAGAACAAACTACTCGATCAGATTGATAGGGCTGTGCTTGGGGCTTTGCCTGAAAATAAAATTGACGGTTTTAATGAATTATTAGATCGTGATGCTAGTAAGCAGGAAATCCAACAATATGTAGCGACCAGCGGTGTTGATACGAAAAAGATAACGCTTGAGACAATGCTACGCTTTAGATCTTTGTATCTTGGAGATAAGTAAGGGCTATGTCAATTGATACTAATAGGCCAGAATTGCCAGCAGAGGTTCCGACAACTTATCGCTATAAAGACCCTATGCTAAGTGGCGCGCAGCCAAAACCTCATGATAAACCCTTGGTTGTAGCGGTTGTTGACCAGACACATGATGTAGAAGCGGCGGCAAAAGATTATGCAGAAACTCGCCTAAGAGAAGAGTCTGAGGCTGCCAGGGAAGCTGGTAGAATAAAGGGCTTTCTACATAGGATATGGAGGGGTGAGAACGGTATTGCTACTAAGTACTTTTTCAATAAGTACGTTGAAGAAGCTAAGCAGCGTGCTGAAGAAGAAGGACTAACTGCCCTATACACGGACAATGTTGAGCTGCGCAATGCGGCCATGGGGGCGACTATCGCGCGCTTTACTTCCGAGTATGACGAATCTATACACGAGGCTGCTGGAGAACGTCGACAAGAGTTGACTGAGGATTCACCATTTGGCTTAGCGGTGAAGAAGTTGATTGAAAATTATGTCGAAGGCGACAGCGAAGACTGGAGTGAGGAGGCCTTTAGGGAAGCGCAGTCCAGGATAGTGCGTCAATTAAATCAGTATGGTGATGGCGATAATCTCGTTGGTGAGGGCAAGGTCAGAATAGATAATATTTGGCAAATTGCCCAAGCAGTTAAGGAAAGCATTGATCATGGTGAAAGTCTTGATAATGTATTGCAAGGCATGAAGATTTATACTGGAGAATCTCGCTCTGGGGTCCGTACCGAAGCTCATCAAAGTAAAATTGATAAAACCATTGAACGGCTACAGAAGTCAAAGATAGGTTCGCTTGTTGGCCCTGAGACGGTGAGCTTGGGTGCGGTGATTGCTACTGGTATATTCCGAGTTGGACGAGGGTCGCTAATGCGAGCTGCTGGCGTGACTGGTATACCTGGATTACTCGGTGGCGTGTTTGCTGGTATGCGTGAAAATAAACGGCTTAAAGAAGAGCGTGCCATACATGCGCGAGAAGTAGCTCAGGGTCGGGAGTTTGAAGATAAAGGTCGACGTGCAGAAATTGAAAAAACTCGCTATGAAACAGTTGCTGCAAAGGAGCTGATTGGCTCGTTAGAAGAGTTTATCGATAAGGAAGACTTGTCTGCAGAAGAATTACAGCGGGGCTACGAGTCAATTGTTAGTGCTGTAGCCAGGGTCCACGCCTCAGACAAATTACAGGCCGACTTTATTTCATATTCAAGCGTGACGGAAGTTGAGTCTGAGAGATTTGATTTAGATGTGGCAATAGCTAGAGCCAAAGTGAAGCTGAAAGGTAGGCTGGGAGATTTACCAGAGGCGCTCGTTGCAGATTTGGGCATTGATAAAGACGGCACGGTAGATGATGCGATATATAAATCTACAGACGTACTTTATTCTCTAATGGATGATAGAAGTAAAAAAGATGAGGCCTTTAAGAAATTAAAGAGGCGACGCGTAGCAATGGCTGCGGCAACAGGAGCTGTGACTGGCTTTACGATTGGACTGGCTTCACAAGAGGCTTTGGCATTCTTTGATTCCGGATACAACGGCCTGCTGGAAAATATTGTTACCGGTGAAGGCGGGGGAGATAGACAAACTTTACTGGCGGGTATATTTCATGGCGAGAGCTATAACTCTGAGACTATCATGAGCGCTGGAGATTATACTTCATACGACGTGGATGGTAGCCAAGGAAGTATCAATTTACCAGATAATTATCAATTGGCATATAACCCTGACGGAACAGCAAATATAATTGATCCAAACGGTAGTATTTTTGCTGACAATATTTCGTTTGAGACTGACGGCTCTTTATCTCAAGCTGCGCAGGAGCTACTAAAAGAAAAGGGCGCTATCGTGGAAGATCTTTCTGCAGTAGTAAGTAGTCAAGAGTCTATTGTGCAAGATTTGAATGTTGATGAATATTTAGGCCACCATCAATCTGAACTGACGAATATTACTCGAGATTTTTGGTATGACAATGATACCGCCAGCGTGTCTGATGATAATGAACTGGGACTCCATTGGGGAAATCCAGGTAATGATGGGTCTATTCGATTATCGATTTCTGATATGACGGATTATGGATCTTCTCATGGGTTTGATAGCACCTCGTGGTCTAATAACGTTCAGGGCGGTACGTTAAAATTTGCTGTATCCGCCTCAATAGATAGCCAAGACAGAGTATTCATGGTCGATATCGCGCCAGATGGAAGTATAAACATCCCACCCGATAGTCCAGTAGCAAATCTATTCTCTGTCAATGAACATGACCAAGTAGAATTTAACGGTGCATACGGCGAAGTTGTCGCAATTCAAGACGTGGACGCAGACGGAATAACTCATGTGGCCCCACTGGCGACTATGGAGGGAAATAACTCTATTTCAACCATTTCAGCTACAGTCGAAGTTTCGACAGATACGATTGTCCCCAAATTCCAAATAACACCTCCACCGATAGAGACGGTAGTTAACGCCGCTCCGGCTGTAGAAGGCTTTGGCGGGCCGGCGGTGGTGTTGAGGAGACCACTGGAAAATATAGCAAGAAGACGACCTGGTTATTATAATCAATACCAATATCGCAACGGATACGTAGAACAGCGCGAATCTCAGCTTGAGGATATTTCTCCAAGACTAAGAAGAGATAGTGATGCTAACTTAGAGCTAGGCGAAGAGACGGCGCGATACAAACAGTGGTTGGCGAATACTAGAGGGTCTGACTATGTTAGTCAAATTGAACGGGGAGTTAACAATTCTACGGAGTTACAACAGGCCTCGGGGGATATTGATTTCGTTGTGACAATACCCGTGGCTGCCGTCAGCGAATCGGAGAATATCTACAATACTCTAAAACTCCTTGCTCAGCAAGATAATGATGACATTGAGAAGTCTCTGGTTCTATTAAACGTAAACTGGCTAGACGAGGCAAGATCTGATCCAGAAAAGGCTGCGAATATACTCAGAACTATGGCTGAAATTGATCGAGCACGTAAAGACTTTCCTCATTTGAGGATTGCCACTATTGAGCGTGAATACGGCCAAGAATCTGTAGAAAAAACCGGCGGAGTAATTGGTTACGTAGCCCAGGATCTACAGAGTGCAGCGTTACTATGGCTGCAGCAACAAATTGAGAATGGAAAAAGATCCCCTTCTCAAGACGTCATCATACAGCGATATGATGCTGACATCAGAGGAATGTCTAAACATGCATGGCGAGACGTCAGACGCGCTTCCTCTAAATATCCAGAGACGGATATATTTAAGGGAGTAACGAGATTCGGAACTGATCAATACGAAAAATATCCAGGTTTTGGTGTTACGGCGGAAGTGGTAACTACTATAGATATGCTGGGTGCCCGAGACGGCTATATAGGTACGGGTGGCGCAAATTTTGGAGTAAGAGCTTCTTCATTGGCTGCTATCAATGGAGTTGGCGATGTAAGCAGCTATTCGGGAGCTGGTTCAGATGATACTGGCATAGGAGAGCGTATGTATAGAGTCCGAGGACAGGCTGACGGTCGGGTGGTTGGACGACTCGTTGCTGGCTCAACTGTCGACACTGATGCTCAGCGGCTCATCACTGCATACATGAATGGAAGACAATGGCAAAGCGTCTGGAGTATAGACGGCCAGCCTGGCAGTTTTTCTGATGGTTCAGGTGCCTATATTCCACGTACAGCGGGTCAATCAAGCCGTCAAAAGGGAAACGAAAAACTATCAAATAAATCACTGAAAATCTTCGAGCTAAATATGAGCACTGCCCTGTCATATGCAAGTCCAGAGCATCGCGCAAGAGCTCTGTCACTGGTATTTAAAAATGTTCCTGGCGCATATAAATTAGAAGCTACCGACAACGGCAAGGTTAAATTCGAATTGACAAAAGCCGGGCGTCAATATGTCAAGAGGCACTTAAGAGGAGACAAAAGAAATGGGCCGCCTTATGATTTACCTTTTGGAACGAGAAAGCGTAAACAGTTATACGGCGGGCCATATGAGGATAGCCGCGGACATAGACATGGTAGCGGAGCTTTGATATCAGCTTAAATTAGTTTTATTAGTTAAAGTTCATCAGTTAGAGTAATAAAAGGAGGGCAAATTTATGAACAGAGAAGAATTATTGGCATTAAGAGAGCAGGTTGTTGGTAGTGTAAAATCTCTAGTAATAGGAGGAAATGTTCCAGCCGAGGATAAGCTACCTATAATATTAGAGCTAGCTCGCGGAGGCGACTCGGGATTATTGAAAGAGGCGTTTAAAATTGCGGGAGAAATTACAGAAGAGCCTATGAAATTAAACGCTATGCTTGATGTAATCGCAGCGATTGACAGCAACTTAGCTAGTGACGAAGAGGGCAATGTTAACACTAAAGCAGAATCTCCTAATATGGCTGCCTAGGAAGTTGACTTTTGTCATCATTTTGTGCTAGAATAATGAAGTAATTTCTATTACGCGTAATATCAACTGTTCTCCTTGATGAATGAGCAGGTCTG
>ERZ773067.1518-NODE-1518-length-12335-cov-4.335098_pt1 | contig 12335 bp, 8 predicted proteins | sample MGYA00580622_ERZ773067 | MGnify/ENA primary metagenome ERZ773067 (study PRJEB29015, sample SAMEA2737998) | human oral metagenome | biome: human oral; feature: human-associated habitat; material: dental | place: China | collected 2113 ...
GGTGATGGATTCCGCACGCTTTGCCGAGAATGCCTATTTTATTCAGCAACGCGAGCCGGGTTATCAAAATAAATCCATCGAGGAAATTACCCGCGAAAGTTATCAATACGCCGATATACTCGCCATGTCTGCGAAGAAAGACGCGATGGTGCCGATGGGCGGTCTGCTTTGCGTCAAAGAAGAGCGCTATTTCGATGTTTATACCGAATGCCGCACCCTGTGCGTCGTGCAAGAAGGCTTCCCGACCTACGGCGGTCTTGAAGGCGGCGCGATGGAGCGGTTGGCAGTCGGCCTGCGTGATGGCATGCGCCAAGAATGGCTCGCCTACCGCATTGGCCAGGTGCAATATCTGGTTGATCGCCTCGAAGCCATCGGCGTGGTCTGCCAGCAACCGGGCGGACACGCTGCCTTCGTCGATGCCGGCAAACTGCTGCCGCACATCCCGGCAGAGCAATTCCCGGCGCAAGCGCTTGCCTGCGAACTCTACAAAGTCGCCGGCATCCGCGCGGTGGAAATCGGCTCCTTCCTGCAAGGGCGCGACCCGAAAACCGGCAAACAATTACCCTGCCCGGCAGAGCTGCTGCGCCTGACCATCCCGCGCGCGACCTATACCCAGTCGCACATGGACTTCATCGTCGAGGCCTTCCAGCAAGTCAAGGCGAACGCGCCAAACATTAAAGGGCTGACTTTCACTTATGAGCCAAAAGTGCTGCGCCACTTCACCGCGCTGCTGAAAGAAGTCGAATAACGACATATCACAGGGCGCGATACACATCGCGCCCTTTTACCGCTTAGCACCTGTTCAAAATCGTAGAGAAGCTAATTTTTCAATGAGCTGAAGTGCGGTAAACAATTGCCCACCCCCCCCCCACCCCTCCCCCGCTGCGGGCTTCGCCCTGCAGGGGAGGGAGGGGTGAACAAATTCTTACACCAGGACAACACCATGAACGACAAACAACCCTCCGTCTTTGGCGGCGCCTGCATCATCGCCAGCGTTTGCGTCGGTGCCGGCATGCTCGGCCTGCCCGGTTCCGGGGCAGGCGCCTGGACACTCTGGAGCGGCCTCGTCATGCTCATCACCATGGGCGTGATGACCCTCTCCGGCTGGATGCTGCTCGAAGCCTACAAGCGCTACGACATCCGCGTCTCTTTCGATACGGTGACGCATGATATGTTTGGCAGCGGCGCCAATGCCATCAACAACCTCGCGGTGTACTTCGTCGGCGGCATCCTGCTCTACGCCTACATCACCACCGCCGGCAAGATACTGCCGCCGCTCATCGGGCTGGACAGCAAACTCTCCTCCATCCTCTTCGTCATCGTCTTCGGTGCCTTCGTCTGGCATTCCACCCGCGCCGTTGACCGCATCTCGGTATTGCTCATCATCTTCATGGCACTCAGTTTTGCCTTCAGCATCTTTGGGCTTACCAAAAACATCAGCCTCACCACGCTGCTGGACAACCAAAGCCAGCACCCGTCCTACGCGCCTTACGCACTGGCGATGTTCCCGGTGGCGCTTGCTGCCTTCGGCTACCACCACTCCGCCGCCTCGATGCGCGCCTACTACGGCGAAGAGCGCAAGGCCTCGCGCGCCATCCTTGGCGGCACCATCATCACCCTGGTGTTTTACATCCTCTGGATCGTCAGCATCTTCGGCAACATGCCGCGTGAACAATTCGCACCGGTCATCAAGGCAGACGGCGATTTGGACGTCCTCCTGCCCGCGCTGAGCAGCGTCATCCAGTCCGAGAACGTCAATCACGCCATCCGCGCCTTCTCCATGGCCGCCATCCTCTCCTCCTTCATCGGTGTTGGCCTTGGCGTCTTCGATTTCCTCGCCGACTTCTTCAAATTCAAAAACGACGCCGTCGGGCGGACAAAATCCTGGCTTGCCACCTTCCTGCCGCCGCTCGTCCTTTCGCTCCTTTTCCCCACCGGCTTCCTCATCGCCATCGGCTACGCGGGTGCGGTCGCCACCATCTGGACGTGCATCATGCCCGCGCTTTTGGTGCGCGAATCGCGCCGCCGGGGTCATGAAGGCTTCACCGCGCCGGGCGGCACTTTCATGGTCGCTTTCGTCTTTCTCTTTGGCATTGCCGTCGCCGTGCTGCATATTTTGAACATGATGGGCAAACTGCCGATTTACAGCGGTTGAAGCCCTTTCCCGCAGGGTGCTCTCGCAGTAGCCGAAAAACAACCCCGCGCAGGCGGCAGAATCCTATCTGCCGCCTTTTTCCGTCATGACGCTGGATTTTTCCGGCAAAACGTCGTAAAACGCCGCCCACACAAACCACCCCGCAGACCATGAACACCGCCCTCACCGAACAGCAACCCCTCGCCGGCTTCGTCGAAAAAGCCTATCTCGACTACTCCATGTACGTCATCCTCGACCGCGCCCTGCCGCACATCGGCGATGGCCTGAAACCTGTGCAGCGCCGCATCATCTACGCGATGAGCGAGCTTGGCCTCTCGCACCAGTCCAAGCACAAGAAATCGGCGCGCACCGTCGGCGACGTCATCGGCAAATACCACCCGCACGGCGACAGCGCCTGCTACGAGGCGATGGTGCTGATGGCGCAGGATTTTGCCTACCGCTACCCGCTGATTGATGGCCAGGGCAACTGGGGCAGCGCTGACGACCCCAAATCCTTCGCGGCGATGCGCTACACCGAAAGCCGCTTGACCGGTTATGCCAAAACGCTGCTTGCCGAACTCGAACAAGGCACGGTCGAATGGGTGGCAAACTTCGACGGCACCCTGCAAGAACCGGCGCGCCTGCCCGCCCGCCTGCCGAATATCCTCTTGAACGGCGGCAGCGGCATTGCCGTCGGCATGGCGACCAACCTCCTGCCGCACAACCTCGGCGAAGTCGTTGCCGCCTGCCGCGCGCTCATCGCCGATCCGCTTTTGACCGACGACGCGCTGATGCAATACATCCCCGCGCCCGACTTCCCCACCGGCGGCGAACTGGTATCGGCACGCGAAGAAATCGCCGCGCTCTACCGCACGGGACGCGGCGCGGTGCGGCTGCGCGCCACCTGGCACCTGGAAGACGGCAACATCATCATCGACCAACTGCCCTACCAAGTCTCCGGCAGCAAAGTACAAGAACAAATCGCCAAACAAATGCAGGCGAAAAAACTCGCCTGGCTCGAAGACCTGCGCGACGAATCCGACCACGAACACCCCATCCGCCTCGTCCTCGTGCCGCGCTCCAACCGCGTTGACCACGAACGGCTGATGCAGCACCTCTTCGCCACCACCGACCTCGAAAAACGCTACAGCGCGCAGATGAACATGATCGGCCTTGATGGCCGTCCGCAAGTGAAAAACCTCGGACAAATCCTGCGCGAATGGCTGGTGTACCGCGAAGAAACCGTGCGCCGCCGCCTGAACCACCGCCTGCACGCGGTCAATGAGCGCCTGCACATCCTGCAAGGCCTGCTCATCGCCTACCTCAACCTCGACGAAATCATCCGCATCATCCGCACAGAAGACGAACCGCGCCCCGTCCTCATGGCGACCTTCGCCCTCAGCGAGGCACAGGCCGAAGCCATCCTGAACACCCGTCTGCGCCACCTCGCCCGTCTCGAAGAAATCCAAATCCGCGCCGAACAAGAAGCGCTCGCCGCCGAACAACAACATCTGCACGAACTGCTGCAAAGCCGCGAACGCCTACTGACCCTCATCGCCGACGAACTCGCCGCCGACGCCGCAACCTACGGCGACGCGCGCCTCACCGTCATCATCGAGCGCGAAGCCGCCGTCGCCCTTGATGAGACCGAACTGACGCCAAGCGAAGCCGTCACCCTCATCCTCTCCAAAATGGGCTGGATCCGCGGTGGCAAAGGACACGCCATCGACGGCGCGGCGCTCACCTACAAAAACGGCGACGCCTACCTCACCCAAATCAGCGGCCGCAGCAACCAACAAGCCTGCCTGCTCGCCGACAACGGCCGCAGCTACACCCTCGCCCTGCACGGCCTGCCATCCGCGCGCAGCTACGGCGAACCGCTTAGCAGCAGCATGAGCATCGAGGCGAGCGCGCACATCATCGCCGCCGCCATCATCGAACCCGAACGCCGCTACCTCATCGCCGCCGACAACGGCTACGGCTTCCTCATCCCGGGCGCCGAACTCACCAGCAAAACCAAAAGCGGCAAAACCCTCATCACCCCCGGTGGCGCAAGCCGCGCCATCACCCTGCAAGCCCTGCCGGACGGCGAAGCGGACATCCTCGCCATCAGCAACGAAGGCCGGGTCGCCCTCATCCCCGCCGAAGAAATCCCCGAACTCGCCAAAGGCAAAGGCAGCCAAACCCTGGCGATTGCCAAAAAAACCTACGACGCCGACGGCATCCGCCTCGCGCACATCCTCGCCGTACCGCGCGGGCGCGACATCACCCTCCACAGCGGCAAACAAAAACTCACCATCCGCGCCAACGAACGCGAGCACTACCTCACCCCGCGCGGCCACAAAGGCAACTGGCTGCCGAAAAACTACCGCCGCATCGACCACATCACCCTCGCAGACACTGAACCCGCCGCATGAAAACCCTGCCCCTGCCCAGCCTCGACGACACCTTCGCCACGCACAATATGACGGGGCAACGTAACATCGCACGGCACTTTGCGTGAATTGCCATCATGCAAAAAAACGCAAAATTGCCTCATAATGCCCCGGCAAGCATTCCTTGCCTTGCAGCAAACTTCCAACAACCGGAGAATTCCATGAAGACACCCAAAAACCACAAAACACTGGCGTTCGCGCTACTTCCCCTGCTCCTTGCCGCCTGTGGCGGTGGTGGCGACAGCGCAGACACCTCACCTGCCGATCGGCTCAGCGAATTAGGTAAACCCCAGAATAACGCCGCTACCCAAGCCGCTTTTGAACAAAGCAAAATCGGAACCCGCGCCATTGATCGCCAACTTGACCACTCGCGCCTAATCATTAACGGCACCGTAGTGCAAGAACTGGGGAACGGCTACCAGCGCCGCGATTACCGCATCCTGCCTGCCGGATTTACCACCACGCCCAGCCGTCTGGAATTCCCGGAAAACGGCAAAACCTTCGATCTGACGACGCGCAGCTACCAAGGATTTCACAGCGGCATATTCATCAACTACAACAACCAGACGGGCAATGCGGCCGGCACCTCCCTCTATGGTGCTGAAACCCGCGCAATAGACAGACCTGTATCTGGCAAGGCGGTTTACCAGGGCTCGGCCTTTGACCGCACCGAGCAAGGCACTCTTACCTATAACGTTGATTTCGCAGCGGGTCAGGGCGAAGGCAAAATTGAAGGCCTTAGTCACTACGGCACCATCACCCTAAATCCGGGAAAATTCCAGATTTCCCCCACTTGGGGCTTGGAAATCTATAGCAGCGCCAACAGTAGCCGGGGACATGCGTTGCAATATGGGGCAGAGTTTTTCGGCCCAAAACTTGAAGAAATGGCCGGGAGCGTCAGCAACGCTGCAGAAAACGATGACATTGGCTTCCACGGTGCGCGAGGCAGTATTGCCTGGTAGTCCGGCAAACCTTTCCGCAAAAACGCCAGACAACTGGCGTTTCTTGCTACAGGCACATCACGCAAAGTGTGTAAAATTTGCCACCTTTCACGCGCAAACCTGCGCCTCTTTGGGACTCACCCCACGCGGCCACAAAGGCAACTGGCTGCCGAAAAACTACCGTCGCATCGACCACATCACCATCGCAGACCCCGAATCCGCCGCATGAAAACCCTGCCCCTGCCCAGCCTCGACGACACCTTTGCCACCTACCTCCAATGGCTGCGCCCGCTGGTGGACGACAAAACCTACGCCCACAGCGCCAAGGCACTGGAAGACTTCCGCCATCTCGAAGCGCCCAAACTCCAGCGCCTGCTCGAACAACGCGCCGATCTCGCCGCACCCGACTCCTGGCTCATCGACTACTGGCGCGGCATGCGCCTTGCCAACCGCGGCAGCCTGCCGCTCACCGGCAACCAGGCGATGAAAATCGACTGGAAAGCGCCACAAAGCGGACTGAAGCGCGTCGCCCACTTCACCCACGCCCTTGCCCGCGTCCACCACGCCTACCAAAACGGCGAACTGCGCGCCATCCTCGACGACCCCGACACCTGCCACGGCCAGTGGGAAGTGCTGCGCGGCGCCGCCCGCCGCCCGCTGCCCGTCGAAGACGAATACACCTTCAACAGCCCGCACGAGCCGGCGCGCCACATCATCATCCTCTACCAGGGGCGCGGTTGGAGCATGGACATCCATGACGACAAAGGCGGCATCGCCTCGCCCGCACAAATCGAAAACACCCTCTACGCCCTCATCCAAAGCCGCCCCGAAGCGCCCGACCTGCCCTTTGCCGCGCCGAGCGTCTTCCCCAACGCCCAGGCGCGCGAAATCCGCGCCCAACTCATCAGCCGGGGCGAAAACGCCGCCATCTGGCAAACCGTCGAAAAAGCCCTGTTTGTGCTGAGCATTGACGACTCGCACATCCTTGACGACGAAGACGCGCTGAACGACGCCGCCTTCTCCGACGGCAGCGCCTTCTGGGCATACAAACCGCTCAACTACCGCTGCAACATCAACGACGACCGCTACTTCCTCCACAGCGAAAGCACCTGGATAGACGCGGCGAGCCTGGCCGACATCCTCCAGCTCGCCCAAAACTACCAGCGCGACAAACAAATCCGGCGCAAAAACACCCTGCCGGAAAACCTCAACCTGCGCCCGCTCGACTGGCAAATCGACAAACACGAAACCAAAGACCAAGACAGCGGCACCCACAAACTCATCAAAGACGCGCTGGCCGAATACCGCCACCACGCCGAAAGCTACACCACCAGCATCTACGACCTCTTCCTCAACGACCAGGAACAAGCCCTCCTGAAACACAACGACCGCGACGCCATCATGCAGCTCGCCCTGCAATACGCCCAATACAAAACCCGCAAAACCATCAAAAGCAGCCGCGAAAACATCGACATGCGCCACTACCAAAACGGGCGCAAATCCTACATGCAAAGCGTCACCGCGACCTCCATCGCCACCGCCCACGCCATCTACCAACTCGAAGACGCCAGCGACATCCAGCCGCTCATCGACCAATACAGCAAAGAACACCGCGCGCGCAAACACGCCTGCCTGAACGGGCAGGACACCTACGGCCACCTCCTCGGCCTGCGCAGCATCGCGCGCGAACAAAAACAAGAAATCCCCTTCTTCCACGACCCCGGCTACCTCATCCTCACCGACAACCACATCTCCGCCATCACCCTTGGCCACCACGGCATCCTGAGCTACATCGCCTTCACCGCGGGCGGCCCGGAAAACATCGCGGTGAACTACGCCTTTAACCGCAACAACATCAACCTCGTCCTCACCCACCCGCGCGTGCGCACCCGCGACATCCAAAAATTCGCCAGCGCCGTGCAAGCGGGCAACAAACAAATCCTGCGCATCCTCGCCGGCCAGCAAACCGAAGAATAACCCGCCACCGGAGCGCCCATGAAAACCCCGTTTCTCCTGTTTCTCCTCCCCGCGCTTGCTCTCGCCCATCCGCACCAGTGGATAGACCTGCGCATCACCCCGGAAACCGACGCCAGCGGTGCGCTCACCGCCCTGCGCGAAAGCTGGGAATTTGACCCCTACTCCTCCGAAGTGCTGCTCCAGCGCAACCAAGACGCCGCTGCCCTGGCCCAATTCAAAAAAGACATCGACCAATTCTTTGCCGACCAACGCGGCTTCACCTACAGCCAGACACTCGCCTTCGCCGCCCCGCGCGACACCAAAATCGACACCAGCGGCGGCATCCTGCGCTACCACTACACCCTGCCGCTCACCCAACCGGCGCGCGGCGCGCTGCAATTCAAAATCTATGAAAACAGCTACTACATGGACGTCACCTACGCCGCAGACCAAACAAAACAATGGGACAACGGCTGCCGCCTCACCATCCGCGAAGCAAACCCGAGCGCCGAAGAAGAAGAACTGGCGGCGAGCTTCGACCAGAACGCACAAGCACCCGCCGGCCTTGGCGCCGTCTTTGCGCAAACCTCGGAACTACAATGCGGCGAATGAAATACCGCATCGCCCAACAGCCCCCTCCCCCTGTGGGGGAGGGACGGGGTGGGGGCAGCAAACACCCCGCAGCGCGACCAATCCCCCTGCCCCGCGCGCTCCCCGCCCTCATCCTGCTCATCCTCATCATCGCGCTCATCTACTACTGGCAACCGCTACGCCTTGCCGCGCAACGTCTACAAAACGGCTGGCAGCGTGACCTTGCCGCCATCCTGCGCGAACTGCGCCAGCACGGGGACAGCGCCGCCACCTGGCTTACTCTCTGCGGCCTCGGCTTCCTCTACGGCATCCTGCACGCCGTCGGCCCCGGCCATGGCAAAGCCATCATCGCTACCTTCACCCTGAGCCAGCCCGCCGCGCGGCGCCAAACGCTCGTCATCGCGACCGGCGGCGCGCTGCTGCAAGGCGTAAGCGCCATCCTCTGGGTAGCGTTGGCGATGGGACTCTTGCACCTCTTCATCGCCGATGCCGTCGCGCAAACCCTGTGGCTGAACCGCGCCAACGCCCTGCTCATCGCCGCCATCGGCGCCTACATCATCTACCGCCACCGCCCGCACCGCCACCACGCCCATTGCGCCTGCCATGCGCACGGCTCGCGCCCGCTCACCCCGTGGGCGGCGATTATCGCCATCGGCATCCGCCCGTGCAGCGGCGCGGTACTAAGCCTCGCCGTCGCCTGGAGCTGGGGCATCGCCGCCGCCGGCATCGCCATGACGCTTGCCATCGCCTGCGGCACCGCGCTCACCATCACTGCCATCGCGCTGCTCTGTTACCACGGCAAACAGCACCTCGCCCGCCGCCTCCTGCGCGACGAAACCCGCTTCGCCCGCCTGACACAAACCCTGGCGCTCACCGGTGGCTTGGCGCTTGTCATCCTCGCCGCCCTGCTCTGGCAGGCAGACGGCAGCGCCCTGCCCCCGCCCACAAACCCCGTCGGACTGCCACGATGAAACCGTTCCTGCTCCTCCTCTCCTTGCTCCTTGCCGCCTGCGGCCATATCGAATACCAGCCGCTGGCGACCATTGACCGCGTCGATCACGCGCGCGGTTACCGCCTGCAACACGTCTTCCACGACCAGCAGGACGACGACCTCTTTCTCGTCCTCCTCTTCTCCGGCGGCGGCACGCGCGCGGCCGCCTTCGGCTATGGCGTGCTGGAAGTGCTGGCGGCGACGCCCATCACCGGCCACGGCAAAACCGCGAGCCTGCTGGAAAAAACCGACCTTGTGCATGGCGTTTCCGGCGGCTCGATACTCGCCACCTACCTCGGTCTGCACGGCAAAAACACCGTGCCGCGTTTCGAGCGCGAATTTTTGCAGCAAAACCTGCAAAGCACCGTGCTGCGCCAGCTCCTGTCCCTCGCCAACCTGCCGCGCCTCACCAGTTCGCAATACGGGCGCGGCGATTTGCTTGCCGAAGAGCTCGACCGTCTCCTTTACCACGGCGCGACCTTTGCCGACCTCGCCGAACGCCGCCAGGGACCGTTCGCCGTTATCAGCGCCACCGACATGAGCCTCGGCCAGCGCGTGGAATTCACGCAAGAACACTTCGACGCCCTCTGCCTCGATTTGAACCGCCTGCCCATCGCCCGCGCCGTCGCCGCCTCCAGCGCGGTGCCGCTCATCTTCGCGCCGATTACCCTCAACAACCACGGCGGCCATTGCCACTACCAGCCGCCGCCGCGCGCCCGCGACGATTCCGAAACCCTCGCCCGCTACGCCGCGCCCTATCAGGACAGCGCCACCCGTCCGTTCATCCACCTGCTCGACGGCGGCCTGACCGACAACCTCGGACTGCGCAGCCTGCTCGATTTTGCCGACATCCACGGCGACGACAACCTGCAACGGCAAATCACCGGCGGCAACATCCGCGACGTGGTCGTCATCAGCGTCAATGCGCAAAACCACCTCGACAGCACCATCGACCAAAGCCCGAAAATCCCCGGCCTGCGCGACGTCGTTAACGCCATCATCCACGTCCCTATCAACGAAAACACCCAGCAAAGCATCCGCAACTTCCAGCGCTTCACCGCACAATGGAACCAGAGCCGCAGCGGCGAGCATCCGGTAGCGTTGCACTACATCAACCTGGACTTGAACGACCTGCCCGACGGCGCGCTGAAAAAGCGCGTGCTCAATATCGACACCACCTTCTACCTGCCGGAGGCGGACATCCGCGACCTGCGGCAAAGCGCGAAAATCCTCCTGGAACAAAACGAAACCTGGCGCAACCTGCCGGGGCGCAATGGCAACTGGCGCGCCATCGCGCCTTAACCGCCCTGCCCTGCACAAACCGTGTAAAATCCGCCGCCTTTCACGCGCATGCCTGCGCCCCTAGCAAGGAACACGACCATGACCGAAACCCAAGACAACGACACCGCCCTGCGCGAACGCCCCTCCGCCGATATGGAGCTGATTCACCGCCTGGTGCATGACCTGATGCCCGCCGCTGAACACATCATGGCGGGCGGCGAACCGGACGACCCCGCGCAGCGCCTTGCCTTTGCCGACCTGCGCCTGCTGTTGGAAGAGCTGCACCCGGCGGACGTCGCCGACATCCTCGAATCGCTGCCGCAGGAAGAGCGGATGCTGGTCTGGCATCTGGCGACGCCGGAAGAAGACGGCGAAGTCTTGCTCGAAGTCTCGGACGCGGTGCGCGAAAGCCTGATTGACGCGATGGATCGCGAAGAGCTGCTCGCCGCGGTCGATGACCTGGACGCGGATGAACTGGCGGAACTGGCCGACGACCTGCCACAAGAAATCGTCGATGAAGCCTTGAGCGCGCGCGATGCCGAAGAGCGGGCGCAAGTCGATGCCGCGCGTTCCTACGACGACCATCAGGTCGGTGCCATCATGGACTTCGAGATGGTCAGCATCCGCGCCGACGTTACCTGAGAAGTGGTGCTGCGTTATCTGCGCCGCTTCGACAGCCTGCCCGATCACACCGACAAAATCTTCGTCGTTGATACCGACGACGTACTGCGCGGCGTGCTGCCCATCCGCAAACTGCTGGTGTCTGACCCGGAAGAGCGCGTTGCGGCGGTGATGATTACCGACGTGGTGCGCTTCCAGCCAGAAGACGACGTCGAAGCGGCGGCGCAGGCGTTCGAGCGCTACGACCTCGTTACCGCGCCGGTGGTGGATGGCGAAAAACGGCTCATCGGGCGGATAACCATCGACGAAATCGTGGACGTCATCCGCGAAGAATCCGACGCCGACATGCTCAACATGGCCGGTTTACAAGAAGAAGAAGACCTGTTCGCGCCGGTGTGGGATTCCGTGAAAAACCGCTGGGTGTGGCTCGCCATCAACCTCTGCACTGCCTTCATCGCGAGCCGCGTCATCGGCGCGTTTGAAGGCTCGATTGAAAAAATCGTCGCGCTTGCCGCGCTGATGCCCATCGTCGCCGGCATCGGCGGCAACTCCGGCAACCAGACCATCACCATGATCGTCCGTGCGCTGGCGATGGGGCAGCTTTCCACCGCGCAGGCCGGACGCCTCTTGAAAAAAGAAATCGGCGTGGCGCTGGTCAATGGCGTCATCTGGGGCAGCGTCATGGGGCTTATCTCCTGGGCGCTGTACGGCAGCGTCGGCATCGGCCTCGTCATGGTGGCGGCGATGACGCTCAACCTGCTGCTTGCCGCCACCGTCGGCGTACTCATCCCGGTGACGATGGAAAAATTCGGCAAAGACCCGGCGCTCGGCAGCTCGGTGCTGATTACCGCCGTCACCGACTCCGGCGGCTTCCTCATCTTCCTCGGCCTGGCGACCCTATTCCTGCTGTAAGCGCACCATAGCAGGCAACAAAAAAGCGGGCAGATAGCCCGCTTTTCTAAAAATATCACCACACATTTGAGCCCTGATCGCCCTGCCTACCCTTCTCACAAGATTATTTTCATGCGGCAGACAGCCAGAACAACATCCCTTCTCTGGTGTCCATCAGGATAATCTCATCCCCAAACATCAAAACCACAGCAATAACCAAAGCCTATCCGCAGCAGACAGAACATTGCATTCAGGAACAGAAAGAGTGCGCCACAAACTGTAGATAACAGAATCTCCACTGCACAAACAATCTCTTTTGCGCAGATACAGGCACTATCCTATAGAATCCAGCCAATAAACCAGCCGATTGCCGCCAAGTGGGATAAAACCTGGGTTCCTGGATTACCGCCAAGCGGGATAAAACCTGGGTTCCTGAATTGCCGCCAAGCGGGATAAAACCTGGGTTCCTGGATCGCCGCCAAGCGGGATAAAAC
>ERZ773067.1519-NODE-1519-length-12335-cov-3.371987_pt1 | contig 12335 bp, 14 predicted proteins | sample MGYA00580622_ERZ773067 | MGnify/ENA primary metagenome ERZ773067 (study PRJEB29015, sample SAMEA2737998) | human oral metagenome | biome: human oral; feature: human-associated habitat; material: dental | place: China | collected 2113 ...
TACCTAATTCTTTTGCCCAAAGCTTGAAAGCCAAGGAGAGCCGTATGATTGGCGTGATCATACCGCGGCTTGATAGTTTTTCAGCCAACTGTATCCTGAGTGAGATTGACGAAGTTTTCCGTCAGCACAACTATCAGGTTTTAATTATTAATTCTAATTTCTCGGTCAGCCGGGAAGAAGAGGCCCTCAGAACCTTCCAAGTTAACAAGATGGATGGGGTCATCTTCCTCATGTCCCACACCGACAACCGGATTATTGAACTGCTTGAGAATGTCCAGGTGCCAATCGTGACCATTGGTCAAGAATTCTTGGATGAGAATACCATTTACTACGACGAGGAGAGTGCTGGCCGCCAGCTGGCCGACTACCTCTATGCCATGGGCCATCGGGACATGGACTTCTTGACCGTGACTACAACTGACCCAGCCGTGGGCATTAAGCGACGCGATGCCATTAAGCGGGAATTCCTCAAATACGGTGATACCAGCTTCCGCGAGTACAGCTGTGGCTTCAACCTCATGGATGGCTACCAAGTGACGCGGGATCAAGTCCTGCTCAATAAGCCTCGCCTGATTGTGGGGGCGACCGATATTATTGCCATTGGTGCCATGCGGGCTTGCCTAGAGGCAGGCTATCAGGTGCCAGAGCAAATTAACTTTGCTGGTTTTGGTAATAATGTCCTAGGCTCTTCTATCTATCCTGGTTTGACGACGGTAGAATATCCTTATCGTCATGCCGGATATGTTGCTACCAAAATGTTGCTAGATAGAATCCAAGGCCAAGGCATGGTTACTAAACGTAAGTTAGAAACCTCCCTTGTTATCAGGCAGTCTGTTACAGCTGTCTAGATCAATATGAAAACTAAACGATTTCATTTTCAGATTTAATTATATTGACACCGGTTCTATTCCAAGTATAATAAGGCTTAGAGGAGAACCGGTTTCTTTTCTACAGGCAATTATTGTTTTAGTCTCAGCTGCATGAAGGAGGAACACATATGGGATTTAAAGAAATCGCACAAGATGTTGTCAAATACCTAGGTGGTAAGGAAAACATCTCTAGCGTCGCACACTGCGCAACTCGTCTACGTGTTATGGTCAAAGACGAAGCCAAAATTGATAAGGAAGCCATCGAAAATACCGACAAGGTCATGGGTGCTTTCTTCAACTCTGGTCAATACCAAATTATTTTTGGAACCGGTACGGTCAACAAGGTCTATGAAGAAGTATCAGCCTTGGGCGTTAACGCTGTAACCAAGTCCGACCAAAAAGAAGAAGTTAAACCACAAGGGAATGTCCTACAACGTATGATTCGGACCTTCGGGGACGTCTTCGTACCAATCATCCCAGTCTTGGTGGCAACCGGTCTCTTCATGGGGGTTCGGGGTGTCCTCACTCGTCCAGAAGTGATTGGCCTCTTCGGCTTAACCGATCCTAAACAAATCGACCAAAACTTCTTACTCTATACACAAATCTTAACCGATACTGCCTTTGCCTTCTTACCAGCCTTAGTTGCTTGGTCTAGCTTCAAGGTCTTCGGTGGCAACCCTGTCTTAGGGATTGTCCTTGGTTTAATGATGGTCAACCCTGCCTTGCCTAACGCCTATGCAGTAGCAAGTGGCGATGCACAAGCCTTAACCTTCTTCGGCTTCATTCCAGTCGTAGGTTACCAAGGGACCGTTTTACCAGCCTTCTTCGTCGGTTTAATCGGGGCTAAACTTGAAAAATGGCTCCATGACCACGTTAAGGATACCTTCGACTTGATCGTGACACCATTCTTAACCTTCTTGGTAATGTCTATCTTGGGTCTCTTCGCTATTGGGCCAGTCTTCCACTCCTTGGAAACAGTCGTACTGGACGTAACCAAGCAAATCTTGACCTTACCATTTGGTTTAGCGGGTCTCATCGTCGGTGGGGTCCAACAAATCATCGTGGTTACCGGGATTCACCACATCTTCAATTTCTTAGAGTTACAATTATTGACTAACGGCGACAAGACTAATCCACTGAATGCTTACTTCACTGCTGCCATGGCAGGGCAAGCAGGGGCAACCTTCGCTGTAGGTTACAAGACAGTCAACAGCAAAGTTCGTGCCTTGGCATACTCTTCAGGTATTTCCTGCTTGCTAGGGATTACCGAACCAGCTATCTTCGGGGTTAACCTCCGTTATGGTAAGCCATTCGTTATGGGTCTCGTTGCCGGGGCTGCGGGTGGTTGGTTAGCAGGCCTCTTCAAATTGGCAGCGACTGGTATGTCTGTCACTGTTTTACCAGGGGTCTTACTCTACCTCAACAATATCTTTGCTTACCTCTTGGTGCTGGCAGTCAGCTTCGGGATCGGGTTCGGCTTGACCTACGCCTTCGGTTACAAAGAAGACAAACAAGCTTAAGCACAAGCATGACTTATGACAGGACGGGGCAACTCGTCCTGTTTTCATAGGTGCCTACTGGCAGCTGTGCTATAATGAAGTTAGCCTATAATCAAAAAGGAGGACCAGCCATGTCAAGCCGCAACAAAGGGCCTTACGCCCAACACTTCCACCTGACGCCTGAGCAGGGACTACTCAATGACCCTAACGGGCTCTGCTATTTCCAGGGTTACTATCATATTTTCTACCAATATAACCCTCATGCGACCGACCACTCTATCAAATACTGGGGTCATGTCCGGACCCAGGACTTCGTGACCTATGAGCAGTTGCCGGTAGCCCTCAAGTCTGATGACTGGTTCGATAAGAACGGGGTCTATTCAGGTGGTGCCATCGTCCACGAGGACACCCTCTACCTCTTCTATACAGGCAATACCAAGGATGAGGCAGGACGCCGGACCAGCTACCAATGTATTGCTACTTCGACAGACGGCATTCATTTCACCAAATTAGGCCCTGTGACTGAGCAGTTGCCGGACTATACCGGCCATGTGCGGGATCCTAAGGTCTGGTATGATGCGACCGTCCAAGGCTGGTGGATGTTACTGGGGGCTCAGCGCTTAGATAAGACCGGCGATACCGTAGCCTTCTTCTCTAAAGACCTCAAGGACTGGGACTACCGCGGTTCTATCTTCCAATTTGACCAGCCTCTGGGCTATATGTGGGAGTGCCCGGATATGGTCTTCTTGACGGACGAGGTGACAGGCCAGGACAAGGCCGTCTTCATTTTCTCACCTCAAGGGGTCGACCCAATTGGGGATAACTACCATAATATCTTTAACACCACTTATTTGGTCGGGACCTGGGATAGCCAGACTGGTCGCTTCCTACCGGATAATGCGGACTTTGCGGATATGCAGGAGTGTGACCGTGGCTTTGAATACTATGCGCCTCAGTCCTTTGTGGCGCCTGATGGTCGGGTACTTCAATACTCTTGGATGGGCATTACCTGGCCTGACCAGGAGGCCGCTATCCCAACCCGTCAGGACGACTGGATTCATCACCTGACCATTCCGCGCCAGTTACGCCTAGTAGACGGCAAACTCTATCAGACGCCGATTGCAGAGTTAGCGGGCCTAGCAGGAGCTAGCCAACCGCTGGCTTGGACCTCGGCAGACTTCCGCCTAGATTTGGCGGGTCGGGCGCAAAGAGTGCAAGTGGACTTTGAGACTTTAGCAGATTGGGAACTCTTCTTAGATGATAACGTGACGGTCAAATACCAGGCCGCTCAAGGCCGTCTAAGTTTAGCTCGCTTCAACTGGCTAACCGGCTTGCAAGAATGGCGCCATATGCAGCTAGAAGAGGAGCTCAAGCACTTAGACCTTTGGCTAGATGCTAGCTCACTGGAAGTCTTTGTTAACGGCGGGCAAGTAGTTGCCTCCCTCCGTTACTTCGCCAAAGAGCCCCTGACCCGCCTAGAAGGCAAGGCTAGCGCCGGCCTCCAGGCTAAGCTAGTAGCCACCCAGTTGGAAGCTCATCAATATATATAGGAAGAAAAAGGGGCACCCGCCCCTTTTTTGTTTAGTTTTGGACACGTATTTTTGCTAACTCGTACCCTATTTATCTATGTAATAGATAAATAGGGGAGCTAAGTTTACTAACCAGCAAATCCTCTCAAATAAGTTGCCGCCATAGCCAGAAAACTCTCTCAGCAACCGCCGAATACAGGGCAAAAGCTAGGAAAGGTCCCGAGCTAGTGGTCCACTCCGTCGAGTGGACCACTAGCTCCCAGGAAATCGTTGAAAACGGGCCAGAATCCAGGAAAAGCTCCGAGCCAGTGGCCCACTTTAAAGAGTGGCCCACTAGCTCCCAGGAAATCAGCGAAACCCGGCCAAAAGTCAGGAAAAGCGTCGAGCCAGTGGCCCACTTTGGAGAGTGGACCACTAGCTCCAGGGGAATCGCCGAAACCAGGCCAAAACCCAGGAAAATCATCGAGCCAGTGGCCCACTTTAAAGAGTGGACCACTAGCTCCAGAGAAAAGGCCGAAACCAGGCCAAAAGTCAGGAAAATCATCGAGCCAGTGGTCCACTTTGAAGAGTAGACCACTAGCTCCCCAGCAACCCGCTCAAACCAGGCCACAATCCAGAAATCCCCCTCAAGCCAGCCACGCAAAACGGCACCGATTCCGCGCCACATAAGGCCTAGACAAGAAAATGAGCAAAAGATTAAAAAACTTTAATAAAAGCATTGTAAAATGAGCCGGAGTAGTGTATACTTTTCTCATCATCATGATTTAGGAACCATATTTTAGGAGGTACACTATGAATTTTAAAAAGTTAGGAACAGCACTCTTCGCGGGTCTCTTGCTCGCATCCCCATTGGCTACTGTCTCAGCCCAAGACACCGTTAAAGTCGGCGGTAACTTCGAGCTCTCAGGGGCGGCTGCCGCTTACGGGACGCCAATGGCTAGTGGTTTGAAATTAGCTGTTAAGCAATACAATGAAGAACACGGCGGCGTTAACGGCAAGAAAGTCGAAGCGCAAGTCGAAGACAACAAGTCTGATAAGACAGAAGCCGCTGCGGCTGCAACCAAATTAGTCGCTGCCGGCGTGGCAGGGATTGTAGGTCCTGCAACTACCGGGGATGCCTTAGCAGAAATTCCAGTCGCTAACGACGGCAAAACACCAGCTATCTTCCCTGCTGCAACTGGTAACGGGATTACCCTCGACTCTGCAGGCAAAGTCTACGACTACATCTACCGTGTCTGCTTCGAAGACTCCTTCCAAGGGGTGGCTGCTGCCAACTACTTAGCGGATACTCAAGGTTACAAGAAAGTGGTTCTCTTGGTTGACCAAGCTAACGACTACTCACAAGGTTTGGCTGATAGCTTCGTTAAGCAATTTGAAGCTAAAGGCGGGACCATCGTAGCCAAAGAATCTTACCAAACTAACGATACTGACTTCTTAACTGTCTTGACTAACATCTCTACTCAAGACTTCGACGCCCTCTACGTACCAGGTTACTATACTGAAGCTGGTTTGATCATCAAGCAAGCGCGTGAACTCGGGATCGACAAGCCAATCGTTGGTGGTGACGGTTTTGCTAACGACACCTTGGTTGAATTAGCAGGTAAAGACAACCTTAACAACGTCTTCTACACTTCTCACTACTCTGACAAGAGCGATGACCCAGCAGTTAAGAAATTCGTAGAAGCCTATGAAAAAGAATACGGCAAGAAGCCAGATACTTTCGCAGCTCTCGCTTACGATGCGACTAACGTGCTCTTGCAAGCTATCAAGGATGCAGGCTCAACTGACCCACAAGAAGTTAACAAAGCCTTGGCTAAAATCAAAGACTTCAAAGGGGTAACCGGGACCTTCTCATTTGACGAAAAACACAACCCAGTGAAGACAGCGGTAATGCTCCACTTCGAAAAAGGTGAAGTTACCGAAGCTGTGAACGTGTCAGCTGAGTAATCGACAGCAGACTCCCTCATGCTAGTGTCGTATTGTTGCTTGGACATCCAGTCATAGCACAATACGACCTTTTTCATGAGGAAGTATGGCGCCTCAGCCTTAGGACTGCTATACTTAATTTGTAGCCATCATACATAGAAAGGAGCTTATGCCTATGAACCTCCAGTGGTTCTTACAACAACTTTTTAACGGCTTGTCGACGGGGAGCATCTACGCCTTGATCGCCTTGGGTTATACCATGGTCTATGGGACCATCCGCTTGATTAACTTCGCCCACGGGGACATCCTCATGATGGGGGCCTTCTTCGGTTTCTATCTGGTTAATGTCCAGGGCATGGACTTCTACTTATCCTTAGCTTTAACCATGGTCTTCACCTCCGTCTTAGGGGTGACCATTGAACGGGTGGCCTACAAGCCCCTACGTAAATCGACTCGGGTAGCCGCCCTTATCACCGCGATTGGGGTCTCCTTCCTCCTAGAAAATGCCATGATCTATTTCTTCGGTCCGGAAGTTAAGGCCTACCCAACTAGCTTTAAGACCACCACCTTCAAAGTTATGGGAGCGGTCATTAACTCCAAGCAAATCTTAATCTTCGTGACAACTATCCTCTTAATGGTAGCTCTACAATTTATTGTTAAGTACACCAAGATGGGGAAAGCCATGCGGGCGGTTGCGGTCGATGAAGAAGCAGCTCAACTCATGGGGATTAACGTTGACGCGGTGATTTCCTTTACCTTTGCCTTAGGGTCCGCCCTAGCAGGGGTAGCCGGCGTCCTCTACGGACTCTACTCCAACCAAATGGCTGCCACCATGGGTCTGACGCCAGGGCTTAAGGCCTTCGTCGCTGCCGTTGTTGGTGGGATTGGCTCCATTCCGGGTGCCATGGTCGGGGGTTACCTGATCGGTCTCTTGGAGACCTTCGTCTCTGCCTTCGGGGGTTCAGCCTTCAAGGATGCGGCCGTATATGCCCTCTTAATTGTTATCTTGCTCGTCTTGCCGGCAGGTCTCTTCGGTAAGAACGTCAAAGAGAAAGTGTAGGTGAAGCCACATGCAACGATTCCATCAACGCAACCTGATTTGGTTGACGGCAGCCCTCTTGGGTTATGGCCTCTTGTGGCTCTTAACGTCGACTAACTTAATCGATTCCTACTACCAAATCACCTTAATCAAAATTATGATTGATGTCATCTATGCCATCGGGCTCAACCTGGTCTTAGGGGTAGCCGGCCAGTTCTCGCTGGGGCATGCGGCCTTTATCGCTGTGGGGGCTTACTCAGGTGCCATCTTCGCAACACGTCATGCAGACCTAGGGGGTCTCTGGACTGGGATGCTGGTCGGTGCGGTAGTAGCCGCTGTCTTGGCTGTCTTAGTCGGGATTCCAACCTTGCGCCTACGCGGGGACTACTTGGCCATCGCCACCCTGGGTGTTTCTGAAATCATCCGGGTCGTCATCACCAACTACAAGTCCCTAACCAACGGGCCTCAAGGGATTAACGCCATTCCTAAAGTGGCAACCTGGCCATTAGTTTACTTCTTCATGGTTGTGACCACTATCTTGATTCTCAACTACTTCTACTCCAGTGCGGGCCGGGCAACCTATGCCATCGAGCAAGATGAGATTGCCGCAGAGTCCATGGGGGTTAACGTGACTAAGTACAAGGTGATCGCCTTCGTCTTAGGTGCCATTACTGCCGCTATCGGCGGTGCACTCTATGCTGGTAACATCGGGGTCGTCACCCCAGGGGACTTCACCTTCAACAAGTCCATTGATGTCCTCATTATCGTCGTATTCGGCGGGATTGGGAGTTTCACCGGTTCCTTCGTGGCAGCCGTGGTCTTAGGGATTCTCAATACCCTCTTACAACCTTATGGGCAGCTTCGTATGGTCATCTATGCCATCGCCCTCATCCTAATCATGATCTTCAGACCGGGTGGTCTCCTAGGAACCTGGGAATTACGTCTAGGCTCCCTCTTAACCAAGAATAAAGCGAAGAAAGGAGCAGTCTAATGGCCTTACTAGAAGTCAATCAACTTACTAAAAACTTTGGCGGTTTGGCAGCCGTGTCCAACGTCTCCCTCAAGTTAGAAGAGCAAGAGCTTGTAGGCCTTATCGGTCCTAACGGGGCCGGCAAGACCACCTTCTTCAACCTCTTAACAGGCGTCTACGAGCCAACAGAAGGGACTGTCACCTTATCCACTGCTGATGGGGTCAAGACCTTGAACGGCATGGCACCTTATAAGATTAACCAACTAGGCTTGGCGCGGACCTTCCAAAATATCCGCCTCTTCAAAGACCAAAGCGTCTTGGAGAACGTCATGGTAGCCATGCACGGGCACAATCATGATGCCATCTGGTCCAGCATTTTCCGGACCAAGGCCTACTATGAGACAGAAGCTAAGATGAAGGCTAAAGCCTTAGAACTCTTGGAAATCTTCGACCTAGCCCAATACGCTCAAGACAAGGCTAAGAACTTGGCCTACGGTCAACAACGTCGTCTGGAAATCGTCCGGGCCCTGGCCACTGAACCTAAGATTCTCTTCTTAGACGAGCCAGCAGCCGGCATGAACCCAGCAGAAACCGCTGAGTTAACCGCCTTAATCGAACAGATTCGCCAACAATTTGGCTTGACCATCGTGCTAATCGAACACGATATGGCCTTGGTTATGGAAATCTGCCAACGCATCTATGTCTTGGAATACGGCCGACTCTTGGCCCAAGGCACGCCAGAAGAAATTCGTCAGAACCCAGATGTTATCCGGGCCTACCTAGGAGGTGACGCCTAATGTTACGTGTTGAGAACTTAGCCGTCAACTACGGCATGATTAATGCAGTCCGTGGCGTTAACTTCGAGGTTAACCAAGGGGAGATTGTCTCCCTGATTGGGGCCAACGGGGCTGGTAAGTCGACCATCCTACGGACTATCTCTGGTTTGATTAAGCCCGCTTCCGGGACTCTGACCTATGAAGGCCAGAACATTACCAAAACCAACGCCCAGAAGATTGTCCAGTTAGGGATTTCCCACGTGCCTGAAGGCCGTCACGTCTTCAAAGGCCTGTCTGTCCGCGAAAACTTGGAAATGGGCGCCTTCTTACGCAAGGACCGCGCCAATATCGAAGAAGATATACAAGCCGTTTATGACCGCTTCCCAGTCTTGGGCGAGCGTCAGAAGCAGGATGCTTCCACCCTATCAGGTGGGGAGCAACAGATGCTAGCTATGGGCCGGGCCCTCATGTCCAAGCCTAAGCTACTTTTACTGGATGAGCCATCCATGGGCTTGGCGCCAATCTTCATCCAAGAAATCTTCAACATTATTCAACAGATTCAAGCTCAAGGGACCACCGTCCTCTTGATTGAACAAAATGCCAAGATGGCCCTGTCCATTGCTAGTCGGGGTTACGTCTTGGAAACCGGTAAGATCGTTCTGAGCGGGACCGGCCAAGAGCTCCTCGAGAGCGACGCCGTCCAAAAAGCATACTTAGGAGGTTAAGCAAATGTACGTTAAAAACTATATGTCAACCGACTTGGTGACCATCACGCCAGATACCACTGTCATTAAGGCGCTGGACTTGATGCGCCAACACGACATTCACCGTTTGCCAGTCGTAGTCAAAGGCCAATTGGTAGGGCTCTTAACAGAGTCTGTCATTGCCAAGAACTCGCCTTCTACCGCGACCAGCCTGAGCGTGCATGAACTCAACTACTTGCTCAACAAGACGACAGCGGCAGACATTATGATTCGTCGCGTCATTACCACTAGCCCAGATGCCCTCTTGGAACAAGCCGCTTCCGAGATGCGCAATATGGACGTCGGTGTCCTGGTTGTCATGGACCACGCCCAACTAGTAGGGATTATCACCGATAAGGACATCTTCGAAGCCTTCATTGACATCAATGGCTACTATACCCCAGGGACTCGTTTCGTGGTAGAAGTAGTCGATGACAAGGCAGGGATTTTAGAGGACATCGGTGAGACCACCGCTAAGCACAACTGGAGCATCACCCAAATGAACGTCTACCACTTGGACGACAAGACCAATGTGGTGGTTCACGTGGATACTCAAGATTCTGAGGAAGTCGCGCGCGTCTTCCAAGAAAAAGGCTACAAAGTGTCTGGTGTCTTCGTGAAGCCGGAATAAAGCCAAGAACTAGGGAACAGGCTGAGTTTCATCTCAGCCTGTTTTTTTATGTTTCTGGTAGCAAGGCATATAGAATGATAAAAGTAAGAATTAAATTTGCAAAAATATGACTATGATTGCTTTGGGATATAGTGCATGTTATAAATTGACTGTTGAATATAAATGGAAACCTGATGATTACAAAAATGTTCATATAAAAATAAATGAAGCGCTTGCAATGCTGGTTGTAGAGGACTATAATATGGCTATAGGGTGGGTATTGTAGCCAGATACCATCAATTTTAAGCCAAGAAATAGAGTGGGAGGTATTCTTATGTTTGTTGAAAATGACTATATCTTACGCCAAATTAAGCAGATCATTCGAAATTTGGCTAGTTTAACGAATTTGCAGACAGTTTTTGATTTATTGAGTGATACTATCAATGTACAGGATGAAGCCACGGTTCTTAAGGTGACAAATACCTACTATGCAGAATTGATACGTATCAAATTACAAAGTAAAGATAGTGAGTACATGGAGAGGTTGAGTCATAATTCTGGCCTACCGCTTCATGCCCTAAATAAATTGATAAGCGGGGAAGAAATGCTAAATAAAGAACAAGTCGAATTATTAAAAGCCTATTTTGGAGACTAAAGATAAGGTTGAGTGAGAAAAACTTAGGATCAAAATAAGCTTGTTGGCTACTAGCATACTTGAGAAGGTGATGATAATGAAGTCATTCGGAAAGATAATCTGGACTATTGTGGCCATACAATTTGTCTTTACTACTATATGTTTTGTCTTTGTCGCACCTGAAACAGTCATTACCCACTTCGGTTTTAAGGGGGTTGATGCAGTGGGGCCACGCTATATGCTGTTTTTGGAGCCGATTTGTACCGTAATTAGTGGTCTTTTGATATTATGGGTAGCAAAAGTTAGACGGCGTGAGAATGGAATTAAGGAAAATCTGGATGTGATTATGCCCGCCGAGGGGATGCTGCTAACGGGACACTTGTTGATTGCTGTCATCATGTCAGTTTTGATATTAGATCAAATAGGACTTACGCATATTTTACAACTTTATTGAATGATGCCTAATCAGAGAAGGGGAGAGGTGAGCGGGTATGAGAACCTTTAGAAAAGTCCTATGGGCCCTAGTGGTGGCTCAGCTCTTGTTTACGCTTGTCTGTTACCTAGTGATTGCGCCTCAGCCAGTCGGCTTATTTAGCTTGGATGCACTCGGATCACATTACCGGCTCTTTTTAGAGCCCTTTGCCGTCTTCTCTTGTGGCCTAGGCGTGAGCTGGTTGGCCAGATGCTATCGACGTAGGAAGGGGATCAAAGCCACATTCCCGGGACTAGTGCCCTTTGAGACCTATTTGTTGCTGGGCATGTTGGTCTATTGCCTCTTTATGTCCTTCCTGGTTCTAGATCATAGCGGCATCATGCGGATGTTGCTTGGCTAGTCAAATCATAATAGAAGTGTTGCTAGCGTGACTAGCAACACTTTTTATTTTGGGAAGGGTGGAGTGTGCCGGGCAGTAGCCTAGCTGGCAGTTTATAGTCGGCTAACTAACTTTTTCTATAATAATTAGTTGTCATTTCCTGCTGTATAAATCATGAAATAAAAACGACGGAAATATCTATTGCGCTTACAAATGCTGATAAAATAATAATTCGGTGTTTACTCAATGTAACAAAATTCCAATTTCTATTGTATTTCTTAGAGGATAAGTAGTATAATATAGGAGTAACAAGATAGGGTGCAGCACACCCTATCGACTGCTAAGTAAGGACTGTGGAGGCTGGTGGGACCCGGCCTCTTTTTGCATATATAATCGGATATAGACTTTAATACTAATGGAAATGCAAACGAAAGGGAGAAAGATATGCGAGTTATAAGAACCTCGTTCATTATCGTTTTTTGTATAGTAGGCGCTCTATTTTTAGCTTATCAAGGTGTAAACTGGATGGTCCAGAATAATAAGAAAGCTCAATACGCAGAGCTTGTCAGCTTTTTTGATTCGCAGGAAGTAAGAGGGGACATAGAAAAAGTCCTTAAATCTAAAAATCCGCAGGCCTTAACAGAGGCAGGTGCAATTAGAGAGTATGATTTAGATTTTAATAGCATAGCTGAGGGAACTGGTAGGAGTATTCGTGTGCTCATAAATGGGGATTCAAATCTCTATATAGGTGTTAAATATATATTTGTAAACAACAGGTGGGAAATGAGTGTATTAGTTTCTTCCTATGAATTACAAAAATTGCTAGAGACAAAGGAGTAAAGAAGTATTTCATTTTAGGTCAATATCGCGTTCGAAATATCAGATGAATAAATAAGGGAGAGTAGTTTTATGGAAAAAGGAAAGATAA
>ERZ773067.1520-NODE-1520-length-12323-cov-20.741115_pt1 | contig 12323 bp, 13 predicted proteins | sample MGYA00580622_ERZ773067 | MGnify/ENA primary metagenome ERZ773067 (study PRJEB29015, sample SAMEA2737998) | human oral metagenome | biome: human oral; feature: human-associated habitat; material: dental | place: China | collected 2113 ...
ACGCTGAAGCCAGCACGCTCGCTTGATTCGGCGGCAGATACTCCGGCGGAATTGGCTTTAATTCATTTTTCCTGCCAAACAACCGTCGATATCGCCAACTACACCAGATCATCAAAATAACCGCCAAAATACTTGCCGGTATCTGTACCATTGCCCAAATTTTTATCAGTCTTTCAATCAACGACTCCTGATATCCAGCAAACGTACCGCTATTAAAACCAACTGCCATCGTTATACCTTCCCGGCGGTTCAGCCGGCTCACGTTCGTAACAGTCTCGCCCTTATCGCCGCTGACATCACACCGTTTAGTTGAGCCGTACCTGCCTACATAACAGAATAGTTCGCCGCGCCGCGCCGCCTGAAGCGACTGGTCAAGTCTCATTGACACTCTAACATTTTCCATTGGTACGCGCCATTCATTACCGATGACATCCCAGTAAAACTCATCGCGGCCCGTATCTTTATAATGCTTAGTCACATCGCGCTGAGTAAACTTGATAACGTACGTTTTCTCGCCCCTGACATAGGTGTCCTTATCACCAATCCGCAGCTCATTGCCATTCCAAGAATGCTTCAGCGACGCACCCCGCTCATCAGTCACCGACTTTATAGAAAAACTCGTTGAATGTCCGTCGTAATTTCTCACAAATATCGGCGCGATACCGTGATTTTGATTTGGCGGAAAATTAGCAGTAATTCGCCACGTCGCCGCCAAAGTTGAACGATTCTCGCCGTCGCGGCCCAATGAATACTCCGCGTCAAATTTAGTGATGGTAAAATTATCCGTCTGCGCCGCAAACGCCGACTGGCCAGATCCAATCAACAAAGATCCAGCGATTAGTATCCCCAACAAAAATCGCTTCATACGCCTATTATATCAATAAAATCATAGACTGAGGCATAAATAGAATCACGGAATGTCTTAATTTGCATATTATACATAATTATGTTATAATATAAAGATGCTTTTTGGAAATCATCCTGCCGAATTTTACATAGAGGGACGTACCGATGAAATACTTCATGGAGACATTCCGTGCACCCCTGAACAACAAAATATCATTGCCAATGGAGGGAGAGAGACAGCGGAAAAAACAAAATTAATCAGAGAACTTATCGAAAACAGCATACAATCCAACAAAAAGCGTGTCAAGCCAGTCAGCGAAAAAGTAACCAACACTGGCATGACCGTATGCGTTCCCTTGACTATCTGCCATGAAACGCCAGAAACTATTGAAAGGTTCATGCAGCAAATCATCAATGCTAGCAGCAATGTCGAGAATGGTGTCAATGTTCTAATTTGGGCAAACGCCAAATATAATGAAAATGAAAATTCCATAGACGTCAAACAACAATCCGAAGCACTGTATGAAGAATTACGGCAAAAATTATTAGACCTAGAAAATAAACCAGAATCAGCCAATATAACCATCAGCACCGCCTTAGAGGTTGTGCCAAGCAGCGAATTTTCAATGAGTCAGATTCGCAACAATTACATGGAAGCAATTACCGGCCGCCTTATCGACGGCGAGATTGATGAGACCCATCCAATAGTTTGGCTTGACGCCGACACAACCAGAATAAGACCAAATACCCTGTCTGCAATACAAAGACACATTAAAAAAGACCCATGCAAGTTCTATCATCCGGACATTAATTATTCTCTTGAATGGCTGGAAGGAAAACGGCCCGAAGAGTGGGACGTCAATAGCAAATTATTATTCATCGACGAGATGGCTCAGCGTGAGCATAAGCGAGTTGCGGTGGAGAAAGGCTTACGTATTCTCGACCGATGCTACCCAGATGAACCTGGTTTGAGTTTTTCTTTATATGGATTTATTTTAGCTGGTGGGCTTAATACAAAAGACCCAATCAATGAAAGTCACTGGCTCCTTAAACGAGCTGGACAGATAGGAAATATGAAGTATTTTGACGACGATAGGCGGAGCCAGGTTGGTATAGAGGTATCTGCGCGGCGCACTTACCAGGAGATGTCATCGCTGCCACCAGGCATAAATGAGGTACCATACCGGACTTTTTCACACGAATCGAAATATACAATGTCATCAGACCTAAGTTCAAACTCAAGAGCAGAGCTTGATCCAGAGGCAACAGCATTGTATCTCCTAGACAAGCGGCGCAGCGGAATTAGATTACACAGAAGCGGACGAAGCCGCCAGAAAAGTCACCAAAAGAATGCTAGCCAACAAAGTACTTGGACTAAGCTGTTTGATAACAGAAAAATAGTTACAGCTTCACTTCTGGATAAATCGCCCGCGTCGTCTCGTCAATCTCATGGCGTAGCTGCGGGAACGGCACGCCCTCGCGGGCAGTTACACCTTCAAAAATCCAAAATACCCGCTCAGAATAACCCCAGCCACAAGCCGGTGGCATACCGTACTCCAACATTTCCACAAAGTCGATATCCAGCATCATCGCCTCGTCGTCGCCAGCATCGCGCATCTGTTGCTGCTCAATAAAGCGGTTCAGCTGGTCAATCGGGTCATTCAGCTCGGAAAAACCATTCCCCAGCTCTGACCCGGCAATAATCGGCTGGAAACGCTCCACCGTTTGCGGATTGTCGGGGTTGGTCTTGGACAGCGGACTGACGAACTTCGGCGTATTAACCAACCACACCGGTCCAGCCACATCTTTACGAATATTCTTCCATAATTTATCGATACTGCGCGGAATGGAATCGGTCTTCTCCACTTCCAAGCCATGTTCTTTTAACTTGGCAGCTACCTCTTCAATCGTTGTATTATACACATCAATTCCATAGTGCTTGTTGATCACTTCAGCATAATCCCAGACTTCCCATTCGCCGCTCATATCCACCGTGAACCGGCCCAGCTGAAACTGCAGCGTACCAAACGTTTCCTGCAGAACATATTTGTACATGTCCTCCATGAAATGCATGCCAGCTCGCCAATCCCAATACGCGGCGTACCACTCCATGGCAATGTGCTCTGGCAAGTGCTCATCGGAATAATTCTCATTGCGAAAACGCGGCCCAAGATCATAAACTTTCTCAAACCCAGCGCCAACCAATCGCTTCAACGGCAACTCGTGAGAAATGCGTAGGTAAAACTGCTGGTCGTCCAACGCGTCCATATGCGTCACAAATGGATTAGCGTCAGCGCCGCCGGTGGTGTGCTCCAACACTGGCACATTCACCTCGGTAAAGCCGTGGCTATTTAGATAATCACGCGTTGCCTGCCAAAACTTGCTACGACGAACAAACCGCTGGCGCACTTCAGGATTAACGTTCATATCGACATAGCGGCGACGGAAGCGTTCTTCTTTGTTTTCCAATTTCTCTGGCATCGGCCTGAGCGACTTGGTTAGTAATCGCAGCTCATGCACGCCAACCGACTTTTCGCCAGTCTGCGTTGTCGTCATCACTCCGCGCGCCTCGACAAAATCACCCGTATCCAAAAGCTTCAGCTGTTTCATGCCCAGCATGCCGCGGCTAGCATCCAATTCCGCCACATCATCGCGCTGCAAATATAGCTGCACCTCACCAGACTGATCGCGCAGTTTAATGAACGCCAGCTTACCAAAACTGCGGATTGAAGTGATGCGACCTGCCACAACCACTTCCTGGCCCGCCAGCTCATCGTAATGCGCTAAAACCTCGCCGCAACCATGCGTCCGCTCCGACCGCGCCGGATACGGATCAACGCCTAGTTCTCGCAGGGTTTCTAATTTTCGTAAACGTTCATTTCGGTAATCTTGCAGTGTAGCCATAACAGAGATAATTATATCACACTCACTTGGGCCATAAGCCGACGAGACCTAAAAGCCGTCTTTACGATATCGACTTAACAATATAAACAATTTCCGCCTTCGGCGTCTTAATTTTCACCTCATCGCCAACTTTCTTACCCATCAACTCCTTGCCAATTGGCGATTCGTTAGAAATCTTACCCGCCAAAGGATCAGCTTCCACCGGCCCGACCACTGTATAAGTAACCGTCTTATCAGCTGATTGCAGCTCCACCGTACTGCCCAAAACAACACTTGAAGCACCATTTACTTTAATAATTTCGGCGTTTTGCAATATGTCTTTAATTTCCAAAATTCGCGTCTCAACCAAACCCTGCTCTTCGCGAGCAGCATCATACTCTGCATTCTCGCTTAAATCACCAAAATCTCGGGCTGTTGCAATTTTCTCAGCAATTTCCCCGCGTCGACCCTTCAGCTCCGACAGTTCAGTTTCTAAGTCAGCCTTTCCAGCCTCAGTAATCTGATAACTTTTCTTCATAAATATATCCTCCTCTACTACATATAGCGGTTTTAGTTTATGTTATACACTAGATATAGTGTTTTAGCTAGTTTCAAGTAAGTCTATCTGAGTATAGCAATCAGCCCCACTTATGTCAATACAATCAGTCTACCGGTCCAAACAAAACTTGACCAGCTGCTGGTAATCCAATTTCTTCGTCTCACCGGTCGCCCGCTCGGTTAGCTCAAACAGTCCGTCGCCCTCAATTGCCCGATCGCTAATCGTAATCCGCCACGGCAGCCCCATTAGCTCGGCGTCAGCAAATTTCACACCCGGCCGCTCGTCCCTATCATCCAGCAGCACCTCCACGCCTTCGTCGGCCAGCTCAGCGTACAGTTTATCCGCCAATTCCCGACCCTTTTCGCCAATTGACACCACATGGACCTTAAATGGCGCAATATTTTCTGACCAGACTAGCCCCTTATCGTCAGCAAATTTCTCAACAATTACGCCCATCACCCGGGTGATACCGATACCGTAGCTGCCCATGTAAGCGTACTGCTCCACCCCTTCAGCGTCAGTAAAGACCAGGCGCATTTCCTCGGACTTTTGTGTACCGAAGTTAAAGATGTTGCCAACCTCGGCAGTTTTGACCCGTTCTAGTTCGCTGCGGTCAATGCCCAGCTCCTTGACAGCGTCATCCAAAACTTCCTCGTTCACGGCAATATTTTTGCCGCGATGCAGATAAATATAATCCTCGCCAGCGTCACAAATCGTCTGAAATTCGTGGCTAAATTTAGTGAAAGCTCCGCCCGAGGCAAACGTCACATATGTCTCATCGCCGATACCAAAGCGGTCGTAGCAGCGCTTATAAGCCTCGATCGCGGCGTTATAATACTTATCCAAATCTTCTTTGCTGGCATGTACCGAGTACATATCTTTCATAACAAACTCGCGGCCGCGCATAATACCGCTTTTGGCGCGCAGCTCGTTGCGCAGCTTGTTCTGGAACTGGTAAACGCTAATCGGCAAATCCTTGTAGCTCTTCAGGTAGCCGCGCAGCAGTTCGACAATCGGCTCCTCGTGCGTCCAGCCGAAACCGACCTCGGTACCATCCTGCAGATGAGACTTAAACCAAACATCGACCAACTCGTCGCTCCAGCGCCCAGTCTCTTGCCATGTTTCTTTACACTGCAGTGTGCTCATGACTAGCTCTTGACTGTCAATTTTATTCATTTCTTCGCGGACAATTTGCTTGATATTCTCAACCACTTTTAGTCCCAGTGGCAAGTATGAATAAACACCTGCCATCGTTTTATGCACGTAGCCAGCGCGAATCAGCAGCTGGGCGTTACGCGCCACTTCACCTGCTGGTGCTTGTTTTAAGGTTCTGGTAAAAAGTTGTGTCATTCGCATATTTTTCCTCCTTACATGAATGGCAATAAAGCGTTAACTTGATTTATTAGATTCGTGTTAACAAATAGAAAATAGAAGGCTATCCCGTTTTTCATCATATGCATCAGGACTGGCACCCAAATAGCACCGGTATATTCCCGCGCTGCGCACATCACTAGGCTTAACGTAAATGTATCAACTACCACCGCCCATTGCAATGGTAAATTTGGACCAGCCCACAAATGAGCCAAACCAAACGCCACACTCGTTATTAAAATCGATAGCCAAATTGAAAAGGAATTGCGCAGCTTCCCATAAAGGTATCCACGATATAAAAGTTCCTCGGCAATTGGCGCCAAGACTACCATTACGATAAATGCTAAGAAAAATTGCCAATGTGTCGATAGCATGCTCTGGCTGAACGGCAGTGATTGTTGCTGCTGTATATTGACCGAGAAAACACCACTGGCAATACTCATCGTGACCATCGTTAGCAGAAAATATGCCACGAACGCCAGCGGCGAGATAAATATTTCCAAAAAAGTCGGCCAATCATTTACCCCCAAATCACGAAGAGACGTTTGGCGATTTTTGATATACACTGGAACGTAGATTACCACAGCCAAAGATACGACATACGTAACAATTGAAAAAATTGTACTAAAAATGACTGGATTTACAGAACCTAATGGCGCACCAATTCGAGACAATTCTCCAACCAAAAGCGAAAGCGCGAGTTCTACCACTAAAAATACACCGTAAACCCATACCGGAAGTGCCAACAGTAGCCACCACTTGCAACCTATTATTTTCTTAGAAAAACTTCCCAACATCGCTTACCGTCACTAAAATTGTTAATACTAATAAAATCAACATGCCCGTAGCTTGAATGTTTTCTTCGCGCTCTTTTGTTAGATCCTTTTTAAACAAACGAAACCCTGCCATCGTGAACCATCGACCGCCGTCAAGCGCTGGAATCGGCAAAACATTCATAACCGCCAAAGTAAGTGAGATGATTGCTGCTACAAAAATAACCTGTGTTGCCCCAGAGTGAATGACCGACGGGAATAATATACCTAATATACCAATTGGACCCGCTACATTCTCACCAACCGACGCCAAATCAGCACGCGCAGCCTCCCTTGACTCTGTCGAACCAAAAAATTGCCCAAAGAATCCACCAACCGTCTTTACTAACAGCACACCAACACCCTTAACCGTTTCATACGACAACTGTCCCGTAATTGCCACTCCCATAATAGGTGCCGACCATGTACTATACGTTTTTTCCGTCTGACCCGGCACCACACCCAAATAACCACCAGATTTTGCCGCCTGTTCAGAATTTAATTGCACTTCAATTGATGATTCTTTACCGCCGCGCCGATACTGAATAGCTATTTTTTCACCAGCATTTTTCTTGGTTAAGTCTGGCAATTTTTCTGCTTTATTCAGCGGCTGATTATTTATATTTAGAAGCTGATCATCGACTTTCAATCCTGACTTATCTGCTGGCGATCCTGGCGTAATCCGCACCACTGTCACCGACGAACGTTGCACTTCCGTATCGAACGGTAATTGAACTTGGTGGGATAATACTTTTGGTAAGCCAATTACAGCTAAAATCGTAAATAAAACGATTGCCGTAAGCCAATTCATGAATACACCAGCAAATAAAATTTTAGTTTTTACCCAAAACGTCGAGCCTCCATAAGTACCTTTACCTTTTGCGGAATCATACTCCCCTTTCAAACGGACAAAACCACCAAGCGGTAGCCAATTTAGACTAAACGTTACCTTTTCACCCAAAAAACTTCGTTTTACTTTCCACTTCTTTGCAGCCGGCGGAAAACCAACCCCAAACTCTTCAACCTTAACGCCGTTTCGTTTAGCAACCAAAGCATGCCCCAGCTCATGCAAAACAACCAGCAAAATCAGTACAAATAGGCCTAGAATAATTCCCAGAATCAGCATCGTCACTCTCCAAACCGCCGATTCCGGCTTGCATACTCATCCAAAATCACCACCACATCATCAGTCGTCATGTCTGGCCAATGCTTATCAATAAACATCAGCTCGCTGTACGCTGCCCGCCATAACATAAAATTACTCAGGCGTTGCTCGCCGCTAGTTCGTACTATCAAATCACACGGCGACACATCTGGTGCGTATATGTTCTGCGCCACCAACTCAGGTGTTACATCTTCAAAATAAATTCCAGATTGAACAATTTTTTTAACCGCATCAGCAATTTCTAAATGCCCTCCATAGTTTAGACACAGCACCAAATCACCACCTGTCAAATCCGCTGTTTTTGCCTCCGCATTATTAATCGCCTCAATCAAAGCCTCAGACAGTCGCTCCCTGGAGCCAATTACGCGCAATCGTACATTATTCTCGATAAAAATCGGTACGTCAGCCTTCAGCATCTTTAATAGCAGCCCCATCAAATGCCCGACTTCTTCTTCTGATCGCTTCCAATTTTCCGTACTAAAAACGTAAGCGCTCACACATTTTACGCCTTGGTGAAGCGTCTCTAAGGCTACATCTTTTAGAGCATTGTATCCAGCCAAATGCCCCTCATATGCCGGCAGGCCATGTTGCTTTGCCCAGCGACGATTTCCATCAACAATAAACCCAATATGCCGCGGCAGTTCTGCTTTTTCACTCATTATTTGTCCTCCACTCATCAATTAACCTAATGTCCCGCATATCTTTTTCGCGCCCGCGCCAATCCTTCCATTGTCGCAAGAAATCTAAACTAACAAACTTCACACCATCATATTCCACCGAACGCTTCAACAGCTCCTCATAATTAAGCACTTGCCCGTCAAATTCCCAACCATCCCAAATTTCTGCAGATCCATCATTACTTACAAAGTATCGGCGCTGATTTTTATCGCATTGCTCAATCCAATCTGGATCGCTAGCAATTTTTTCTAATACTTCACCGTCAGCTACCAAATCAACATCCGCAGCTTTACGAATTCCTAATTGATCCAAAATACCGCTGCCAATGACAATAATCTGATCTAGCGACAGTCCTAATTCTTTCACACGCTCGGTAAAAGTTTGATTCATTAGACTGTCAAGACATCCTTTTCTTTTACCTTAAATGCTTCGTCAATTTGTACCTGCATTTTACTCATCAATCCGTCAATCTCCTTCTCTACCAGTTTCAAATCATCCTCGCTCAGCTCTTTAGAATCCTTCATCCGTTTAGCATCCTTCAGGGCGTCCTGACGAATATTTCGCATCGCAATTCGAGCTTCTTCAACTTTCTCGCCAACCTGCTTTACCAGCTGACGGCGACGCTCCTCAGTCAGAGAAGGCACCGGCACGCGTACTACTCGCCCATCATCAGATGGGTTAAATCCTAGACTTTGATTATCACGAATGGCTGAAGTAATTGCGGTAATATTTCCTGGATCAAATGGTGTCACCAACAACATTTGCGCCTCTGGAGCAGTAACGTTCGCCACTTGATTAAGCGGCATTTTGGTACCATAAGCCTCCACCATAACACCGTCCAGCATTCCAGAGTGCGCTCGGCCTGTTCGCACCTTTTTTAACTCGTCCTGAAAAAAGCTAAAAGCCGCGTTCATTTTCTCTTCATAAGGGTTTGTGTCAAACATATATTCCTCCGATTATCTATCGCTATTATAACAGACTTCCGCCAACTTGTCTGTTTATTTTCACGCCCTGTCCCATGCTATAATAACAGAGTGATTTCTAAGATTAAGCTATATAATTTCCGCTCTTATTCCCTACACGAAACTGCATTCGGCAGCTCTGGCACCGTCATCATTGGACCAAACGGTACTGGTAAAACAAACTTGCTTGAAGCGGTCTATGTAGCACTACGTGGCAATAGTTTTCGTGGCAGTCTTAGTGATTGCATGGCATTCAACACCCCTCAAACAATTATTCATCTGGAGGGAGATTTTGGTGAAAGACGAATTAAACTAGGCACTGCATCAGGAAAAATTAGTAAAGAATTCATCATCAACAATAACAAGTCGAAAATCCTAACCAGGAAAAATCGTCTTCCTGTAGTCCTATTTGAGCCAAGTGAACTACGTCTGATTTCCTCGTCACCATCCAGACGGCGCGATTTCCTTGATGGACTAATTGCCCGACTTGACACTAAATATGACACAAATTTGCGGGCATTCAATCGCACATTATTACAGCGCAATGAACTCTTAAAAAACCACCAAGAAAATTGTTCAATCTGGCGCGACAATCTGTTTGCTTGGGACATAAAATTTACTCAATATGCCGCCAGTATTGCTCAAAGAAGAGCCGAATTTCTCCAAACCAACGAACAGTGTATAAAAAATTTATACGAATCTTTGGCCGGAAAAAATACGCAATTGTCAATTGATTATAACGCGGCGGCAGCGCTAGAAAACTATGATCAAATCCTATTTGACCGCTTGTTAAAATCTCGTGAATACGAAATTGCTGCCGGATTTACCTCGACCGGCCCGCACCGCGAAGATTTTACCATTTTTCTTCACGATCAGCCTGCCATTAAAATCGCCTCCCGAGGCGAGATGCGTACCATTATGCTGGCCTTCAAGCTGTTAGAACTGGAATTGCAAACAAAAATTAACCAATCAAGACCGCTAATCCTACTAGATGACGTCTTCTCTGAGCTAGACGCCACTCGCGAAAAGCTCCTCCAAGAGACCATTCAAAACCATCAATTCATCGTCACCACCACAGATGCTCGACACCAAAAAGACGGCTGCCTAATCATCTCCACACAGTAAAATCCGCCCTCCCAGAAAGAAGGCGGATCATTGTTATTTTTATATTACTTACTTTTGAATAGCGTCGGAATTTTCCACTAATTCACCCAGAACAATCGCCACATTATCCTCGATAATTTCATCATATTCTGGAATATGTTCGCGAATCCACGCATCAATTTCCTCAGCCGGCGCATTACTAGTCTGTAATTCCACCAGCTCTTTTAGCTGATCATCGCTTAGTGACTCAACAACTTCCTCGCTAATCCGCTCGTTAATTGTCTCCTCTACGTGCTGGATCAGCGCCTGCATCTGATCGTCTGGCAGACTAATGCCGATTGAATTCAGCTGCGCCTTGGTAACTATTGTTGCTTGAATACTTAATTGAGGTTGGTCGTTATTCATGATTTTATGATATCCTTTTTATTTTTTATTATCAATTATGCTTATTTGTTACTATCTGACTCTACTGGATCAAGCCTATTGGCGACTTTCCTAGCAACCTTGCCAATTCCTGAAGAAATCTTCTTACCAAGTTGCTTCATCCAGTCAGCGCTCTTGCCGGCAACTCGTGCAACCTTCTCCTTAGCAGATTCCCATTTATCGCCAAGAGCTTCCCTGCGAGCCTGCCTTCGTGCGTTTTTACGAGCTCTGGCCTTATTCGCACGATCCTCTATACGACCTCTAACGTTATCTATTTCAGCTTTAGCTTTATTAATTTTTGCCTCAGTAGAATCAATCGTATTTTTGAGATTATCTACATCAAGCTTAGCACTCTCTAATGCCATATTAGCCGCCATACTTAAATTATATTTTTCAGCAGCCTTTAGACGTAATTTCTTATTAGACGGATCAGCATCCGAAGCTTCTCTTGCGGCTTTGGCTTCGGCGGCAGCGACCCTAGCTTTCTCTTCAGCTTCTCGCCGCTTCCTTTCTGCTGCCTCCAACTTGGTAGCCACTTCTTTTTGCTCTCGTCTAGAACTTTCTATAGCTTTTTCATTATCACCGATCACTGCTTTGTCGGCTGTATTGCCCCGCCTATCTTGTTCCTTCGCTTGACGGTATTGTTGTCTTTCGACCTCACGTTCACTCCGAGATACGTCTCGATCTCCTGCACGCATTTCACGCTGCCACTGCCTCACTCTCTTGCGTGTACGAGCTTCTGCCGCTTTTTGAGAAATAACTTCACGACCACCCGCAAATAATTCCGCAGCCTTAGTTTTTGCCGCAGTATAGGCATTGCCGACTTTTTCCTTAGTCTTACCAGACAATTCAAACCCATAGCTCGCGCCAACATAAAAACCCTCAGACAATTTTTTCCACGTCTTACAAAGACCTTCCTTCACCTTGTCCTTTAGTGCATTCAACTTTTCCCGACCATCAGCAACACGCTGTTCGCGTGTCATTGGTTCTTTGTTCGCCTTAGACGCCGCGTTCTCGGCAGTATTTACTACTTCACCTGTATTAGGCGATGACGTGGTAGATCCTAATTTTTCGCTCATACTTTTCCTTTTTATTTTTACAATTGCTTGTTGTTTTACTGTCTGATACGTAATCATACTAGCATATATTTGCGATATTGTCAATATGCTTGTGGTAAATATTGACAAAACAAAAAATCGGCCGCATTGCTACAGCCGATTTATTTCTGTATGTGAAAATTTATTCGCTGACGCCCAGCTCAATTCGCTTAAATTGGCGAACTACAATGTTCTCACCCAATTTAGCAATCGCTTCCTTGATATGCTGTTCAACCGTCTTGGAGTCGTCCAAAATGTACGCCTGGCTCATCAATACTTGCTCAGCAAAATGCTTGTTCAGCTGACCAGTCACGATCTTCTCGCGCATCTCTTCAGGCTTGCTTGCTAGTGCCTCGCTCGCCATCAACTCAGCCTTCACCCGCTCCATTTCCTCAGCCGGAATGTCCGCCTCGGAAACATACT